>Ga0163152_10003572_pt1 | contig 20091 bp, 16 predicted proteins | sample OliLakLV19MP8IB2_FD_148635 | JGI IMG/M metagenome (GOLD analysis project Ga0163152, IMG submission 148635) | Freshwater microbial mat bacterial communities from Lake Vanda, McMurdo Dry Valleys, Antarctica - Oligotrophic Lake LV.19.MP8.IB-2 | ecosystem: Environmental > Aquatic > Freshwater >...
CAGGGCAATTGGGCGCCAATCATGGGCGTTGGTTACAGGAAGCCCGTCGTGCAATGGAGTTCGGGAGAATACACGAGCGCGAACAACACTCAGGATGACCTCGCCCGGATGCTCACCTACGGTGCATCCTATCGGACGGACGACCACGGCAACACGATCGGTTCCGCAACACTCCTGATCGAGGTGAGCTCGTCCAAGTTTGGGGTGATTTCCACGCGGACCGATCAGGACTTCTTCGCATTCCAGACGGGAGCCGGATCGGCCAACATCACCGCCGCGCCCGCCACGCGCGGTGGAAACCTGCACATCCTTCTTTCGCTTTACGACAGCGGAGGCGCGTTGATTACATCCGCCGAAACCGCCGACACGAGCGGCGGCGTTCAGCCCGTCACCATCACCCGCAACCTGGCGGAGGGCACCTATTATTTTTCCGTGGACGGCATCGGAGTGGGCGATCCAACCAGCACGGGATACTCCGATTATTCCTCGCTCGGGCAGTACACCGTCAACCTCACTCTGCCCGCGACCGGCACTTGGTCGGCCGCGGCGACGGGATCAAATTACGCGTTCACCGACCCGGCCAACTGGTCCTCGGCCATCGTTCCGTTCGGAGCGGACGCTTTCTTGCGGGTGAACAATAATATTTCCGGCGACCAGAAAATCACCGTATCCAGTCCATTCACCTTGGGAAGAATGCTCCTGGGCGACACGGATGCGAGCCACGCCTTCGAAGTGGCCGCCGAGGGCGCGGGCGCACTGCGTTTTCAAGTCACGACGAACATGGCTGGCATCTCCAAGACCACCGGATCCACAGACACGATCAGCGCGCCTCTGGTTCTTTTATCCGACACCGCCGTCACGAACACGACGGCCAGCCCGTTGACATTCTCGGGCAACATCAGCGGCGCGGGCGCGCTGATAAAATATGGCGTGGGCTCGCTCACCTTGTCCGGCACGAATTCGTTCGGGGGCTCGCTCACAGTTGCGCAAGGCACCCTGGCGGCGGCGATTCCGGAATCGCTTTCCGCGACGCCGTCGATCGAAGTTCGCACCGGCGCTTTGCTGGATGTTTCCGTGATCACTGGCGGATTCGCCCTTGGCGCGACGCAGACGCTCAGCGGCAACGGCGCGATTACCGGGGATGTCGCGACCGTCGGCGGCACACGCATTGCGCCCGGCACATCGGGCACTGCGGGAACAATCGCATTCTCGAACACACTCGCGCTCGCCGACGGGAGCGCGCTCGAACTCGACCTCGCCAACACTGAGAACGCTGGCGGCGGAATCAACGATCTCATTGTTGTGGCCGGCGATCTCATTCTGAGCGGCACGGTCACGGTCAATTTCAATTTCCTCAATTCCCAGCCGCAGAGTCCGGGAACCTACACGCTGATCACTTACGGCGGTACATTGACTGGGGGCGCGGCAAATCTCGCCGCGGCCAGCGCGGGCGATCGTTTCAGCTACACCTTCGACGACTCCACGCCTGGCGAAATCCGCGTCCAGATTTCTGGCCTGCCTGAGTTTCTCGTCTGGCAGGGCGACGGAGTGGCCAACGCCTGGAATACCACTTCCACCAACTGGCTGCGGGGCGGGGTTCCGGACAAGTTTTTCAATCTCGATTCGGTCCTGTTCGCGGCGGGCGGTTCTGTTTCGCCGGCGGTGAATCTCTCCGGGATTTTGTCGCCACCCGCGGTGACCGTCAGCAATTCCGGAAACTACACTTTCTCCGGCAGCGGTCGCATCGGCGGACCGGCCACGCTGACCAAGCAAGGTTCGGGCGCGTTGACCCTCAGCACGTCAAACAGTTTCACCGGCGCAACGCTGGTGTCGGAAGGTTCGCTCGTCATCGGCAACGCCGCCGCGCTGGGCGCGACCAACACAGGCACCACCGTCAGCGGCGCTGGCCAACTGAATTTAAACGGGTTTGCCATCGACGACGAACCGCTGACCGTTTCCGGAAACGGTCCATCCGGCGTTGGGGCGATCGTCAACAACGGCGCGACCCAGACGAACGCAGTGCGCCGCGTCACGCTCGCAGGGGATGCCACGTTCGGCGGCAGTGGGCGCTGGGATCTCCGTGCGAATCTGGCGAACAATATCCCAGCGAGCCTGGCCGGGAATAATTTTTCGCTGGCCAAAACCGGCGCAAACGCGATCTGGCTGGTGGATGTGGGTAACACCGGGCTGGGCGCGATCACGGTAAACCAGGGCACACTGGGCTTTCAGGGAAATACCACGATGGGCGGCAGCGGTTCGGCCTTCGCCGTCAACTCCGGCGCGACGCTCGCATTCTGGAACACGTTCGACAACGACTTCAACAAGGTCTTTTCCCTCAATTCCTGCACGGTTCAAAATGATTCCGGCCATACGATAGTCACCGGCCCCGTCACGTTAACCGGCACGACCACCACGCCCGTCGGCGAAGCGGCCACGCTTGATCTTCGCGGCGCGGTTGGCGGGAGCGGCGGATTCAACAAAACCGGCGCGGGCATCCTGCGATTGGCGGGAGCGAATTCCTTCTCCGGCAACATCGCGGTCAGCGCGGGGACGCTGGTTGCCGGAAGCAGCGGCGCGCTGGGAAGTTCTTCCGGCGCGACGACCATCGCTTCGGGAGCGGTTTTGGACCTGGCGGCTTTCAATCTCGGCGACGAGATGATCAACGTGACCGGCAGCGGGATCAGCAGCCGCGGGGCGATTATCAACAGCCTGCCGACCGGGCAGCAGAACGCGCTGCGTTTCGTGACGCTGACGGGCAACACCACCTTTGGCGGCAACGGGCGCTGGGACATTCGCGCCAATCCCACCGGCGCGCTGCTCGGCGCGTTCACCCTGACAAAAACCAGCGACAACGAAATCTTCCTCGTGGACCTGGGCACCACGGCGTTGACCACCATTACCGTCAGCGAAGGGACGCTCGGTTTTCAGGGAACGACAACGATGGGAAACGCCGCGAGCTCAATGACCGTGAGTGCCGGGGGAGTATTCCGGCTGTGGAACACCGGATCGAATATTCTCTCGAAGGTTCTCACCCTCAGCACAGGCAGAATCGCCAACGGCAGCGGAAACAACTCCTTCGTCGGCGCCACCAGCCTGACCGGGACAACCAACGTGATCGACGTGTCCAGCGGCACGACGCTGACCTTGGGCGGTGTGATGAGCGGCACCGGTTATTTCGAGAAAACTTCCACCGGCACCCTGATCCTCTCGGCCAACAATTCTTCCACGGGCGTTGTGACCAATTCCGCCGGATCCTTTCAAGTGGGCGCGGGCTCAACCACCGGCAGCGTCAATTTCAATCTCGTCAACAACTCGGCCCTGGTCTTCAACCGGTCCACCGACCTGAGCCACGGCAGAATCATCAGCGGCACGGGTACATTGTCCAAGCAAGGCACGAACACCCTGACCCTGAGCGGAGCGAATACCTATGCCGGAACAACCACGGTGAGCACCGGGATTCTGCGCGCGGGAAACACGTCTGCACTCGGCAGCACCTCGGCGGGAACGACGATTTCCAGCGGAGCGACACTTGACGTAAACGGCTTCGCACTCGGAATCGAACCGGTCATTGCCAGCGGGACCGGCGTGAACGGCGCGGGGGCGATCGTCAACGCCGGACCGGCACAAACCGCCGCCCTGGCATCACTCACGATGAACGGCAACACCACCTTTGGCGGCGTGAACCGTTGGGATCTCGCACCCAGCGGCGCGGCCAACCCCACTCTCGGTTCCAGCGGGCAGGCCTATGCGATCACGAAGATCGGGGCGAACACAATTGGTTTGAACGGCGTGACCGTTGATCCCGCGCTCGGCGCGGTGAACATCCAGCAAGGCACTCTCTCGCTCGAACGCGGCACCATCGGCCTCGGCAGCGCCGCAAGTTCCGCCTCGGTTTCCAGCGGCGCGACGCTGGCGCTTTATTCGCTCTCCAACGCACTGACCAAACCGGTCGTTCTCCAGAGCGGCGCGACCTTGAGCCATGGCGGCCCCGCCTCGGGCGGGGTGAACAGCGCCATTTCCAGCCGAATCACCCTCTCGTCGGGCGACTGCACGATCATCAACTCCAGCACGATCTATTCGCTGTCGCTCGACGGCGCAATTGGGGGTGCGGGAAATCTCGTGAAACAAGGTGCCGGGCTCATTCAGCTCGGAGTGCCGAACACCTACAACGGCGGAACGCTCATCAACGCGGGCGTCTTGAAACTGGGTCCGGCTGGTTCCATCGCGAACACGCCCGGCATCGCAATCGGAGCGGGTGCGGTGTTCGACGTCTCTTCTCTCGGCGGGGGCTTTACCCTCGGAACGGCCCAAACCATGAGCGGCAACGGCACGGTCCTGGGCACTGTGGCTGCGAACGGAACCGTCACACCGGGCACATCAATCGGCACTCTGACCGTCACGGGCAACATCCTGCTCACCGGCACGACCACGATGGAAATCTCCCGTGAGGGCGGCCTGACGAACGACCTCTTGAGCGCGGGCGGAACGGTGACCTACGGCGGCGCGCTCAATGTGGTGCTCAGCGGAGGAGTTCCGTTGACGACCAATGACACGTTCATCCTCTTTGCGGCAGCGAACCGCATCGGCTCATTCGCCTCGACCAACCTGCCCGCGCTCGCTGAGGGATTGACCTGGGACCTGAGCCAGTTGAACAGCGCGGGAAGCATTCAGGTGGCGGCGATTCCGGCCAGCCGCCCCACGATTTCCGCGCCCTACATAGCCGACGGCAACCTGATTCTGGCTGGAACGGGTGGAACCGAGGGCGGCGCGTATTCCATTCTCTCGGCGACCAACGTTGAGCTGCCTTTGTTGGATTGGAGAACTAACGCCATTGGACTTTTCGGCGCGGGAGGGGTTTTCTCGAATGCCATTCCTGTGGACGCCGAGCCACGGCGGTTCTACCTGTTGCGCCAGCCATGAAGCGCTGCGTCAGGGGCGGATTGCTGGAGCTGAGATAATCCGGCTTCAACCACCGGGAAATCAGAAACTCCCCACGTCGTCTCCTGCGGTCTTGAACGAATCAATCACCAGCTTTCTTTTTGGTGAATAGCTCGCCGTTTTCGCCAGGGATTTCACGGGGGCGGGGATGCTTTTAGGGTGGGACTGTTCGCTCCAGCTTACCAGGAAATCGCACGTCTCTGGACTCAAACTCAATAATCATAGTCGTGACCACTCAGTCTGCCGTTCGCGTCAAAGCGGACGTGAACGATGGGCCACGCCATCGGACGCGCGTAATGCCAACCAAATTCGTCCTTGAGACGTGGCTCGCCGAGAACCTGACGCACCTGCTGCTGCGTCATTCCTGCCTGTAACTGTTGCAACCTGGCGAGGTCAAAGGGTGGACGGTTGAACTGCCACATCAGCAACCCAAAAACAACAACTCCGAGAACAAGCAGAACGCCGACTACTCGAAACAAAACTGATGCGGTTGATTTCACGGTGTGCGCGATGCGTCCTCACCTGCATATTTCACACCCTTCGGACGGAGCGCCGGTCTGTGACCGGCTTTGACGGCTCGCGATGCGAAAAGCCGGTCACAGACCGGCGCTCCAATCTGTCACCATTCCGATCTGCGTTTGAAATATGCGGCCTGACTTGTAGCAGTGTATCCCGCGGGCTGTCGCCTGCAAGTGTGTCTTTGATCGGGCGGTCGCAGTGTGGCAATTAAACATCCATCATTTCGCCACCCACTGAACCGCGTCGATCACGACGTAGCCGTCCACGCCTCGATTGGAAACCACGACCGCCGCAAGTTTGTCCGCGCTGAATTCGAAGACGCCGAGCGAAACGAACAGGCCGTCGATGGGAGGTTTTTGTTTCTCGTTCACGAACACGGTTTGTTCTCCACCGGCATGATGCACCGTTACTGGCACCCGCGTGGCTCGATTCTCATTGGGAGTGTAGGCCAGCCGGACTTCGTAACGGCCAGCGCGCGGCAACCGGGTTTCGAATCGGGCCGTGGACTTGCCATCGGAAGTTTTTCCGTCGTGCCGGTAACTCGCGCCGATCCAGGGCTCCAGCGATTTGCTTTCGGTCCATTGGCCGGCGAGCTTCGCGTCGGCGTCGTCCACCACGATGCCTTCCATTTTTTTCGGATCGAGTCCAGACCGGCCGCCAGTCTCCGCGGCGTTCGATTCCAAAACCTGCCCATCGGCGAGAAGGCGGGATCGCAGTTTGGCGTAGGGCACATCCTGGACAGCGATCCCGTCGTCCAGGGCAATGGCGGCCGCGGTGGCGGAGGATTGGCCGAGGATCATGAAGACCGGTTCCATGCGCATCGAGCCAAAGGCAATGTGCGAACTCGAGACGCAAACCGGCACGAGGAGATTTTTTGCCTGGCCTCTTTTCGGGACGAGCGAACCATAGGCGATGGTGTAAGGCCCCTTGGTGGGCACGCCGATGTCGCCTTCGTTTTGCACGTAGCCTTCGGGCGCGATGTAGCGTTGCACGTTGTGCGAATCGATGGTGTAGGAACCCATCCCGACCGAATCAGGCGTGGGCCGTTTCTTGAGCAATTCGTTTTCGGTCATGACGAATTGCCCGATCATGCGACGCGCTTCACGAACGTAAATCTGGTGCGGCCAGTTGCCGTTGTCCTTGAATTCGTCGCGGGACAACCCCCAGCGGCGCATTTTTTCCTGCACGTCTTTCGGCACGCGCGGATCGTTGGCGACGAAATAAAGCCAGCCCTGCTGATAAGTCCGATGCTCTTCGAGGATTTCGCGGCGGCGCTCGTAGGAGCCCTCGGGATAATCGTAACTGAACCCGATGTTGTCCGTGCTCATCGGGCCGTGATTATTCACGTCGGACTTGCGGTTGGGGATATGGTCGAATTTCTCGAATGTCTCGCGCCAGCCCGCGCCGAAAATGCGGAGCAACAGCTCGTATTGTTTCGGGTCGTAACCTTGCGGCATCGGAAAAGGAACGAGGTTGTCCGGATGATCGGTCAGGCACATGCGATAGCAATAAGCCTGGACGCGCTTGTCGCCCTGGCCGTACGCGCCCGGTGGTTCGGCGCTGATTCGCGGCAGGACACCGCTCTTCGGATCGCCCGGCACGACGTAGGGACTGATTTTTTCCTTTAGCACGCCAAAGTGATGCCGATGATGGAGCACGCCGGTTTGGACACCGTTCCATTGCTCGCCGTAAACGCTCTGGGCCTCGCGGCCGACGTGATATTCGACACCGGCTGTCGCCAGGAGATCGCCTTCGTAGGTGGCATCGATGAACATTCTTCCGGCATAAGTTTTCCCGCTGAGCATGGTGATCGATGTGATGCGCGCATCCGTTTTCTTGACGCCCTTCGCGCGGTCCAGCCATTCGTCACGCTCGACGGGAATCTGGTGTTCCCTGACGAGATCCTCGAAGACCTGTTCGGCAACGTGCGGCTCGAAGATCCACATGGTCCGGTGCTCGCCATCCATCGCGACGGTCCCCTGCCCTTTGTTCCCATAATCCTCGCGTCGCTGCCATTTCCAGGCGGCGGGTTCGTTGTAGTGCTTCCAGACCCGATGATAAAACTCGCGCGAAAGCCCGCCGATGACCGATTTGTTTCCGGTGTCGGTGAAACCCAGCCCGCCGCTGGAGAGGCCGCCCAGATGTTTGTCCGGGCAGACAACGATGACCGATTTTCCCATGCGCTTCATCTGCACCGCGGCTATGACGCCCGCCGAGGTGCCACCGTAAACGACCAGATCATATTCGGCGGCCTGGGGTGAAGAAGCCAAGAGGGTTGCCGCGAAAAAAAGGATAATCAGTTTCGGTAAACGCATGATTTTAGAAAGGGAAACGCAATTCTCACTGAGAGCAACAGGATGCAGGCACCTCCACGACCGGCCGGGTCGCGGAGGGCTCAATGAATCAAGAAACATTGCCGCGATTATTCCGGCGAAACCGTCACGTCGTCAAGAAACCACCAGCGCGCTGAAATAATATGTGTGTCCTCAACGGCGAGCGCGACAGTTATCCCACGGCGCCATTCCGCGATCCCGGTTTCAACAAAAGCGACGCAGCTTACTTGCACGGAACGGCTGACGGACGAAAGAAAACTTGGGACTTGTTCTGAGCGGGAATGTGATTCGAGTGGAGGGGCGGATAACCTTATTGATTCTCGTCTCCGCCCTGCATAAAAATCTGCACGCCACCGAAGGTCAGCTTGGGAACTTTGATCCAAGAGTCCCGGGCCTGGACCCATTGCCCATGGCCATCCAGAAATCCCTGGTTGCCACCATCCGGCACCGCGCCTCCCGAGCCATAATGATTGGCTCCGCGAGTGGTTGGGTTCGGGTCGCCGGGCCGGCCCCAGGAACCGTCCAACTTTCGGATCAGGTCGGCAAAGATCACGGAGAAGTAGGGCCGATCCGACGTCTTGAGCGCAAAAGCGTTTCGGCCCGCCGGAACAATTCGTTGCAACGCCGAGTTGCTGAAATAGGCCGGCTCGCCACCGAAATAGTGGTAACCCATCACTGTGTCCACTCCGCCCCTGTCCCAGTCCCAGAAATCGTCCCGGTTCCAGCCCGGGTTGGACGGGCAATAAAACTGCGGCCGCGAAATATTGTAGGCCTTGTTGAACTTATCTCGAAAACCTTTTTGATCGATCCAATAGGCGTTGGGCGTCCTCCCCACATGCGAAGCCTTGGGTAAAACCGACAAGTTGTCATCGGCATACATCAGCAGCGCGAGGGTCCATTGCCGTCCGCTGTTCAGACAACTGATGCGCTTGCTTCGTTCCTTGGCCTTGGCCAGCGCCGGCAGAAGGAGCGCGGCCAATATTGCAATGATCGCGATGACGACCAGTAGTTCGATGAGAGTAAAGCCAGCCGGGCGATGTTCAGGCCGCTGGGAAATAGATCGAGATTTCATTGTGCGCGATATCGGAAGCCTTTTAACGGAATGGGAGAACCATCGCACAGATCGGGTCCATCGCGATAGGAATTTCCGCTACAGAATTCTTGATGAATTTGCGAGCGCGCCCCCATTATCCCAGTGGTTGCCCGGATCGGCGGCCGTATTAAAAGTGGAGCGGGTGAAGGGAATCGAACCCTCCCGACAAAACCACAACTCCCCGTTCACGAAGCCAGCGATTGGACAGACGATAATTATCCAGGTGGAACTCAATCGTGCGGTCACATGGCCAGCGCACGGAACTACGCGCCCGTCATCGTTGACACTCTGAAACGTCCGTGATACTGATTTAATACTGAATGCCACGCAAGGTGCGACAATTGATGGCCGACCTGGAGAAAGCGGGATTCACCAATCGCGGGGGCAAGGGGAAGTCACCGAAATTACATCCATGCGACCGGCGCGCGTGTGACTTTAAGCGGCAATCCGGGAAGGGACGCGCTCCCATACCAGGAGCGGCAAGTGCGCCGGCAGATTGAGGAGAGTCAGAAATGAAAAAGAGCGAATTGAAATCCAAAGCGGCTCGTTACACCAAGATTGTGGAATGGAGCGACGAAGATGGTTGCTTCGTGGGCAGTGCGCCGCCGCTGATTGGCGAGTGCTGCCACGGACAGGACGAAACGAAGGTTTACGCCGAGTTGTGCCGGATCGTGGAAGAATGGATCGAACTTTTGGAAGGCGATGGACACGCACTCCCGAAGTCACTGGGCAAGGCCAGCGATTTTAGCGCCGCGCTGCGGCGATCAGGCTTTCACCAGTTTCTTGACGCAAAAGCTGTTTAAACTTTCGCCCTCGGCGAGTGCTTTGGCAGTGAGTAGGCGATGGGCCCTGGATAAACGTCGGCTGCGAAATCACGCAGAAAGCGGATTGAACAAATCCACGCCTGACGGCTCGAAATGGCGGGTGTTGCCAGTCACGACCGTGTGGCCGTAATGCAACGCGGTTGCGGCGATCAGCGAATCTTCGCACGTCATGGTGCGGTTTTTCTTCTTCAAGTCCCCCAGCAATTGTTTCCAACGCACCAACACCGGCTCGGTCAGCGCATCCGTGGATTCAGCAAATTCAGTTCGGATACCCTTGAGCCAATGCGCAAGCGACTCTCGATGTGTTGCGGGGGATTGGCTCAGTCCATATTCCAATTCCGCGAGAGTCACGCTGCTGACAAATAAATCGTTTTGATCGGAAATCCAGCGAGCCAGTTTTGGGGAAACCTGCTTACGTTCCAGCAGGGAAAGAATGTCAGTATCCAGCAGGTAGCTCATTTGAATGGCAAACTGTGACGGGGCGGCGGTCCGAAGGGATGCGGACACTTTAGCATTTTTTGAAGCAGCCTCTTGCCCGATGCTCCACGTCGTTTCGCCGGTTTGGGCGTCAAGAGGATGCTGTTACGGCCGTCACGGACCGGACGCACTTCGACGATGCCGCCTTTTTCCAGTCCCGAGGCATTGCGCCACCATTTCGGCAGGACGCTTTGCCCCACCTTGCTGACCGTCAAAGTATCGAGATCCTTCATAGTTTAAAGAATACTTAAAACCGGCCTGGTGTCACGGTCCATTTCTTTTCCAGAAGGCTTTGCTGCTAGAGGGGCTGATCTACAAAGAAATCGCATCCCGCCTGTCGATCTCAATTCACACGGTCAATTTTCAGGTCAACAAATCGCTCAGAAAACTCGGATCGTTTTCGAGCCTGCAGGCGTGCCAAATACTGTTTCAAAACAAAGCCGCCCCCGCGATCCGGGGCGGCTTCATGCACAGCCGGCCAAACACGAAACACCCGGCTTTCCGCCGGGCCGTTTAAATCCGTCCCAAAAGGTGGAATCAGGCTCGGCAGCATCTGCTTTTTTCCCGCATTCATCAGACGAACGCCTTTTCGACTTATGCCAAAGCCGTATGCCGATGCGATTGGATGAATTGAAAACCAGTCAAAGCAGCGATTTTTACAGGGGTTTCTTGAAGTGGAGCGGGTGAAGGGAATCGAACCCTCGTGGCCAGTTTGGAAGACTGGAGCTCTACCATTGAGCTACACCCGCTTCATTGCGCACGCGCCAAATACTACCGACCGCGCTTGCGTTGTCAATTCGCCTCGTTATCCTCCCGCCCATGAGTTCGTTGCTCCTCACCGGCGGACGTGTCATCGACCCCGCCACTCAATTTGATTCCGTCGCCGACTTGCTCGTCATCGACGGAAAAATCTCCGCGATCGGCGCCAAAGCGAAAGCCGCCGCGCCGCGCGATTGCGAAACGATTGATGCCACCGGGCTGGTCGTTTGCCCGGGCCTGATCGATTTGCACGCCCACCTGCGCGAACCCGGCCAGTCCGCCAAGGAAACCATCGCCTTGGGAACGTTGGCCGCGGCACGCGGTGGATTTACCTCCGTCGTTTGCATGCCGAACACATCGCCGGCCATCGACAATGCCGGGACAGTCGCCCTGATCCATGAGAAGGCGGCAAGGGAATCGGTCGTAAATCTGTTCGTCGCCGGGGCTATCACAAAAAATATCGCGGGTGAAGAGCTGGCGCCCATCGGCTCGCTCAAAAAGGCGGGCGTCATCGCGATCACCGACGACGGCCATTGCATTCAGAACAACGACATGATGCGGCGCGCCCTGGAGTACGCAAAAATGTTCGACCTGCCGGTGATGGATCATTGCCAGGATTATTCGCTCGTGATCGACGGCGTGATGCACGAAGGCTATTGGAGCGCCAACCTCGGGCTCCGCGGCTGGCCCTCCGCCGGCGAGGACATGATTGTGGCTCGGAACATTCTGTTGGCCGAGCTGACCGGCGCGCGCATTCATTGCCAGCATCTGAGCTCAGCCGGGAGCGTCCAGTTGTTGCGCGACGCAAAAAAGCGCGGTGTGCCGATTTCCGGCGAAGCCTGCCCGCATCATTTTATCCTGACTGACGCCACGATTGCCGGGAGCGAAAAATTCTGGAGCGACGACGGAAAAGAGCTGGCAAAGTTTCAAGACGAACCGCTCCCGTCGTGGCCTTCCTATGATACGAATTTCAAAATGAATCCGCCTTTACGTTCGGCGAAGGACCGCGAGGCGGTGATTGAAGGGCTGCTCGACGGGACGCTGGAAATTTTGTGCAGCGACCACGCCCCGCATTGCGACTACGAAAAGGAGGTGGAATTCGATTACGCTCCCTTTGGCATCACCGGCTTTGAAACGGAGCTCGCGCTCTCGTTGATGCAGTTGCACCACGCCCGCAAGATGCCGCTGAGCGATCTGATTGCGAAATTCACCGTCGCCCCTGCCCGCCTGCTCAAATTGCCCAAGGGAACTTTGCAGCCTGGCGAGGACGCAGATATCACAGTCTTCGATCCGAACCGCGAATGGACCTTTGATCGAAACGAATCGTCCAGCAAATCGAAGAACAGCCCGTTTCACGGATGGAAACTGAAGGGAAAAGCCGTTTTGACAATCGTCGGCGGAAACGTAGTGTGGAGGGAAGAAAACGAATTGGCTGCCGTCTAAGCCGAAGAAAAATCAACCGATGAATATTATGAAAAAACTCACTCTCGCAATCCTGGCCTGTGTCGCCGCGATTCAACTCAATGCCGCCGAAGGGTGGATGACCGACGTGCCGAAGGCGCAAGCCCAGGCCAAGACCGAAAAGAAATTGGTAATGCTCGATTTCACCGGCTCCGACTGGTGCGGCTGGTGCATCCGCTTGAACAAGGAGGTTTTCAACACGCCGGAGTTCGCCGAGTATGCAAAAAAGAATCTCGTGCTCGTGGAAGTGGATTTTCCGAATAAGAAAAAGCAGAGCGCTGAATTGAAAAAGGCGAACAGCGCACTCCAAAAGAAGTATGGCGTTGAGGGGTATCCGACCATCATCGTCCTGGATGGCGACGGCAAAAAAGTCGGCCAGACCGGTTATATGAAAGGCGGCCCGAAAGCGTTTATTGCGGAATTGGAAAAGATGAAGAAATCGTAACCATTTCCTGGGTTCTGGCGAGATTCCGTTCGCGTCATCACTCGGGAAGATAAATTTAGGCTTGAATGAAAAAGCGTGGCGCCTTCCGCCGCGCTTTTTTGCTGGTGTTTGCCGCCACCGCCTTTGCCCACTTGGAAGGTTCCGCTGGTGACGAGCATGCACTTCTGGCCGCCGCCGGCCCGCTGACTCTTGAAGTCCCGAAGAGCAATCCGAAGGTGATGCAGGTCGTTCTTGAAGAATATACCTTCACCCATAAGGGCGAGCTTCCGACCGGCTTGGGCGACGCTCTGCAACGACTCCTGCCCAAGGATGAAGTCTGGAAAGAAGTCGCCTCCCGCCTCGTCGTGGTCAGCGACGGCATGATGAGCTTCTTCGCCAAGTCTGCCTGCGAAGTGGCCCAGCACGTCCGCGTCAACGACGAAACGGGCACGGCCGCCGACGGCGGCCTGTTCAACCAGGAAAATGTCCCCAGCGAAACGCTCTTCTACGCCGTGCTGAATTGCTTCGCGGAGCGCAGCGCGGAGAAGAAGGACAAGCCTCGCACGCCGGAGGAAGCCACCGCGGCCTTCGCCACGAAGCTCAAGGACAGCGGCAATGTGTTCCAATTCGGCGGCGACGCCAGCACGGGCCTGGGCTACTTCACCGTCCGGCTTGATGCGCCTTGCTCAGACGCCCAAACCCGGCAATCTTAAATCCTATGACTACTGTTAACATCCACGAGGCTGCGGCGAGCTTTCCCACTCTGTTGGCCGCCGTCGAAGAAAAGGGCGAAACCGTTTTGATTTGTCGGGACGGTCGGCCGGTGGCCCAAATGCAGGCTGCCAAACCCCTGCAACGAAGCCGGCTCGTGGGGGACCCGTCCCTGCGCGTTACACTGGCGCCCGGCTATGATCCAATCGAACCGTTGCGCGAGGACGAAATTCCTCCTGAATACCGATGAACGTTCTTCTCGACACCTGCGCCGTTATCTGGCTGGCCAATCAGGACGAGCAACTCTCCGCGAGGGCGAGGGACGCCATCGACCAAGCCTGGTTCGTTCATGTTTCCCCGGTCTCGGCCTGGGAACTTGGTCTCAAGATCGCCAAGGGACGCCTCAGTCTGCCTGAGCCGTTGGAGATCTGGTGGCCCCGCGTCATCGACACGCATCAATTGTCGGAGTTTCCGCTGTATGGACCGGAAGCCGCTCGTTCCACGCGCTTGCCGCCCATCCACAACGATCCCGCCGACCGGTTTCTCATCGCCATCGCCATCGAGCAACAGTTCACGCTGCTCACCCCTGATCCCAAAATTCTCCAGTAACCCAATCTGAAAACCCTCTGGTAACTCCATGAAGAATCTCGAACAAATCCGTGCGCTGCATGCCTTCCGGTTTTGGAATACAATGTGGCCAAATGAAAACGATGCCAAGAAGCGCCTCAAAAACGTGACCGGAAAGGAGGGAGGCGATGTCCTGTCCAAACTGGGGCCACTCATCCTAAGCAGCGGCCTGCTTGGCACCGCTGCGTTTGCCAAAGACAAAGGCGGTGGACACGAGACTCTGTTGCGCGAGATCGGCCGATACCTGAGCAGCGATGGCGATGACGGACGCCGACTTCTCCCGACAGAGGCGGATTTTTGGGACGAAACTGGCTCCAAACGTCCGCCTCCTCACGTCGGCGGCTACGATGCCGGCGTTTTCAAACAGGCTCTAAACGTGAATGTGAGAATAAACAAAGAAAGCTCTTGCCTTATGCCAATCATCGGTCAACGTCGCAGGCAAGACAGAAATGGATGAAGGGAAAGCCCCGGACAAGCCATGAACATCTGGAAAAAGAAACTTCTCGCCTACTTGCATGATCCGCCGAGCAAGTGTTTGAGCGTGCGATCCGGGTGCCAGCAACCACGCGAGAGGCCGCTCACGAAATCTTCGCCCCTGACCCGTCCATGAACCAATCCCTTCTCAAACTTCAGATCGGCCCGGTGCAGGACTTCATCGCCCAAGCCCGCAGCACGCGGGATTTATGGAGTGGGAGTTATCTGCTGTCGTGGCTCATGGCGTCGGGAGCGAAGGCGCTGGTGCAGGCGGCCGGTGGCGTTACCAGCGTGGTCATTTCACCGGTGTTGGCCGGACAACCGATCTACGACTTCCACGTTGATCCAAAGAAGGCCGTGAGCGACCACCACAATGACGCCATCCTCACGCCGAACTTCACCAACATCCTGGTCGCCAAGCTGCCAGCGGACCGGGCGGCGGCGGCGGCGGCGGTCGAGGCGATGGTGAAGGCCATCCGGCATGAACGGGATGCCATCGCCGTGAAGTGCTGGGAGAAGCTGGCGCAAGCCGGGTTGGTGGATGCATCCGCGAAAGATCGCTTCTTCGCGCAGGTGAAGGTTTTCCCCACGATTACCTGGCAGCTCACGGCCGCGCCACCCGTCGGTCAGCGGAAAACCTGGCTGGAGTCCGTGCCGCTGGCCGACGGGCTGCGCGGCAAACTGCTGGCGGCCAAAGACGATTTCCCTGCTCAGATCACCCGCAACTCGTGGGAACTGGACGCCGTGCGCTCGCTTCGGGAGTTCAAAGGCTGGAACTCCGGCCTCGGCGGGCACGAGAAGGATTCGCTTACCGGGCGCGAGGAGGGGGTGGTGGGCGGCAAAGAATGGTGGCGCGCACGGGTCAAGAAGTTGCATGAGCGGGCAAAAGCCGCCGCCGCTGATGGCAGCCCGTTGCAAGATTTCCTCTGGCCAATCCTCTTTCGTGAACGCCAGGAGGACGACTGGTTCGGAGCCATCCAACTTATCAAGCGCGTGTGGCATTGGGCGTATCTGGCGGAATCTCCCTGGGAACTTCGTTCCACCCAGAAGCGGGAACCTTTGGGAAAAGATTTCCCGTTCCCCAGCACGGTCCACATTGCCATTCATGACCCGGCCAAGAACGTCCGCGAGTATCTTACCGGACAGCTTGAAGCGGCCTTGGAGGATGAAATCGACGAGCGGCAAGTGCATACGCCCTACTTCGCCGTGCTGGCGCTGGACGGCGACCAGATGGGCGCGTGGCTGGGCGGAGAGAACAATGACAAAGGCCCGACGGAGGAATTCCGAAGCGGCCTCAGCGAGCGTTTGAGCAACTTCGCGCTGCACTGCGTGCGCCCCATCGTCGAGGCGTGTGACGGGCGGCTGATTCTCGCCGGCGGCGAGGATGTGCTGGCCTTGCTGCCGGCGGACACGGCGGCGGATTGTGCAGGGTTCTTGCGGGCGGCTTATCGCGGTGGGGCCGGCTTCCTCGTGCCGTTGTTCGAACTGGCCAAGAAACTACGGCAACACCACCTCCACAACGGCTACGAAGAACCGCCGGACCGAGACGCGAAAAAGCCGGAGATGTCTGCCTTCCTCGTGGCGGCTGCACGCGAAACGCTTTTCAAAGCCGGGACGACGGACGGCTCGCTGGTCTTTAATCCGTCGCTGGCACCGTCCGATTCATCGGAATTCGCCGCCGCGCTAACGCTCAAGTTGCCCGGTGGAGTCGATCGAAGTCCCGGAGTGGAGATCCCCGACGTTTCCGCCGGCCTTGCCATCGCGCACTTCAAGGAGCCCTTGCAGGACGTGGTGCAGGCCGCGCTCGCCGCCGAGAAACGCGCCAAGAACGAACTCGGTCGGGCCGCGCTCGCCATCACCCTCGTCAAACACAGCGGCGAGACGGTGAAGTGGGGTTGCCAGTGGCAGTCCGGCGGGCTGGAACTGCTCGACCTCATCCAGCGCGGACGCGGCACCGGCGTGTTCAGCGGCCGTTTTCCGCACCGGCTGGTCGAGGTGCTCTCGCCTTACCTGCTCACGCGCGATTCTGGCGAGACAGTGCGGTTGGAGGAGGCGACCGGCTTCGGGGAAAAGGTGGATGAAATCATCGCGCGCGAGTTCACGCTCGTGCTGGACCGACAATCCGATTCCAAGCGGCTTGCCGCCTTCGTCAAGGAACACGATCCCCTGAAGAATCTGACCGACTTCTTGGCCAAGCTTCCCCGCGACGACGCCCAAGCTAAACTCCGCGCCGTCATCGGCCTCTGCCAGATCGCCGCCTTTATCGAACCGGCGGTCTATGCGCCGGGCTTCGTCGAGTCGAAAAGCAACGCATGAACACACTCCTGCTCCAGCCCAACGACGTGCTCTTTTTCAAAGACGGCCGGCCCATGTCCGGCGGACTTGCTGGCCACGGTGCCGCTTGGCCGCTGCCCACGGTGACCAGCGCCGCGCTCCATGCCGCACTCTGGCGGGCGGGCCTCGCAGATGCCAGCCATCCCCACCGTCCCGGCCGCAACGGCAAGCCCAACACCGACGCACGCACCCGTCGGTTCGGTTCGCTGCTCACCGCCGGCCCATTTCCCGCGAAGCCATCCGCTGGCTCCGTCGGCGAATGGTTCTTCCCCCGACCCGCCGATGCCCAGGCGGTACCCGGGGCGGACGCGATCATCATCACACTCCAGCCCGTGCCGCTGGCCCGATCGGCCGGGGAATGGAGTTCCAGCCTGCCTTCGTTCCTCACGCACGCCGCCGCCAGCACCCGCGAGCCGACCAAGGACAAGCCGGAACAGTGGTGGAGCCGTCGCGCCTTCGAAACTTACCTGAAGACTTGCTCCAACACTCCGCCAGATGCGGATGATTTTCGGAACGACGACGATATTTTTCTCGCCGAACACACCGTCGGCATCGGCATGGATGCCGTCACTGGCACGCAGGATGGCGAACGCATCTACTCAGCGCACTACCTCCGTCTGCGCGATGTGTGGCGGCTGGGCCTGCTCACGAAGTGTGACGACAAGAAGGGCGGCGACCTGCTCGGGAATCTGTTCCAGCAGGAGAAGCACATCCTCGTGGGTGGTCAGCAGCGTGCCTGCACCGTGGAAGGTCCGTCCCGGGCGCCCGTCCTCCCGTTGCCGCGCGGACGCACCGCCTTCACCCCGGACGCCGAAGGCAAATGCCGCGTGAAATGGGTGCTGCTTACACCGGCCGTCTGGCCGGAGATTCCGTCGGAGACTCCGGATGGCCGGCCCATGAACCCGCATCCCGGCGGCTGGCTACCCAATTGGGTGTTCGCCGAATGGAATCCGGAGATCCAGGAATTCAACCCTCGAAATGTGGGGAACGGGGAAGTGCTGCTGACCGATGGACCGGGCAAACAAAAATCCGCTCGCACCAAGACCCCCGCCGGCAAGCGCATCCAAGCCCGCCTCGTCGCCGCCGTGGTGCCCAAGGCCATCCCCGTGACCGGCTATGCGCTGCCCAACGAGGACGCTGGAACCGACGGCGGAGCCAAGCCCACGCACCTCGCCGTCCCCGCCGGGGCCGTCTATTACTTCGAGACGGTGAATGGCGACGGCCGCACCGCCGAGCAGCACGCCGCCAACCTTGCCGCCGCCCTCAACTGGCACGGCGCGGCGGGCGTGACCGGCCAGCCCGACCTGTCCCGAATTAAAAACCGCCGCAGCACGCTCTTTGGCGAGAAAGGCTTCGGCCTCGGAGTCTGCGGTGCCTGGACGCCGCTCGCCAGCCCGCCTGCTTGAGTTCAATCGCAAATCGAGAATCACCAACCGCAAATGAATATTGAAACCCGCCTCCTCTATCTTTTCACCCGCACGCCGCTCCATGTCGGAGCCGGCGCGAGCGTGGGTGCAATTGACCAACCCGTGCAACGCGAGCGCCACACCGGCCTCCCGATCGTCCCCGGCAGCACCCTCAAGGGCGTGTTTGCCGACGAGTGGACGGAGGTCGTGGACGATCCGCAAAAGCACGAGGACGGCACACCCAAACTGGATGCCCAGAGGCAGCCAATCATCATTCGCAAGAGTAGGCGCAAGGCGGAAGGGCACTGGCTTTTCGGCACCGAAAGCAACACCGACTTCGCCGCCGGCGCGCTGCAATTCGGCGAGGCGCGATTGCTGGCCTTCCCGGTGCGTTCCGCCCGAGGGAGCTTTGCATGGCTCACCTGTCCGTTGCTGATGGCACGGGCAGCCCGGGATGGCGTGTGGGACAAGGCCTTGATTCCAACACTGGCGGCCAGCGTGACGGATGAACAGGCCCTTTTTCTTCCCGGCGGCCCGCTGGCCCTCACGGTCGGCCAACCGGTCAAAACCCAGGTCGTGCTGGAGGAATACGTCTTCACCCTGCCGCGTTCGGTTAACCCTGTTCCCGCCGACGCCACCGCGGAGAATGCCGCTGCTGACGAAGCCCTGAAGAATTTGGCGAAACAGGGATTCCTGCCGCTCCTGCCCGACGATGAAGTCTGGAAAGAAGTCGCCACCCGCCTCGTCGTGGTCAGCGACGGCATGATGAGCTTCTTCGCCACCACCGCCTGCGAAGTCGCGCAGCACGTCCGCATTGACGACGCCACGGGCACGGCGGCCACTGGCGGCTTGTTCAACCAGGAGAACGTCCCCAGCGAGACATTGTTTTACGCCGTGCTGCACGCGGTGCCGGAAACGGGCAAACAACTCAAAGACGACCAGGGCCAAACCCGCCAACCGCGCTCGGCCAATAATGCTGTGGATAAGTTCTGGCCCGAACCAACCAAAGCACATGTCTTCCAATTCGGAGCCGATGCTTCCACTGGCCTCGGCTACTGCACAGTCCGTTTGGATGCAGCACAATCCCCAGCCATACCCTGACCATGAAAAGCCTCGAACAACTCCGCGCCGCCCACGCTTGGCCACGCGCCCTGAATTTGCCCCCATCGGAGGTGAACGGTCTGCCCCCGCTGATTGTGAATAACGGCTTGTTGGCAACTGCCGCTTTTGCGGCGGTGAAGAACGATCAAAATGAACCGAAGCGTCCGGGAATGAAGCGGGCATTCGACGCCGTGGCGGACTACTTGGCCGAGCGAGGTCTGCTCACCGACGACAAACGAACCGTCGAGGGATTGCTGGAAGACCTGCCGACCCGCCCCGACGCCTTGCCGCTACAGAGGGCGACCATTGAGGCATTGGCTTATCTCAACTACCTCAAACGATTCGCCAGACCGGAAAAAACCCCTGAGCAATGAAACCCCCATTGGCACCTCATGCGGTCAAAGCTCTGTGGCCGGAGCAGCCAAAATCGCAGGACCGGTGGTCGCGTTCTCTATGGTTTGAACGCTTTGCCGATCCCCGAGCCAAGGACGACAAGCACTCGACGCCGCGTCGCGATTTTTTTGAGCATGGTTTCAAGCTCAAGCCCCTGCATGACAAACCCCGCGCCTGGCTGCGGTTCCTCCGGAGCGAGCTGCGACTTGACTGGGAG
>Ga0163152_10003574_pt1 | contig 20079 bp, 16 predicted proteins | sample OliLakLV19MP8IB2_FD_148635 | JGI IMG/M metagenome (GOLD analysis project Ga0163152, IMG submission 148635) | Freshwater microbial mat bacterial communities from Lake Vanda, McMurdo Dry Valleys, Antarctica - Oligotrophic Lake LV.19.MP8.IB-2 | ecosystem: Environmental > Aquatic > Freshwater >...
CTGCTGGATCTTGAGCGCGTCCTGGGGGCTCTTCGTGTCGACGATCGCGTGCGCGTAGAGCGCGCCGCGATCCTCGCCCACGTCGATCGACATCGTCTGCGCGAGCTTGAAGACGCGCGAGGTCGCCTCGATCGCGTTCAGCTCCGACAGGTTCTCGGTCGCGGCCGCGAACAGGATCGAGCCGGGCGCGGGCGTGGCGAACACGAGCCCGTCTTGCTGAGCCGCCAGGCTAGGCCGCGCGCCCTCGATCACGGCGATGCCCCCGAGGACGTCGTCACGGTTCGAGGACAGGACCACGACGCGGTTCGCGGTGGCGTCGCGACGCAGCACCCAGCCGTACCACGGCTTGGAGTCCTGCGACCAGACGTGCAGCGTGTGCGCGCCGTCCTTCTCCGTGCGGTACCCAGGCTGGTCCTGGAGGCGCGTGAGCGCGGCGTCGAGCTTCTCGCTGCCCGACAGCAGGATCACGGAGCGCTCGGGCGATGCTTCGGTGCAGTAGATCGTCAGCGCATGCAGGTCGGCGAACGGGTCGATGCCGAACTCGGCCTTCAGCTCGGCCAGGTCGCCGTCCAGCTCGAAGCCTTCTTGCGTGCGCAACGCCGCGAACAACGTCGAGCGCGTCAGGGCCTCGACGTCGACGTGCGCGACCCAGCGCGCCGCGGCCGGAACGCGGCTCTTGTCGAGCACGTCGGCGCGGACGGGCGCGGCGAGCGTGGAGAGCGCGAGGGCGGAGAACAGACCGAACGTGAGCCAGGGCTTCATGGGAATCGCTTGTCGAGGTTCGAGGTGAGGCCGGTGATCGCAGCCTCGTACGCCCGCAGAGCCTCGCCCGTTACGGCCGAAAAGGACAGATTCGCGCCCGGCCGGGCGCGTTCACAGCCCTTCGCGCGGGCTCGTAGCCTCCGAGTAGGAGCGCTCGACGCGAGATGCCGTAAGACCGATTCTCGATCGGCCTCTCAAACCTCCTCGAAGTCGAAGCGCAGGGCCGACTCGACTTGCGCCCAATCGGCGGCGAGCGCGTCGGCGGAGTCGGCCGACAGGTTCGCGATGCCGTACCGGAAGCTCTGCGGGTCCTGGTCGAGCTCCGACAGGCGCTGGCCCGCGTGACACAGGATCTTCACGCGCAGCCCGGGGAAGCGCTCGGCCATCCGCGCGAGCGCGGCGGGCGACGGCACCGCGCGCACACGCGCGTCGCGGAACCGGCGCAACGCGAAGCTCGACGCGGCCGCATGGCGACCGGCGCGCGGGTGCCAACGCACGGTCTCGCCCGTCGCCAGCGCGAGCTGCACGTCGAACGTGTTCGTGCCGTCGACACGCTCGTAGAGGTCGGCGAACTGGTACGACATGCGCGGATTGACCTCGATCACGTGGATCGACTCCCGGGCCGTGTCCCAGAACAGCTCGACGTTGAAGCAGGAGTGGTCGAACCCCGAGCCCTCCATCAGGCGCGCGACGAGCTCCCGCATGCGCTGCTGCGTCGACGCACCGAGGCGCGAGGGGTACTCGAAGCGCTGGAAGCTGTGCGTGCCCGGGTACATGACGGAACCGACGATCCCCTGGATCGTCGCGCGTCCGCCCTGCACGAACCCGTCGACCGTCACCTGCTGGCCGCGCAGCGGGGATTCGGCCACGAACCACGTCGCCGGAACGCGCTCGCCGCCGGCGCGCTGCAACATCTGCGCGAACGGCGCGAGCAAGCGTTCTCTCTCGGTCCGTTCGTGCGCGGAGAAGCGCACGGCCTCGGCGAATTCCGCCTCCGTGCCCACGAGCCGCGCGCGGATCGACATCGTGCCCTTCACCGGCTTCGTGAAGAACGGGAAGGCCATCGGCGGCGCCGGGCAGGACCAGGGGTCGTACGCCGCGCAGCGCGGCGTGGCCTCGGGCACGAGGCGCTGCTGGATCTCGCGGCTGTGGAACTTGTGCGACAGGTCCACGACGGCGGCGAAGCGCGGCGCCGGACAGCCCAGCGCCTGCGCGACGGCCGCCGCGAGCATGCAGCCCGGGTAGTCGCCCGTCCCGACCACGCCGTCGATGCGCGCACGGCGGTGGCGTTGCACCGTGGACGACACCCACGCATCGAGTTCGAACGGCTGGCCCCCGACCTGCGCCGGATCCTCGGCCAGCTCGGCGCCCTCGCGCACGAGCTCGTAGCGCTGCGCGACCCCGGGCCGGGCCAGCGCCTCCTCGTCCCACACGCCGGGACACAGGATCAGGACGCGCCTCATGCGGCGAATCCCGAAGAATCGAGCCAGGCACCGATCTGCGGCATTCGGCGCGGGTCCATCAGCGCAGACCCTGGCGCGTGAAGACTTCGGAGGCCAGCGCCTGCCAGTAGGTCCGTTCGGCACCCTGCAGCTCGCGCGGGTCCTCGTCGTGCCAGCTCATCTCGGTGCAGGAGTCGACGACCAGGTCGAGCATGAGCTTGCGGGACGGCAGCAGCAGGCCGAAGTTCGACGTCGACGCGCGGCTCGGTCGGCCGGCCCACAAGAGGAGCTCGGGCGTGCGGTCGTCGCGCAGCACCGACTCGCCGAAGCCCTCCGGCGCGTCGAGCCCGAGCAGGTCGAGGATCGTCGGCATCACGTCGAAGTGCGAGGACCAGCGCACTTCGCCCGGCGTCAGCGCGGGGTGGTGCATCAGGAACGGCACGTTGAGCTGCTCGTGCGTGATCGCGCTGGCGTGCGACCGGTAGCCCATCTCGCCGAACGACTGGCCGTGGTCGGCGCAGACGACGAGCAACGTGTTCTGCATCCGGCCCGCTCGCTCCAGCGCGCCGACCAGCGCGGCCACGACGGCGTCGGCCTCCTCGAGCCCGTCGAGGAAGCGTCCGCGGTCGCTCAGCGGGTCGTGGCGGCGGAAACGTGCCGCGTCGACGACCCGGTAGGGGACGTGCGTGTTCGCGGTGTGCACGTGCGCGAAGAAACGGCCCTGGCCCGCGAGCGCGCGCGCCAGGAGGCCCGGCCCCTGCTCGACGAGCGCCCAATCCGAGACCTGGCCGCGGTCGAGCGCGTGCGGCGTCAGATCCGTTCCGTCGACGATGGTCTGGAATCCGGCGCGCACGAGCAGCGGACGCAGGCCGTAGTGCTGCGTCCGCACCGAGGTCAGGTAGACGGTGTGCAGGCCGCCGCTCGCCAGCCGCTGCACGCCCGTGGTCCCGCCGTCCTCGCGGTAGCGGCTGGCGTGGAGCGCGACGTGCGCGTTGTTCGTCGTGGGCGAGATGCAGAAGTGGTCCTGCGAGCCGAGCCCGCGCGCGCGCAGCGACTCGAGGAACGGCATGTGCGCGCGCTGGAACGCGACGGGCGACAGATGTGCCTGCCCCAGCGATTCGACCGTCACGAGCAGCACGTTCGCGTCCTTCAGGCTCCCGTGCGCCCGGCTCGGCCGCGGAACGCGTGGCGCCAGCGCGAGCAGCGCGGCGTGCTCGGCGCGGGGCGCGAAGCTGCTCTGACGCGGAGGCGGCCGATCGAGCAGGAAGCCGGCCAGCACGCCGCTCCCGCCGCGCGGAACGAGTGCTCCGGCGCCGCGCGCGCGCACGAGCAGCACTGTCGCGTACGCGACGAGCAGCGCGGTCATCACCATGTCCGCCACGCTGCAGAAGCGCACGAAGGGCCACGCGACGAGCGCCAGCGCCGCCGCCGGGAACAGCGCGAACGTGCCGTTCTCGCGCACGAAGCGTCGCGCGAACGCCAGCTCGGCCAGCTCGCGGTAGAGGACCGGCGCCACGATCCCGTTCAAGCCGCCCGCGCCCAGCTCGATCGTGAAGACGCGCCACAGGAGAGCGTCGACCCACAGACCCAGGAGGAGCACAGCCGTGACGAGCGCCGCGACCGCGCCCGCGACAGGCGCGAGCCACGCCAGGCCGGCGAGCGCGGCTGAGATCGCCAGCCAGCCGGCGTGATCGCCTGAGGTGAGGCCCTGCGCGACGCGGAAATCGCGCAGCTTCACGGCCCGCAGCGCGCTCAGGAGGACGATACCGGCGGCGTACAGCTCGAGCGTCCGCGCCAGCGGCACGGCCAAGCTCGGAGAGGCCGAGAAAGTATCGATCATACGGCCTCTCTTGTGCTGGAGGCTGTGACGCCTTCACAGCCTCACAAGGCCGCCCCGGCATCGCGCGGGTCCTCACGGCTCTCCATGGCGGGATCGTATCCAGCGCACGCCTCGGACCGGCCCGCGGCGGGCGCGATCCGGACCACGCGTCGATTGACGCTCCTGCGCGCTGCCCTTACCCTCTTCGCCCCCCGGTGCGCGCGGCGCCCGGTCACCGTGAACCACTCCTTCGAGATGCGCTCCGGATCGCGAGGCGGACCGTGACGAAGGTCGGCCACGTCGTGATCCTGGCGGCCGGACAGGGCACGCGCATGGCAGCCCGCGGCCCAAGGTCCTGCACGCGCTGTGCGGCCGGCCGATGCTGGGCTGGGTCCTCGACCAGGCGCTCGCGCTCGACCCCGAGCGCATCCTGGTCGTCGTCGGGCACGGCGCGGACGAGGTGCAGAAGTCGGTGGCCGAGATGGGCCTGGGCGCGCGCGTCCGGTTCGTCCGCCAGGAGCCGCAGCTCGGCACGGGTCACGCCCTCCAGATCTGCCTGCCCGAGCTGGGCGACGGATCGGGCACGACCGTCGTGCTGTACGGCGACATGCCCTGCTTGAAGGCCGAGACGCTGGCCGAGCTGGTCGCTACGCAGGCGCGCGATGCGCGCGGCGGGCTGGCGCTCCTGACCGCGTTCCCGGACGAGCCGCGCGGGTTCGGGCGCATCCTGCGCGACGATTCCGGTTCGGTCACGGGTATCGTCGAGGAGCGCGACGCCACGCGCGAGCAGAAGTCGATCGACGAGGTCAACCTGGGCGTCTACGCCTTCGACGGCCCGGCGCTCGTCGCGGCGCTGCCGCGCCTCACGAACAAGAACGCCCAGGGCGAATACTACCTGACCGAAATGCTGAGCCTGTTCGGGCGCGAGAAACGGCCCGTGCGCGCGGTCGAGCTGCGCGACGCGGAGGAGGCGATCGGCGTGAACACGCTGGCGCACCTGGCCGAGGCGCGCTGGGCGCTGCAGTTGCGCATCCTCGAGCGCCACCTCGAGAACGGCGTGCAGATCGAGGACCCGGCCACGACGTACGTCGACCACGGCGTCGAGATCGGCGCGGGCACGCGCATCCTGCCTTGCAGCGTGATCCGCTCGGGCGTGCGCATCGGGCGCGACTGCGAGGTCGGGCCGTTCGCGCAGGTGCGCTCCGGCAGCGTGCTCGAGGACGGCGCCGAAATCGGCAATTTCGTCGAGGTCAAGGCTACGCGCATCGGATCGCACGCCAAGGCCAAGCACCTGGCCTACCTGGGCGACGGCGACGTCGGCGCGCGCTCGAACATCGGCGCGGGCACGATCTTCGCGAACTACGACGGCAAGCTGAAGCACAGGACGAAGCTGGGCGAGAAGGTCTTCGTGGGCAGCGGCTCGATCATCGTCGCGCCGAACGAGATCGGGGCCGGAGCGATCCTGGGAGCCGGCGCGGTCGTGACGCGCGACTCCAGGATCGGCCCGGGCGAGGTCTGGGTCGGCGTTCCGGCGAAGCCGCTGACGCGGCGCCGGCCGGATGGTTCGAAGTCGAATCCGGCAGACGGCTCGCCGTCCACGGGCAGGGAACGGAGCGCCTGAATGCTCGGTTACAGCGAGAAGATCATGCTGATCGCGGGCAACGCCCATCCGGCACTGGCCCAGGGCATCTCGCGTAATCTCGGGATCCCGCTGGCGGCGGCGCACATCGCGCGCTTCCCCGACGGCGAAATCGACATCAAGGTCAACGACGACTTGCGCGGCGCGGACTGCTTCGTCATCCACCCGACCTGCCCGCCGGTCAACGAGAACTGGATCGAGCTGCTGCTGCTGCTCGACACGCTGCGGCGCGCCAGCGCCGGCCGCATCACGGCAGTCATGCCGTACTACGGCTATGCGCGGAAGGATCGCAAGGACGAGGGGCGCGTGCCGATCAGCGCCAAGGTCGTCGCCAACACGCTGGTCAACGGCGGCGCGGATCGCCTGCTGACGCTCGACATGCACGCGGCGCAGATCCAGGGCTTCTTCGACATCCCGGTCGACCACCTCTACGCCAAGCCGGTGCTGCTCGAGGCCGTGCACAGGATCGGCGTCGACCGCCCGGTCGTCGTTTCGCCCGACGTGGGCGGCATCAAGATGGCGCGCGCGTACGCCAAGTCGCTCGACAACGCCGACCTGGCGATCGTCGACAAGCGCCGCATCAGCGGCTCGCAAGTGGCGGTCGAGCACATCATCGGCGAGGTCGAGGGCCGCAACGTGATCCTGGTCGACGACATGATCTCGACCGGCGGCTCGATCTCTGAGGCCTCGCGCGTGTGCCGCAAATACGGCGCCAAGACGATCGTGATCGCCGTCACGCACGCGGTGCTGTGCGGACCGGCGGTCGAGCGGCTCGACGCCGCACCCATCGACAAGATCCTGATCACCGATTCGATCCCGCCGCGGGCCAACCTGCCGCGGAACGTGGAGGTCGTGACCGTGGCGCCCCTGTTGGCGCGTGCGATCATGAACATCCACCGGAACGAGTCGGTTTCCTCCCTCTTCACGGATCCCTGCTAGGCCCGACCGAGGGACGGGCGACGAAACAGCCAGGGACGGAGAACCACGATGAGCTCGAAGACCGACAACAAGAAGAAGACCGAAGTCCTGAAGGCCGAGTTGCGCTCCAAGGTCGGCTCGCGCCAGGCGCGCGCCCTGCGCCAGGCAGGCCGGATCCCGGCCGCCCTGAACGCCGACGACAAGCACGAGCTCGTGCACCTGTCGATCGAGGAGCACGGCTACCTGGCCTCGCGCCGGCGCCACACGCACCTGTACGAGATCGACCTGGGCGGCCAGCTCCAGATGGCGGTCGTGCGCGAGCTGCAGTGGGACACGCTGGGCGAGCGGATCGTCCACATCGACTTCAAGCGCGTGCAGAAGGACGTCAAGACCGAGTCCGAGGTCGAGCTCGAGTTCATCGGCCACCCGAAGGGCGGCGTCCTGAACCACCTGATCACGCACGTGACCGTGCGCTGCGTCCCGTCCCTGATCCCCGACGCGATCGAGGTCCCGGTCAGCGGCCTGGAGCAGGGCGGAGCCGTCTACGCGCGCGAGCTGAAGGTGCCCGAGGGCGTCGAGCTCCTGCTCGCGCCGGACGCCAAGGTCGCAGTCGTCGTCGCGGCCGCGAAGCCCGAGGCGGCTCCGGTGGTGACCCCGGCCGACGGTGCGGCTCCCGCGGTGGGCACGCCGCCGGCAGCCTGACGCGCTGCGCGTCAGCCTGCCGCGCCTGCGCGGCAGGCCACCAGGACTTCTCTCTCTTCCCCTGGGGCGCCGGCTTCGGCCGGCGCTGCGGGGGCCCCGGCGGCGCCTGGACCCTCCGGAGGGAGAAGCACGGGTGACGCCGCTACCGCGGCGTTGAGAAGCACGGGTGACGCCGCTACGCGGCGTTGAGAAGCACGGGTGACGCCGCTACGCGGCGTTGAGAAGCACTGGTGACGCCGCTACCGCGGCGTTGTAGACTGTTCGACCCTTCTCCGCGGAACCGCCCTCACGGGGCCCCGCGAGGATCGACCCCGCACCGAACTGCGCCGTGACGAAGCTCGTCGTCGGACTGGGCAACCCAGGCCCGGAGTACGAGTGGACCCGGCACAACGTCGGCTTCCACGTGGTCGAGCGCCTCGCGGCTGAGGAGAAGGCGATCTTTGAATCCGCACGCCGCCTGCCCGGGAACGACGGGTCGACGGGCTTCACGTTCGCGCGCTCGAAACGCTTCGACGCGCTGTACGCCAAGCCCCTGACCTACATGAACCTCTCGGGCACGGCCGTGGCCGCGCTGGCGCGGACGCAGCAGTTGGAACCGGGCGCGATCCTGGTCGTCTACGACGACCTGGACCTGCCGCTGGGCCGCCTGCGCATCCGGCCCTTCGGCGGTTCCGGCACGCACAACGGCATGCGGTCCATCGTGGCATCACTCGGGACCGACCGGTTTCCACGCCTGCGCGTGGGCATCGGGGCGGCCCGGACCGACGCGGCGCGCCATGTGCTCGAGCGGTTCTCGGACGCGGAGATGCCGGACGCGGAGATCTCGGTGGCGGAAGCCGCCGACGCGATCCGCGCCTGGCTCGGCGGCGAGGACCTCGAGGGTGTCATGTCGCGGTTCCACAGCCGCTGGACCCCCGAGTCGTGAGGCGCTTCGCCTCCCGCCTCTCGCATCTGGATGGAAGGAGAACCAGGAAATTTGACTCTGTACGAAGGCATGTTCCTCCTCGACAACGCCGTGGTGCGGGAGGACTGGAAGAAGGCCAAGGCGATCGTCGCCGACGCCGTCTCGAAACACGGGGGAGCGGTGCAGACGTCGCGCCGCTTCGACGAGCGCCGGCTCGCCTACACGATCCGCGGCAAGAACCGCGCGACCTACCTTCTGGCCTACCTCGAAATGGCCGGTGAGGGCCTCCCGGGCTTGCGCCGCGAGCTCGAGCTGTCGGAGCGGGTCCTGCGCTACCTGATCCTGCGCGTCGAGCAGATCCCGGCGCCGGAACTGGAACTGGCCCAGGCCGAAGAGGTCGAAGGATTCGTCGTGCCGACGCCGCCGCAGGACGACGTGGTCGAGCCCGAGGCCGCAGCACCCACCCAGGAAACGGTGGAGGACATGCTGGCCGAAGGCGAGTTCGTCGAGGAGCGTCCGCGTGGCCGCCGCGCCGAGAAGGCCGCGGAGGTGGCCCCGTGAGTCGCGATCGCCGTGCACCGCTCCCGATGATCGCGGGACGCTTTTGCGAGGACTCGGTCCCCGAGTACAAGAACTTCGAGGCGTTGAAGAAGTTCCTCAACGGTTCCGCGCAGATCTACTCGCGCAAGCGGACCGGCTACTGCTCCCAGTGCCAGAAGGCGCTGAAGCAGGCCGTGAAGCGTGCGCGTCACGTCGGCTTCCTGCCCTTCGTGGGCTGACACGGAGGATATCTACATGGCCAGGAACGTCGAAGTGCTCCTGCGCGAGCACGTCAAGGATCTCGGGCGCTGCGGCGACGTCGTCAAGGTGTCGCCGGGCTACGCCCGCAATTTCCTCCTCCCGCGTCAGATCGCCATGCCGGCGAATGACGACAACAAGCGCGCGATGGCGAAGCGGCGCGTCGTCCTCGACGCCGTCGAGGCCAAGCGCACGGCCGAGTTCGAGGCGCTCGTCGGCAGCCTGAGCGGGATCCAGCTCCAGACGTCGGCCAAGGCCGACGACCAGGGCCACCTGTTCGGGTCGGTCAGTGCGGCGCAGATCGTCGATCTGCTGCGGAAGATGGGGCACACCTTCGAGGAGAAGGCCGTGCGCCTGGACGCCCCGATCAAGACGGTCGGAACGCACCCGGTGAAGCTGCACGTCCATGGCGACATGCACGCCGAGATCCTGGTCATTGTGGCTGCTGACGGGGCCTGATTCCGCCGAGGCTGGTCCAAGGGGCGGGCTCGCGCCATGCGCGGGCCCGCTCTCTTGCACCTTGCTGTCCGGCGACAAGGCGAGCGGGCAGCGCCACTTCCGCGAGACCAACAGGACGCTGACGACGGATGCGCGCGAGGGCGCTATCCTCCGCCCCTGATCCGCACGTCGTCCATGTCCGCCGAAGCTCCGTCACGCGTTCCGCCGCACAACGAAGAGGCCGAGCGCTCGCTGCTCGGTGCGCTCCTCCTCGATCCGGGGCGCATCCCCGAGATCTCCGAGATCGTGCAGCTCGGGGACTTCTTCCACCCGCGGCACGAGGCGGTCTGGGCGGCGATGCTGGCGCTGACCGAGCGCTCGACGCCGATCGAGTACGTGAGCCTGGGCGAGGCGCTCAGCCAGGCCGGCCAGTTCCAGCAGGTCGGCGGGCGCGCGTTCCTGGTCGAGCTGGCCAGCTCGGTCGCCTCGGCCGCGCACGCCAAGCACCACGCGCGCATCGTGTCGGAGACGTCACAGTTGCGCCGCCTGATCCGCGAGTGCGGCGAGCTGATTGCGGAGGCCTACGCGACGCACCCCGACGGCGACGCCGTCCCTGAGCTGATTGCCGACGCCGAGGACCGCGTCTTCAAGATGGCCGCGCACAAGGACCGCGGCGAGGCGCTGCCGATCGCCAAGGCCGTGACCGAGACGTTCAAGCGCATCGACTCGTCGTCGCACCGGAAGGGTCTCACCGGGCTCGCCAGCGGCTACTACGAGCTGGACGAGCTCCTGTGCGGCTTCAACGCCGGCGAGCTGATCGTCGTGGCGGCGCGACCGTCGATGGGCAAGACCGCGCTGGTCCTGAACTGCATGGACCACGCCGCGGACCCGGACCACGCGCCCGAGTGGCTCGACCACCAGGCCAGCGTGCTGTTCTTCAGCCTCGAGATGGGCCACCAGTCGATCGTGCGGCGCATGCTGTGCGCGCGCGCGCGCGTCGACGCGCACCGGCTGCGGACGGGGCGCATCCCGACCGAGGACTACGCCGAGCTCTCGCGCGCGGCCGGCGAGCTGCAGAAGCTCAAGATCTTCATCGACGACTCGCCCGGCCTCTCGGCGCTGGGGATGCGCAGCCGCGCCAAGCGCCTGAAGGCCAAGCAGGGCCTCGACATGATCGTGGTCGACTACCTGCAGCTCATGACGTCGCAGAAGGCCGAGAACCGCCAGCAGGAGATCAGCACGATCAGCCGCATGCTGAAGGAGATGGCGCGCGAGCTCGAGGTGCCCGTGATCGCGCTGTCGCAGCTCTCGCGTGCGGTGGAATCGCGCGACGACAAGCGGCCGCTGCTCTCGGACCTGCGCGAATCCGGCTCGATCGAGCAGGACGCGGACGTCGTGCTGCTCCTGTACCGCGACGAGTACTACAACCGCGACAATCCCGAGAACAAGGGGCTGGCCGAGATCATCTGCGCCAAGCAGCGCAACGGGCCGACCGGCATGGTGCCTCTGGGCTTCAACGGCTCGATCATGCGCTTCGAGAATCGCGCGCCCTCCATGGCCGAGCCCTTCCATGGCTGACGCCCGGGTCCGCACGAGACCCGCGCGCTGCCTGCTCCCGCTGATGCTCGTCGCGCTCGTCGCGCTCGGTGCGGCGCCGGGCCGGGCGCAGGACCCGACGACGGCGAACACGACGCCGGATGCGACACAGGTCGCTCCGACGGGCGCGGCGCCGGAGTCGACGCAGCCGGAGGATCCGGCGCAGCTCAAGGACCCGGTGCTGCCGCAGGATCCGACGGCCGCGCCGAAGGTTCCCGGGGCACAGGCGAAGCCGGGTCCGACGCTGATCGGGATCGTGATCGTCGGCCGGCGCCGATACACGGAGGAGCAGATCATCGCGGCCCTGGGCGTGCGCGTCGGCCAGCCGTACGACCCGCTGGCGGTCCAGAAGGGTCAGGACACGCTGTGGCAGGCCTTCAACGCGCGCGTCAGCAAGGTGGATCTGCGCGAAGCCGCCGGCGGCGTCGAGCTGCAGATCACGCTCGAGGAGATGAACGTCGACCTCGAGCCGCGCTTCGTCGGCTACAAGGAGATGGACCTCGAGGACCTGAAGCGCTGGGCGCTGCTCGAGGACCGCGGCGAGCTGTACCTGTACCAGTCGGAGCGCGTGCGCCAGCGGCTGATCGAGGGCTACCGCCGCGAGGGCTTCGCCTGGGTCGAGGTCGATGTCGTGCGCCGCGGCACGGAGACCGGCGAGGATCCGTCCGGCGCGCTGCCCGACGTGATCTTCGAGATCCGCGAGGGTCCGCGTGTTCACGTGCAGGACGTGGTCGTCACCGGCAACGACACGATGCCCGAGACGGGCATGTGGTGGTGGAAGGGCGGCATCAAGAGCCTGGCCAAGGTCGAGCTGGGCGGCCCTTGGCTCTTCGACTGGAACGGCGAGGAGTACGTGCGCGAGAAGCTCGACGCCGACCTGCTGGCCATGCGCGAGGTCTACCGCGACCGCGGCTGGCTCGACGCGGTCGTGGAGCTCGATCACTACGAATTCTCCGACGACCGCAGCGAGGTGACGGTCCACGTCATCGTCGACGAGGGCCTGCCCTACACGGTCGAGTCGCTCGACATCGAGGCCGTCGACCGGACCTGGAACACGGCCGCGCAGGACTGGGACGAGAAGCCGGCGGACTTCCTCATCCCCAAGGAGGAGATCCTCGAGCTGCTGGAGATGGAAAAGGGTCAGAAATACGAGCGATTCGTTCAGACGCGCGACAGCATCGCCATCCGCGACCGCTACGGGAAGGACGGCTACGTCTCGCACCCGAGCCTGCGCGCCGACGGCTTCGAGTTCATCGAGCCACGCCTGGTGTTCGACCCGGTGAACCACAAGGTCGCGGTCACCTACCGCATCGTGCAGGGCAAGAAGCGCTGGATCCGCGAGGTCCTGATCCGCGGAACGACCCACACGCGCGATCGCGTCGTGCGCCGCGAGGTCGACGTGCTGCCGGGCGACGTGGCCGACACGACGCGCATCCGCCGGTCGCTCGGCCAGATCTTCTCGACGGGGTACTTCAACGACCAGATGAACCCGCTCGAGCACCGCGATCCGACGTTCACCTTCAAGGCAGCGCCCGATCCGAGCTGGGTCGACCTCGAGTACCAGGTCGAGGAAGGGACCGTCGTCAACTTCCAGATCCAGGGCGGCGTCGACAGCAACAGCGGCCTGTTCGGTCGCATCTCGCTGTCGATGACGAACGCCGATGTCGCGGCGCCGCCCGAGAGCCTGTGGACGGTGTTCGCCGACGTCTACGACAAGACCGCGTTCCACGGCGCCGGCCAGCGCATCGACCTCGAGTACATGCCTGGCACGATCGAGAACTCGTACAACATCCGATTCCTCGAGCCCGATCTGTTCCGTACGCACTTCGACCGCTGGAGCATCGAGTTCCAGTTGCGGCGCTGGGAGCGCACACAGCGCTTCTACGACGAAACGCGCTTCGACAAGAAGATCCGGCTGGGCCGCGAGTTCGGCCGCCAGTTCGCGATGTTCATGGGCTACCGCTTCACAGACGTCACGGTCGACGACCTGCAGGCGGAGGACGCGGCGCCGGTGCCGCCCAACCCGACCGCGTTCCCACCGTCGATCTACGAGCAGCTCGGTACGCAGCAGATCTTCGGGCCCACGCTCGACTTCACCTTGCGCAAGCTCGACAAGTTCCTGGGACCGAGCGAGGGCGTGCAGGTCCTGTGGAGCAACGGCTTGTACGGCGAGTCGTTCGGCAGTGACTTCAACTACGTCAGCTCCGACATCGACGTCGACTGGTTCTTCCTGACGAAGAAATCGGGCGCCGAGGTCCGCCCGGGCTTCCACATCGGCCTCGGCCTGGCGCTGGCCGACGAGTACGGCGACACGGCCGACGTGCCCTACACCGAGCGCTTCTTCCTGGGCGGCAGCCGCCAGATGCGAGGATTCGCGTACCGGGGCGTGGGCCCCAACCTGGGCCCGAACGCGCTGGGCGGCGAGACGTCGCTGGACGGGACGATCGAGTACCGCATGCCGCTCTACACGAGCGTGCAGCCCGGCACGTACAAGGAGATCGAGATGTTCCGGCTGACGCTCTTCACGGACGCCGGCATCCTCGATCCGGAGCCGTACAGCATCGACTGGAGCGAGCTGCGCCTGTCGGTCGGCTTCAGCCTCGGCATGGTCAGCCCCTTCCCGGTCACGCTGAACTTCGGCTTCCCGCTGGTGAAGGGCGAGGGCGACCGCGAGCAGGTGTTCTCGTTCTCGATCTTCAGCCTGGCGTTCTGAGAGCTGGTTCCGGCGCTGTACGCGGGCCGTCTTTGACAGCCCGCCGCGCAAGGGCTAGATCTTCCACCCCGCCCGCACCGTAGGGCGTGCGCCGGCCCCGATTTCGGGTCCGTTTTCGATGACCTCCCGCACCCTGGCCGAACTCGCGCAACTGTGTGGCGCCGTCGTCGACGGCGACGCGGCGCGCACCATCGACGGCCCGGCTGCGCTGGCCGACGCCGGGCCGCGCGAGATCAGCTTCCTGGCGAACCCGCGCTACACGCCCCAGCTCGCCACGACGAGGGCCGGCGCGGTGGTGGTCGCGCGCAACTGCGCCTCGCAGCGCGCGGACCTCGTGCTCTTGCGCTGCGACGACCCGAATCGTGCCTTCACGGCTGTCGTCGAGGCCTTCGCGCCGCGCGACCCGGCGCCTGCGCCGGGCGTGCACCCTTCGGCCTTCGTCGAGACCGGTGCTCGCGTCGACCCGACCGCGTCGATCGGGCCGAACTGCACGATCGCGAGCGGGGCCAGCGTCGGCGCTCGGTCGCAGCTCGTAGCCGGCGTCTCGATCGGCCGCGACGCCGTCGTCGGCGAGGACTGCGTCCTGCACCCGGCCGTCGTGCTCTACGCGCGCGTGCGCGTCGGCTCCCGCGTGCTGATCCACGCCGGGACCGTGCTGGGCTCGGACGGCTTCGGCTTCGAGCCGACGCGCACGGGCTGGGTCAAGATCCCGCAGTGCGGCACGGTCCTCGTCGAGGACGACGTCGAGATCGGCGCGAATGTCACGGTCGACCGCGCGCGCTTCGGCGTCACGCGCATCGGGCGCGGCGTCAAGATCGACAACCTCGTGCAGGTCGGGCACAACGTCGATGTCGGGGACGGCGCGCTGTTGATCGCCCAGGTCGGCATCGCCGGCAGCACGCGCGTCGGCAAGCGCGCGATCCTGGCCGGCCAGGTCGGCGTCGCCGGCCACGCGACGATCGGCGACGGCGCGCGCGTGGGCGCGCAGTCGGGCGTGTCGGGCGAGGTGCCGGCCGGCGCCGACTACTTCGGGACCCCGGCGCGCCCGCGAGCCGACGAGCTGCGGATCTGGTCGCTTACGGGCAAGCTCCCCGACATGAGCAAGCGGATCAAGGATCTCGAGCGACGCCTGGCGCAGCTCGACGGCCGCGCATCTGCGAGGGAGACGCTGGACGGCCCAGGGGCCGAGAAGGAGTCACGGTGAGCCGACGACAACGCACCCTGCGCACGGCCGTGGAGTTCCAGGGCGTGGGCCTGCACTCCGGCGTGCACGTGAAGGGCCGCATGCTGCCCGCGCCGCCCGACCGCGGCGTCGAGTTCGTGCGCACCGACCTGCCCGGCAGCGAGCCGATCCCGGCGCGCATCGCCTACCACTCGAACAAGGAGCGTCGCACGCGGCTCGTGCGCGGCTCGGCCGAGGTCGAGACGGTCGAGCATCTGCTGGCGGCCTGCTCGGGCCTGGGCGTCGACAACATGACTGTCGAGCTGTCCGGCGCGGAGCTGCCCGGCCTGGACGGCAGCGCGCGCGACTTCGTCGAGCTGGTGCAGCGCGCCGGCATCGTCGAGCAGCCGGCCGAGGCGCGCGTGCTCGTGCTCGACCAGCCCGTGTACGTGCGCCAGGGCAACGCCACGCTGGTCGCGCTGCCCTCCGACAGGCCGGCGCTGACGCTGCAGTACGTCGCTTCGTTCGACGAGCCGGGCGTCGAGAGCGGCACGCTGCAGGTCGAGCTCTCGCCCGAGTCGTTCGTGAAGGAGATCGCTTCCGCGCGCACGTTCTGCCTGGCGTCCGAGGTCGAGCTCCTGCAGAAGGCGGGACTGGGCAAGGGCGCGACGCGCGAGAACACGCTCATCCTGGGCGATCCGCAGACGAAGATGCGCATAGCCTCCGAGCCGGTGCGTCACAAGATGCTCGACCTGGTGGGGGACCTGCACCTCCTGGGCGCCGACCTGCACGCGCACCTGATCGCGACGCGCTCCGGTCACGCTACGAACGCCGAGCTCGTGCGGCGCCTGGTCGACCTGATGCAGTCGCTCGAGACGGGCGGGATCATCCAGCGCGAGTCGGGCCTCGACGTGCGCGAGATCCTGCGGATGCTGCCGCACCGCTACCCGTTCCTGATGATCGACCGCGTGCTCGAGATCGAGGGCTACAAGCGCGCGGTGGCGCTGAAGAACGTCACGATCAACGAACCCTACTTCCAGGGCCATTTCCCGGCCGCGCCGATCATGCCCGGTGTCCTGCAGCTCGAGGCCATGGCGCAGCTCGCCGGCGTGCTGCTGCTGCGCAAGCTCGAGAACACCGGAAAGCTCGCGGTCCTGTGGTCGATCGACAAGGTCAAGCTGCGCGGCGCCGTCGTCCCGGGCGACCAGCTGCGCATCGAGGTCACCACCACGCGCGACAAGGACCAGGTCGCACAGGTCCAGGGCGTCGGCACCGTCGCGGGCAAGGTCGTGTGCGAAGCCATCCTCATGTTCACGCTCGTCGATCCGTAACGGAGGGAGACAGATGAGCAGCAAGATCCACCCGACGGCCGTGATCCACCCGCTGGCACGGATCGGCGTCGACGTCGAGATCGGTCCGTACTGCACGATCGGCCCGGACGTCACGGTTGGCGACCGCACGCGCATCGGGCCGCAGGTCGTCGTCGACGGCATCACGCGCATCGGCGCCGACAACCTCGTCGTCGGGCAGGCCGCGCTGGGCGGGGCGCCGCAGGACCTGTCGTACCGCGGCGAGCCGACCGAGCTCGAGATCGGCGACCGCAACACGATCCGCGAGTTCGTCACGATCAACCGCGGCACGGTCAAGGGCGGCGGCATCACGCGCATCGGCAGCGACAACATGCTCATGGCGTGCTGTCACGTTGCGCACGACTGCGAGCTGAAGGACCGCATCATCCTGGCCAACGGCGTGCTGCTGGCGGGCCACGTCCTGGTCGAGGAGAACGCCAACGTGTCGGGCGGCGCGGCCGCGCACCACTTCGTCACGATCGGGGCGTTCGCCTACATCGGCGGGATGTCGCGCATGGTGCAGGACGTGCCGCCGTTCATGATCCTGGAGGGTCACCCGAGCCGCGTGCGCGGCGTCAATGTGATCGGCCTGCAGCGCGGCGGAGTCCCGGAGGATCACATCGAGCACCTGCGCGAGGCCTTCAAACGCGTCTGGCGCTCGGGCGATCCCCGCAGCCGCACGCTGGAAAGCCTCAAGGAGCAGTTCGCCGACTCGGCGGTCGTGATGCGCCTCGTGCGCGAGCTCGAGCAGACGGACGTCGGCGCCAAAGGCCGCTACCGCGAGAGCCTGCGCGCCGACTTCGGCCGGCTCGGGCAGGAACGCATTCTGTCGGGCTCGGAGGCGCGATGAGCGCGCGTCCGCTGCGCACGGCCGTCGTGGGCGTCGGCCACCTGGGCAAGTTCCACGCGCGCATCCACAAGGAGAACCCCCGCGCCGAGCTGGTCGCGATCGTCGACGCGAACACGGAGCGGGCCGGAGCGCTCGCGGTCGAGCTGGGCTGCGCCGCGCTGGCGGACGTGGCCGCGCTGCCGCGCGACGTACAGGCCGTGAGCATCGCCGTCCCGACCATTCACCACGCCGCGGTCGCGATCCCGCTGCTCGAGCGCGGCGTGCACTGCCTGATCGAGAAGCCGCTGGCGGCCAGCGTCGAGGAGGCCGACCACATCCTCGAGGCCGCGCGCCGCGGCAAGGCGACGGTCGCAGTGGGGCACGTGGAGCGCTTCCAGCCCGGCCTGCGCAAGGTCAAGGCGATGGGGCTCGACCCGCGCTTCATCGAGTGCCACCGCCTCGCCCCGTTCAGCTTCCGCAGCCTGGACGTGGGCGTCGTGCACGACCTGATGATCCACGACCTCGACCTGATCCTGGACCTGGTCGGATCGCCCGTCGAGAGCCTCGACGCCGTGGGCGGCGCCATCCTGACGCCCAGCGAGGACGTCGCCTCGGTGCGGCTCGTCTTCGCCAACGGCGCGCGCGCCAACGTCACGTCGTCGCGCGCGTCGCTCCAGGCGATGCGGCGCTTCCGCATGTTCTCGAGCGAGGCCTACGTGAGCCTCGATTTCGGCAAGAACTACGGCCTGATCGTGCGCAAAGGCCCCGAGTGGGAGAAGGGCCGCGCCATGCTGGCCGACTTCGACCCGGAGAAGCACAAGGTCGGTCCGGAGTGGATCCGCGACCGCGTGCTGTCCGTCGAGGAGCTCGACCTGTCCGACATGGACCGGCCCCTGCAGGCCGAAATCGACTCGTTTTTGCGCTCCGTGCAGGAAGGCACGCAGCCCGAGGTGCCGGGCGAGGACGGCCGCGCCGCCCTGGCGCTGGCGGACCGCATCGTGCGCGAGATCCGCGCTCACGCCTGGTAATCCGAAGGGGCGCTACCGCGCCGCGCGGAACCGCACGGCGCGGGGCGCTCAGAGGGTGAGAAGAATTCGAACCCTCCGCGCGCCGCGCGCGGTTCCGCGCGGCGCCAACAGGATCAGAGAGGCCGTACGATCGATTCTTTCTCGGCCTCTCAGCGCTCAATACGTCGGCTTGGTCGGTGCGGCGTCGCTCGAGCTGCAGTCCACCGTGATCATGAAACCGTTCGTGCCCTTGAACTCGTAGGGCTTGTCGCCCGCGCGGTAGGCCTCGACCTCGTTCGCCATCATGACGAAGCCGTCGTTGCGCGGCGCGCCCCAGTACCGGAGGTTGTGCATGACGATCGGCTCGTCCGTCATGCCCTGGTTCTTCTTGAGCACGACCTCGGCGACGCGACCGCCGTCCAACCGCGCCACGGCGCGTTCCCGACTGGCCGTCCACTCCATCGGGTGATCCTTGCCGATGGTGAACGAGCCCCACTTCACCGGGTAGAGCGCGCGAGGGGCCGTCGTGATCCCCTCGCGCTGCGCCGGCGTGACGGACGGGTCGAAGTGCAGGATCGCCCACACCATCTCGCCCTTCGTGAAGTCGCCGCCGAGGTCGCCGGCCACCCAGAACTTCGCGCCGTCGAGCTTCGTGTCACCGAAACTGCCGCGGTTGACGCGGTATGCGTTGTTGAAGCGGCAATAGCGCGGCGGCGTCCGCGGGTCGCCGTCCTCCGGGCAGCAGCCCGGGTGATCCGCAGGCTGCAGGTTGAAGTAGCACTGGCAGAACATCGGGCACGAGCAGGCCTCGATGATCGTGGCGTTGAACGTCCACGGCTTGGCAGCGAGCGCGGCCTTCGTGTTCGAGGTCGATTCCGTCGGCGCGCCTTCCGTGGTGGCGCAACCGGCGGTCAACAGGAGGCTCAGTGAGACGGCGAGCAGGCTGACGCGGAACATGGGAACTCTCCTCGGGCCGGAGGGGCCCGTTGTGGGGAGCGCGGGAGAGGTTAGCGATTCCGGCTCGGGCTGCAGAGGCACACGAGCGGCACAATCGTGCGGGGAAAAGCGCTTTCCCAGCCCCGGGGCCGGCTGCGCAGTTCGGCGGGCGGGGATGGCCTGCTAGCCTGCCGGCGATGCCTCCCGCACCGCCTCCCGGTCTCTTCGATCCGCTCCCCGACGACCTGACGACCAGCCCGGCCGCGGCGGAGGAGCGCGTCCTGGCCACCTGGCGCGAGCGCCGGACGTTCGAGTCCGTCCTGCGCGCCCGCGCCCAGGGGCCCGCCTACGTCTTCTGGGAGGGTCCGCCCACCGCCAACGGCCGGCCCGGCATCCACCACGTCTTCGCGCGCACCGTGAAGGACGCGGTCTGCCGCCACCGCACGATGACCGGCCGGCGCGTCGAGCGGAAGGCCGGCTGGGACACGCACGGCCTGCCGGTCGAGCTCGAGGTCGAAAAGAAGCTCGGCATCAGCGGCAAGCCCGAGATCGAGCGCTTTGGCGTCGCGGCGTTCAACGCGGAGTGCCGCGCTTCCGTGTGGACGTACAAGCAGGACTGGGAGCGTCTCAGCGAGCGGATCGGCTACTGGCTCGACTACGCGCACCCCTACGTGACGTACGAGGCCGACTACGTCGAGTCGGTCTGGTACCTGCTCGCGAAGTTCCATGAAAAGGGCCTGGTCTACCGCGGAAAACGCGTGCTGCCGTACTGCGGCCGCTGCGGCACGGGGCTCTCGTCGCACGAGCTGGGCCAGCCCGGCGTCTACCGCGACGTCGCGGACCCGAGCGTCTGGGTGCGCTTCGTCACCGGCACGACAGCGGGCGAGCGCGAGAGCTTCCTGGCCTGGACGACGACGCCCTGGACGCTGCCCTCGAACGTCGCGCTCGCGGTGCACCCCGAGCGCGAGTACGTGCTGGCGCGCGTCGCGCTGCCCGTCGCGAAGGGCGCCGCGCCCGGCAGCGCCGGTCACGAGCGTCTGTGGATCGTCGCCGAGCGCGCGCAGG
>Ga0163152_10003576_pt1 | contig 20068 bp, 14 predicted proteins | sample OliLakLV19MP8IB2_FD_148635 | JGI IMG/M metagenome (GOLD analysis project Ga0163152, IMG submission 148635) | Freshwater microbial mat bacterial communities from Lake Vanda, McMurdo Dry Valleys, Antarctica - Oligotrophic Lake LV.19.MP8.IB-2 | ecosystem: Environmental > Aquatic > Freshwater >...
TGCTTCAGCAAGCGAGCCAGGTAGGTACGTTGGAGTTTGAGGCGGTCTGCCGCTTTGCTCTGATTGCCATCCGCTTCCTCAATTGCTCGTTCGATAATGTAGCGGCTATGTGCTTCAATTGACTCATGGTAGGGAAGGGAGAGATAGGGGAGGAGTTCACCCGGTTTGGTATAGCCCATGGCGTCCAACGACAGCATATCTGGTTCGATGGTATCCGATTGGTTCAAGACGACGGCCCGTGCCACGACGTTTTCCAGTTCGCGAATGTTTCCTGGCCAAGGGTGCCGGCTCATGGCCGCCATGGCTGCGAGGCTGAACATCATCCCGGGGCGTTTCGCCTCCCTGGCATGCCGGTTCAAGAAAAACTTGGCCAGAGCAGGGAGGTCATCGGGTCGTTCGCGGAGCGGAGGAAGGGTCAGGCTGATGACATTCAGCCGGAAAAAGAGGTCCTCGCGAAACTGACCGGCCTTCACAGCCTGTTGGAGGCTTTTGTTCGTGGCGGCAATGATTCGAATATTGACCGATACGAGACGTGTGCCGCCGACTCGATGGAACTCTCTATCTTGGAGTACGCGCAAGAGCTTGGCTTGCAGCGGGAACGACATGTCTCCGATCTCGTCCAGGAAGATCGTGCCTCCCTCCGCCATCTCCAATTTGCCCTTTTGCAGGCGATCCGCGCCGGTGAAGGCACCGCGCTCATGTCCAAAGAGTTCGTTTTCGAGCAGCGTTTCCGTGAGGGCCACACAGTTGATAACCACCAGCGGCATGTTCTGGCGCAGACTCCACTGGTGGATGGAACGGGCGAAGAGTTCCTTCCCTGTCCCGCTTTCCCCAAGCAGCAACACACTGGCATCGGACTTCGCGGCGCGTTGGGCAGACTCCATCACCGTACGGATCTTCGCGCTCATGCCCACAATCGACGCGTAGCGACCATCGACTTCTGATTTGAGACAGGCCACTTGGCGTTTGAGGCTGTCCCGTTCTATGGCCTTGGCAATGACGATGAGGAGGTGGTCTTTGTCCAGCGGCTTGGTCAGAAAATCGTAGGCGCCGGCTTTCATGGCTTCGACGGCGGCATCGATCGAGGCATGGGCGGTCATCACGATCACAGGGAGATCTTCCGCCGGCCTGACTTTCTGGAGCCGTTTGAGGACTTCAAGGCCGGTCAATCTCGGCATATCCAGATCGAGCAGCATGAGGTGCGGAGTTTCCTGCTCAATCAGCTCGAGCGCTTCGATACCATCGCGCGCGATCACCGTTCCATAGTCGGAAGCCTGCAGACGATCCTCCAGCATCGTGGCAATATCGGGATCGTCGTCGACGATGAGAATTTTAGCCTTCATCAGAGCCCCGTGAAACGTGAAACGTGAAACGTAGGTCTATGTTCAACGCGAGAGCCGTCACCGTATGCCCACCCCTCACAGGTTTTCCATCACGTTTATTACAAGACCAGTCAGCGGCTTCGGGAAGAAGTATGTCGATTTGTGGGGCATGCGTTCACCGGCTGTCGCGACGGCTTGTACTTCGTTGACTTTGGTCGCATTGAGTAGGAAGGCTCCGGTGCCAGTTCCTTTCTTAACCCAGTCCAAGGCTTCATGGTCGTCCTTTGTATAGAGGATGGCCTCTTGTTCTTGTTGCGTTGGACACAGTGTTGCGACGACGAGTTGTTGGAGTAGCGAGACGTCGAGCTTGGCGCGAGGAGAGGCTTGCGCGGATGGACGATGGGCCGGTTTTAGGCTGAGTGTGACGTAGCGATGATTCCCCTTCAGCGCCAGGCCGAAGACCGGGATGGTTCGTCCGGTCGAACGCATCGCTTCGATAAATTTCGCGCGAGTGGCCGCCTGTGTAGCTGCAGTAAAGGGAAATTCCTGCAGATCGAACGTGGCGCCTAACAATGATTGCACATGGTCATACGCAGGCAGGGGTGTGGTTGTGATCCGGTGTGTCGGGAGGACGGTTAAACCTGGGTCTTCGAGGGCGGTCAAGAGCATCAGCACGCTGTCATATGGTTGCTGGTCGGCCGGTGATCCGTTCTGTTGCCGGCGGAGTTTCTGATAGTTCAACGCGGTCTCGTAGCGATGATGGCCGTCTGCAATAAACAGCGGTGTGCTGCGCAGGGTCTCGGTGGCCTGCTTCAGCACGGATGGATCGGTCACGGCCCAGAGTTGCTGGCGGAACCCCACATCGTCACGAAAATCGACCTGCGCTGGTTTCCCCTTCACGGCCCCTTCCAGTAAGCCCATCACGGCTCCTCGAGGGTCGGAGTAGAGCGACCAAATAGGGCTGAAGTTCGATCTGCAGGCTTCGAGCAGATTCAGCCGGTCTGTTTTAGCCGCCGAACGGGTATTCTCGTGCGGGTAGATATGACCCGAATCGAGCGCTTCCAGTTTGACCGTGGTGAGAATGCCCTTGAGAGTTTTGGTCGGTGAGCCGGGCGCAGCATAGGGCGCGGTGTATTCGATCGTATGATAGTAGAGAGTCGGCTCTGTGTCACGTTTCAGCGCCCCGTTCTTCAGCCAGTCACGAAGGGTCGATGCGGCACGAGTGTATCGATTCTGCGTTGGACCGTCGCCGGGTTGATCGAGTCCCAATTCGAGTCGAATGATGTTCTGTTGGTGGCGATCGTGTAAGGCCTTCTGTCCGGCCGCATCGATAATGTCGTAGGGTGGAGCCACGACCTGTGTGATATCTCCGACAACTGTCGTATCGTATCGTACGCCATGAAACGGAATGATCGTCGACATAGCAAAGTCCTTTACTGCGGTAAGTGGTTGAAGTCGTGGTGGCGTAAAGATCTGAGGGTGGAACCTTTTCTGCTGCGCGTGTCTTCCGATGGCTCCGGAGGCATAGAATTCGCGGGGAGGGAGGTTATCGATCGCGGGTGACCATATACTCGGCGGCCACCGAGAGGGCTCGCTTGGCCGTACTGTCTTCGAATTGATTGAGATCTCGTTGGGCCATGGCGATGTAGGATCGAGCGCAATCCATCGCATAGGTGATTGAGCCGAATTCCTCCATCAAGCGAATGAACCGCCCGAGGTCTTCCTCTGTCAATGTCCTGGTTTCCATCCGGTCGATAATCATCTGCCGGTCTTGTCCTGAACAATGATGCAGCAGATGTAGCAACGGAAGTGTGGCCTTGCCTTGGCGGAGGTCCTGTCCTAAAGATTTGCCCAAGTGTTCTCCGTTGGCTGTATAGTCGAGCGTGTCGTCAGCCACTTGGAAGGCGATCCCCAGGTGTCGACCGAACCGGAAGAGCGCTTCCTGCTGGGCCTCTGAGGCGTCTGCGAGCATGGCGCCCATGCGACAAGCGGCGGCAATCAGTCCTGCCGTTTTGTATTCGACGATTTTCAGGTATTCTGCCTCCGACATCGAAGGGTTGCCGTTGTAATAGAGCTGAAGGACTTCGCCTTCCGCCATCTTCTTGCAGGCCTCGCCGAGTACGTCGTTGATGCCATGGTTCCGAAAGTCGACGATCTGACAGAAGGCTTTGGAGTAGAGGTAGTCACCTACAAGAATACTGATTTGGTTGCCCCAAACTTTTCTGGCGGTCGGTCGGCCCCGGCGGATATCGGCTTCATCGACCACATCGTCGTGGAGCAGGGACGCAGTATGAATGAACTCTACCAGGCTCGCGAGTTGGTGATGCTCGTGACCGGTATAGCCGCAGAGACGTGCAGAGAGTACGAGGAAGAATGGTCGAATTCGTTTTCCGCCACTGTTGAGAATGTGCGCGGCGACGGTATTGACGAGGGCCACACTGGAGTCGAGGTTCGTCCGAGCCTGTCGTTCCATCCCTTCCAACTCATCGCGGTACGCCTCCCAGACGTCCGCCATGCTGTTGATCGTAGAGGTAATAATTGGGCTGTGGGCCATGGGCGGATGGTAGGGCAGAAAAGGAAACAAAGTCAAGCTGTTGACCCCTGTAGGGGGCATGTCGGCATGGATCATCTGTGCGGAGGGAATCTTGACAGAAGAATCGTGCTTCTATTAAGGTGAGCACATTGGATACGAGCGGAATTCTCCTTGTGAGTGACGGAGTTATCCATCGTGGTTGTCTTTCTGGTGTAGCCTCAGTCTAGTAGCATACACGCCTCCATTTCTAACGAGATACGAACAATGAGCATCCCCGGGCTTCCACCGAAGCAAGGCCTCTACGACCCTGAACAGGAAAAAGACTCCTGTGGGATCGGGTTCGTCGTCAATATTACAGGCCAAAAATCTCATACGATCGTTCAGCAAGGGCTTCAGATTCTTGAAAATCTAAGTCATCGGGGGGCGCAGGGCTGTGATCCGTGCACGGGAGATGGCGCCGGGATTCTCCTGCAAGTCCCGCACGAATTTCTCAAACGCGCGGCCGACGATGTGGGGGTGTTGCTTCCCAATGCCGGGGAGTATGGAGTTGGGATGGTGTTTCTTCCCCCTTACATTGATACGCGGCAACAGTGTGAGGCGCTCTTTTCCAGAATAATCGAGGAGGAGGGTGCTCGGCTTCTGGGGTGGCGCGATGTGCCGGTCAAGAGCGATGCGATCGGCGCTGTGGCGCGCAGCACCGAGCCGTTTATGCGGCAGGTGTTCATCGCCCGCGATGTCCTCAATGAGGGGCAGTTTGAACGCAAGCTGTATGTCATTCGCAAGCGAGTCGAAACGGCCATTCGTGAATCGGCGATTCAGGGGCGTGACTATTTTTATATCTCAAGCCTGTCGGCGAGCACCATTGTCTACAAGGGGTTGCTGCTTCCAGAGCAGATGTCGGCCTACTACCAGGACTTGAAGGATGAGCGTCTGATGAGCGCGCTCGCTCTCGTGCACTCCCGTTTCAGTACGAACACATTCCCCACCTGGCCGTTGGCGCATCCCTATCGCTACATTTGTCATAACGGCGAGATCAATACCCTCAAGGGCAACGTGAATTGGATGCGCGCCAGGCAAGGGCGGCTCAACTCCGAATTATTCGGCCAGGATCTCGCCAAGCTCTATCCGATCGTCTCCGAGCAGCAGAGCGACTCCGCCTGTCTGGACAATGCGGTGGAATTTCTGACCATGGGAGGTCGCTCACTTCCACACGCGATGATGATGCTGATTCCAGAACCCTGGGTCGCGAACCCGCAAATGGATCTCGATCGGCGAGGGTTCTATGAGTATCACGCGGCGATGCAGGAACCCTGGGATGGTCCGGCAGCGGTATGTTTCACCGACGGGAAGCTCATCGGCGCGACGCTCGACCGCAACGGGCTGCGTCCCTGTCGTTATCAGGTGACAACGGACGGCCTGGTGATTTTAGCGTCTGAAGCGGGCGTGTTGCCGATGGATGTCAGGAAGATCAGGCAGAAGGGGCGTCTCATGCCGGGCCGGATGTTCATGGTCGATACGGTGCAAGGCCGCATCATCGACGATGAGGAAGTGAAGGCCGAGATCGTGAGCCGCAAACCCTACCGCTCCTGGGTCACCCAATATCGGATTTCACTCGACGAGTTGCCCGATCCGAGCAATGTGCCGCAGCCGGACCACCTGACGATTCGCCAGCGCCAGCAGGCGTTTAACTACACCATCGAAGAGCTGAAAATGGTCATCACCCCCATGGTGGTGGAGGGGCAGGAGACGACGTCTTCAATGGGCACGGATACGCCGTTGGCAGTGTTGTCCGATCGGCCGCAACTGCTCTTCAAATATTTCAAGCAGCTGTTTGCCCAGGTGACCAATCCTCCGATCGATCCGATCCGTGAAGAGCTGGTGATGTCGCTGACGACCAGCATCGGGCCCAAGCCGAATTTGATGGATGAGCATCCGGAGGCCTGCCGCCGCATCAGGGTCAAACAGCCGATTTTGACCAATGCAGAGCTGCAGAAGATCCGTGAGATTGCCGATCCGCACTTTACGAGCAAGACGCTCAAAATGCTCTTTCGGGTGGCCGAGGGACCTGATGGACTCGGAGCAGCAGTTGACGATCTCTGCCGACAAGCCTCCCAGGCGATTAAAGACGGGTACAAGTTTCTGATCCTCAGCGATCGCGGAGTGAATGAAGAATGGGCGCCGATTCCGAGCCTTCTCGGCATCGCATCCGTCCATCATCATCTGGTGCGCGATTGCACGAGGACAGAGGTTGGCCTCATCGTGGAAACCGGCGAACCGCGCGATGTGCATCACTTCGCCTGCTTGATCGGCTATGGAGCTGGGGCTGTGAATCCCTATCTGGCCTTCGAGACCATCGTGGACCTGGACCGCGAGAGCTATTTCCCCGAGGGGTTGGACGCGCAGACCGCGGAAGGTAAATTCATCAAGGCCATTAATAAAGGCCTGCTGAAGATTTTCTCGAAGATGGGTATCTCGACGGTGCAATCCTACTGCGGCGCGCAGATCTTCGAGGCCATCGGATTGAATCACGAACTCATCGGTCGGTATTTCACCGGCACGCCGTCGCGCGTCGAGGGGATCGGCATCCGCGAGGTCGGCGAAGAGACGCTTCGGCGCCACTGTTTGGCTTATGATCCGGCGCCGATACGGCAACTCGATTTCGGCGGGGAGATCCACTACCGCATTCAGGGCGAGCACCACAACTGGAACCCGGACACCATCGCTAAGCTCCAGCACGCGACGAAGGCCAACGACCCCAAGACGTTTTCCGAATTTTCCCAGCTTGTGAACGACGAGAGCAAGCGGCGCTCAAACCTGCGAGGGCTGCTCGAGTTCAAGTTCCTGCCGGAACCGATTCCTGTCGAGGAAGTGGAATCGGCGAAGGAGATCGTCAAGCGGTTTACGACGGGCGCCATGTCCTTCGGCTCGATCAGTAAGGAAGCGCATGAGACCATGGCGATCGCGATGAACCGCCTGGGCGCCAAGAGCAACACCGGCGAGGGTGGAGAAGACCCGGCTCGATTCGTTCCGCTGCCGAACGGCGATTCGAAGAATAGCTACATCAAGCAGGTGGCGTCGGCACGGTTCGGTGTCACGAGCCACTACTTGGTGAATGCGAGAGAACTGCAGATCAAGATGGCGCAGGGGGCAAAACCGGGCGAAGGTGGTCAATTGCCGGGCCATAAGGTCGATGAGAACATTGCGAAGTTCCGCTATGCGACGCCAGGCGTGCAGCTCATTTCGCCGCCTCCGCACCACGATATCTATTCCATTGAGGATCTGGCGCAGCTCATTTTCGATTTAAAAAATTCCAATCCGGACGCGGCCGTGTCGGTCAAGCTCGTGTCGGAAGTGGGCGTCGGGACGATCGCGGCTGGAGTGGCGAAAGCCCATGCGGACAAGGTGCTGATCAGCGGCGACTCAGGCGGCACCGGCGCTTCTCCGCTCTCATCCATCAAGTATGCAGGAGTCCCGTGGGAGTTGGGCCTGGCCGAGACGCATCAGACCCTTGTGCTCAACGATTTGCGAGGACGTATCCGGGTAGAGACCGATGGGCAGATGAAGACCGGGCGCGATGTGGCGATCGCCACGTTGTTGGGCGCCGAGGAGTTCGGGTTTGCAACCGCGCCCTTGATCGTCGAAGGCTGCATCATGATGCGGAAGTGCCATCTCAATACCTGCCCTGTGGGCATTGCCACACAGGACCCGGACTTGCGAAAGAAATTTGCCGGGCAGCCGGAACATATCGTGAATTTCTTTTTCTTCATCGCGGAAGAACTACGCCAGATCATGGCCAGACTGGGCTTCCGGACCATCAACGAGATGGTGGGGCGTGTGGATAAGTTAAAAGTCCTCAAAGCCATCGATCACTGGAAGGCGAAGGGATTGGACCTTACGCCGTTATTGAAGGCGCCTGATGTCGGGCCGGAGATTCCTCGCTACTGCGTGCAGAAGCAGGATCACGGTCTTGCGGATGTCCTCGATAACACACTGATCGAATTATGTAAGCCGGCATTGGAAAAGAAAGAGAAAGTCACACTCGATCTGCCGATCAGAAATGTGAACCGCACGACCGGAACGATGCTCTCCAGCCGCGTCGCGAAACAGTACGGACTTGAGGGTTTGCCGGAGGACACCATCACGATCAAGTTCTCCGGTTCCGCCGGACAATCGTTCGGCGCATTTCTGTCCCGTGGGATTACGCTCATTCTCGAAGGCGAATCCAACGACTATCTGGGCAAGGGATTATCCGGTGGGAAGATTATTGTCTTCCCACCGAAGCAGGCGCTCTATGTGCCGGAAGAGACGATTCTCATCGGTAATACCTCGCTCTATGGTGGAACGCAAGGTGAAGCTTATTGCTATGGCATGGCGGGCGAGCGGTTTGCCGTGCGGAATAGCGGCGTCAGGACGGTCGTCGAAGGGACCGGCGATCACGGCTGTGAGTACATGACCGGCGGGGTCGTCGTCGTCTTAGGCCGGACGGGGCGAAATTTTGCGGCCGGGATGTCGGGTGGTGTGGCGTTTGTGCTGAATGAATTTGATAAGTTCCAGTCGCGTTGCAACTTCGGCATGGTGGAGTTGGAAAAGGTCAAGACGGCAGACGACAAGAAGACGCTGCATCAGATGATCACGTCGCACTTCATGCATACCGGAAGCCGCAATGCGAAGCGTATCCTCGACAACTGGGATTCGATGCTGCCGAAATTCGAGAAGGTGATGCCGGTGGACTATAAGCGAGTCTTAGAAGAACGGAAAAAGAAGAAAGCAGCCGCGAGCAAGTAAGGGGTGAGGCGTTAGGGGTAAGGGGTAGAGCTAAGGAACGGGGTCGATCAGTATGAACTCAGAACTCAGAACTCAGAACTCAGCACTTTGGTCTCGAAGAAATGGGTGATATCAAGGGTTTCATGAAATATGCCCGTGAGGGCCCCAAGCGGAAACCGGTCGAGCTGCGCGTGCTCGATTGGAAGGAGATGTATGAACCCATCTCCGAAGACACGCTCAAGACGCAGGGCGCTCGCTGTATGGACTGTGGTGTGCCGTTCTGTCAGGGCAACACCGGCTGTCCAGTCGTCAACTTGATTCCCGACTGGAACGACCTCGTCTATCGTGGCCGTTGGAAAGACGCGCTCAAGGCGCTCCATACCACGAATAATTTCCCTGAGTTTACTGGTCGGCTCTGTCCAGCGCCCTGTGAAGGGGCCTGCGTGCTTGGCATCAATGAAGACCCGGTGTCCATCCGCATCATCGAGTGGAATGTCGTTGACCGTGGCTTCAACGAGGGCTATGTCGAACCGATGCTGCCCGTCATCAATACAGGTAAGACCGTCGCCATTGTCGGGTCGGGTCCGGCGGGTATGGCGGCAGCGCAGCAATTGGCGCGTGCCGGTCATAGCGTCACGCTCTTCGAGAAGTCCGATCGGATCGGCGGCCTGTTGCGTTACGGCATCCCCGATTTCAAAATGGAAAAGTGGGTCATCGATCGTCGGCTGGAGCAGATGAAAGCCGAGGGGGTGGAGTTCAAGACCGGTGTGACGATTGGCAAAGACATCACGGGTGAACAACTACGGGCGCAGTTCGACGCGGTGGGGCTGACCATGGGTGCGGAGCAGGCCCGTGAGTTGCCGATTCCCGGACGTGAACTCAAGGGCGTGCATTTGGCGATGGAATACCTGACCCAACAGAATAAGCGCACCGCCGGAATTTCCGTGACGGACGAGCCGATCACCGCCAAGGGGAAGCGAGTCGTCATCATCGGCGGCGGCGATACGGGCTCAGATTGTTTGGGGACGACGCACCGGCAGGGCTGTATCGAAGCGCATCAGTTTGAATTACTCCCGGAGCCGCCTCCGACCAGAGCCGATTCGACTCCTTGGCCGCTCTGGCCCATGCAGCTCCGCACCTCGCACGCGCACGAAGAAGGTTGCGATAGACAGTGGAGTATCTCGACCACGAAGTTCACCGGCCACAATGGCCAGGTCACGAAGCTTCACGGCAACAGGGTGAAGTTCGAGAACGGCAAGTTCGCGGTAATCCCAAACAGCGACTTCGACATGGATGCGGATCTGATTCTGCTCGCGATGGGCTTTACTGGCCCGGTGAAGAATGGCCTGCTCGATAGCCTAGGCGTGAAGTACGACGCCCGTGGGGCAGTCGTTGCGGACGAATACTTCATGACCAACCTCGACGGCGTCTTTGCCGGCGGCGACACCAAACGCGGTGCCTCGCTCATCGTCTGGGCGATCGCCGAAGGACGCAAGATGGCGGCGGGGATCGATCAGTATCTGCAAGCGAATCGATCAGCGAAGAAAGCTGCCTCGTAACTTCTGATCGACCTGTCAGCAATCTCGTATCAAAATCAGGGCGTGCCAGGGCTCCTCGCTTCCTTGCCTCTCGGAGTGACCCTTCCGGACTCATCCGAGCGGAAGCCTTCTGGAATTCCTTCGGCTGCGGTCATATGCGGGTCCTGTCACGGCGAACAGCCCCACCGTGCTCGCACCCCGCCCGGTGTAGGGCCCCCGCTCCGCACGGTGAGGCATCCAGTTCGCCGCGCCACCCGCACGCGACCGCAGTGCCTCAGTCAGTTCCAGCTTTCCTTTTGCCTGAGTCTCGGTGGGTTCCTGCTCCTTCGCAAAGTTCGCTCTGCGCCCCGACACACCTATAAAAGTCTGAAACAGTTCCAGATGCCATTCGAATCTTCGCAGACTGGTTGGGGTTGGGCAAATTGCGCGGCCCCTGCTCGGCAGAAATAGGCTGTGGGTCAATAGGGAGATAGGCCGCGAGAATGGCAGTGTATTCTTTTGGGCGGTCATTGACACAGATCCTCGAAATGCGGATGATCTCTCAGCTTTTCAGTCACCAGAGTTCTGGCGCGATCAGGGATAGGCTGACTGTAGCCATTTCCCTGCCGCTGCTCACTTAATAGTTATGTGGCACATCGGTCTGAGCAGCGCGTTGCTCGAGCTGGACACGTAAGTCGCATAGGAGTATGGGCATGCAAGTCGTTGCGAACTACGAGATCAGGTCTGAATGCTCGGTAGTGGCAGACGACCTGCGCTTGCAAATCAAGCATCCCCAAGGGCTCTATCGTGCACTCATCAAGAATATTCCGCGCCCCAACTACTCCACGCCGTTTCTCTTGTCATTGCATCTCTACTTCGATGCGCCGGACTTAGACGAGGCAATGGAACTTGCGGAAGATCGATTGGCAGACTGTCTCAACATGTTTGCATTTGCGAGCGGATCAGCATTTGCGCCCCATAGGATTCGGCAGATTGTGGATTGCACCCCCGACAGCGGAATGCGAGATATACTTTTCTGGGGGGACGAAATTGATCACGAGGATCCCCAGCCGTTCTTAGGCGAACACACCACCAAGGCTATAGAGCGGCTTTCAGAATTCCAGCTCCCGTCCGCAATTCGGCGCGCCATGCGTTGGTACCGTCTAGGCATCAACGCGACGGTGCCGAGTGATCAATTTCAATACTTTTGGTTTGCGCTGGAGATCATTGCTGAGTTTCAAAAGGGGGAAGAGAAGGTGCCGAGCAATTGCCCTCATTGCAACTCGCCGCTGTTCTGCGAATCATGCAATACACATCCTGTCCATAAGCGGTATCAGAAACAAGCAATTCAAGCGTTATTGACCGCCGTAGACAAGGAATGTGATGACGCAATGTTCAAGCGTCTGGACCAGACGCGAAATGGACTCATGCATGGAAGCACGATGAAGGAAATCGAGAGTGAGCAGCCTGAGGAGCACAAGCACATCGTTGATATCTTAGGCAGCTTAGTGTGGAAAGCCTTAGTCCATCAATTCCCGCACGAATGGTTCGATGGCAGCATCCGTATGGGCATGCCTTCCAAGTATGTCCATCACAAGCTTCACGAAATCGCGCACATCCAGACCATAGTCCAGAAGGATGCCAAGGGAAATTTGGACTTGAGCTTCAGCGGCACCAAGGTGGAGATGGTTACAAACGGGCCGCCGCAGAGTGCGTTGCCGAGCCGTATAGTTATGAGCGACGATCAGTACGCTCGTTTGGCCAAGTTGAGATATGAGAAAGGCGATCACCAAGAAATGTCCCGCCGAATATTAGAAAGGGTGGAAGGCAAGAAGAATGGGCGTGTAGCCTGCGTTGTTCTAGCGACCGACTTGGCGCGGATTAAGAAAGCCGTGGATGGCGGCGAGACTGGCAATTGGCAGGATTTGTTTCGGGAGATCATCAGCGGGGGGGGGGGGGCCTAGGCCAGCCCCCGCCCTTTCTGAGCAAGTGACCTGCAGCGGTTGAACATGTTCTGCAAAGGGAGAGTCCGGCGGGGCATCACCATAGATAAACGGGAGGTTGTCCTGCCGTTGCAACGACTGGTCAAACCTTGTAAAGTTCTCTACGTGTTCGTAGGTTCTCCTACCAAAGGAAGGCGATGACTGCACGAGCGTTGGCCATCGAAAAGCAGGCGCAGAAGTTACCCGCAACGGAACGCGAACGGTTGGCCGAGCGACTGCTTGTACAGATGAAGCACGAACCGCTTACAGCCGTAGATGAAGCGTGGATCGCAGAGGCCGAGAAACGCTTTGGGGCGTGGAAGCGAAAGGCGACAAAGACCGTTTCTGCGGGCAAGGCACTGCGTGAGATACGCAAGGAACTCCATCATTGAGCGTCCGCCTCGATCTCGCCGCGAAGGAGGAAATCCACCAAGCTGCATTGTTCTATGAAGATTGCCGAGAGGGGCTGGGACAAGAGTTCGTGGACTCGATTGAATCAGCCTTCGAACAAATTCAGCAACATCCCACCGTGTGGCGCATCCTGAAAGGGAGATTCCGGCGCTATCTCCTTCAGAGGTTTCCCTATGGCATCATCTATGCGGTCGAAGGGAACGTGATTTATATAGCAGCTGTCATGCATCTGAAACGCAAGCCTGGCTATTGGGTTTCGCGGGGCAAGGCCTGAAGGTCAAACAAGATAATCGTCCGGAGAAAGCTGAGATGATGAAGTATCCCCGCAGTCCCAAGGCCATACTCGGTGGCATTGCCCACTTGGGGCGGTTTATTGACAAGATTCGGCTACGGAACGCCGGGCAGATTCAGGACTATAACTACATCACGGTAGGGTTCGATAAGTACCTGGTAGATTTTCTACAGATTGATCCGCAGGCCTTCGAGCAGTTGGTGTTGGCCGGTGGAACGGATGAGGAATTGCTGGCTTGGGTGAAGGCCAACAGTCGAAAACCGTCGGAACAAGAAATCGCGCAATGGAGCCAGGGACTCCTGACTTCCGGTCCCAAAGATGATGCGGCGCACCAGCGGTTTCAGGGGCGCGTTCATGACATCGCTACGAAGCGCGGCGTGCCGGTCGTGTCCCTCCCTCCTGTCACCACATGGGCCGATGTGATCGAGCTCGACGAAGGCCGATTATAGCCAGACTTGGCAATGAGGTAGTCTGGCCTCCGTCTTGTCTCTGCATTCGAGCAGAGGAATCTACCCGCACGACAATACCTTCCACGTTCGTGAAAAGTAGACATTCTCCCCCCTCGTAGCGGTGGGCTTGCCCACGACGGGGTTCCTCTAGGAGCAGGGGCTGTATGACAGAAAAGGTTAAGAGCCTACGGCGCTGAGGGTCGATGTCGCGTGATCAGAATGAGTAGGTATCGGCATTGGTGGCAGGTCCGCTACCAGATTAGACACTCGTTCACGGTCTCCCTGACTGTACCGCAGAAACTCCACTCCAATATGCCCGTCTTTGCACCAGCGAACCACCGAGACTTCTACTGCCAGAGGGGTCGGTTCCTGGGCAACGGCTATTCTGAGTGTGAGATAGCTTCCCGCATTCAGCGCGATGTCGCTGCGCATTCTACAGCCGGCAGGTGAGAGATCGAACAAGACTCCCTCTCCGGCTTCGGTATCGCTTTGGATACTCGCAGGGTAGTGGACCGGCACTCGCATTCGGCATCGTGGCTGCATAGGTATAGTCTCTCCGTAGATGAGTCTACGTTACGTATCGGTACAGGCAAGAAAAACTTGATTCTTTGATGAGCAGGGTGCTGAAAAAATCCGTCAGCGCAAGAAGACCGTTATTTGGTTTGTCTGGTTTCTCTCGTTTGTTTGGTTAAACGAAACTAACCAGATGAACCAAATCAACCAGATAAACAAAACAAACCAGTTTGAGCATCCTGCTAGGGACGTGGCGGTGAGACACGAGTTGCCGAAATTGCTGGGAATTGTTTCAGAGGAAGGCTAGGGCGGCTCAGGAAACAGGAGAGGTCGGGTATTTCAGAACATTACGCAGCGACTTTGGTCAGAAGTCTCTTGACTTCAACGTGGGCGAAGATGACGTCAGGTTCTCGCTGGAGGGCCTCGTAGTAACTCCGTTCAAATCCATCTCCTTCTTCTGAAGGGCGGATGAGGGATCGGGCTTCTATCAGAAAGTGCTCCACCTCAACAAGCGAGAGCTCAGACTTGTCGTCCAGGAGTTCGTCAATACGGACGACCAGTTGCGAGAGAGGGTGAAGCCAGGTAAACCAAGGATCGTTCAACACCAAGTGCAATAGTTCGCTGGTTGACTCGACACGGCCATTGATTCGCTCGTAGGTGACTTGTTCGGCCAGAATGAGGGCCTTGTGCAGACTCAAGAGGCTGCTCCGCACGTCGAGAATTTTCTCGCGGAGAGGAGTAGATTTCCTGGTTGAGCTCTTGTGTGAGACAGACGCCATAAAATAACTGTAGCAGGTTATTTAAAAAATGGTGGCTCCTCATCCGTGATTCGGTTTGGAGATCGATCTCCACCGCTGTGTCGATATCGGCATAATAAATCCTGGACTAAAGCACGCGGTCGATAAAAATTGCTCTGTTGTGTTCGATGCCTACACATCGAGAAGGGACACGTATCTAACTGATGACCTGTCGATCTGATGAACGTCGAACGTTCAACACATCATCAGATTAATAAATTCAACCCGTTATGAACCATGCGGGCTAGTGTCTCACCCGAGAGGCGAACTGGGCGAAGAGTTGCCCTGTGAGATGGGGGGTGTTGTCTGAGTCTCGCACATGCTTGCGGCGAAGGTAGTCGTTGAGGATCCGACCGTCGGCGGCTTTGTGAACATGCGGCAGACGGAGGTTCATATGGTAGCGTTCGACGGCGTGAGCTACGCGACTGATGAAGACGACTGTGCCATCCGGTTCCTGCCGCTCAACGATCCCGACGTGCGTCAGCGAGTCGTTCACCTTGCCATCTCCGTTGTAGTCCCATGTATTATTGAAGAAAACCAGATCGCCGGGGTGGGCGTCCGGTCCCCGGTGGAACCTGCCTTGTTGCCGGATGTGTGCATGAATGATCCGGACGCCGTTGGCGTGAGGGGCGATGGGCTCAGCGTCATAGAGATCGATCCCGTGTTTGAGGAACACCGCACGGGTCACCCCTGCGCAATCATAGGCGATGTGCCGGCCGTTGCTTTCAATTGTGGTGGCGCCTACGAGTTGGGCAGCGGTCCGTACGATCGCACTCCGGCTCGGCGATCGCTCGACGGATGGGCAACAGAGGCTCTCTGTTGGTATCGATGTGTGAGAGTGTTTGATCGGCTGCGTGACGCAGCCGACGAGCGTCACAATGGCGATAGTGGCCGTGATGAAGAGGAATCGCATTGCTTCACCGCACATTGACGAACCGGCCTTGGGCCGTTTCCCGGAGTTGATCGATGTCTTCACGCCTGGTGACGGAGAGTGGCACAGTATTCGTCAATTCTTCAATCAACAGATCGGTCGCCAGCGGTATTTTTTGGTGGAGCGCGCGATAGAGGGCTGCGACCACGGCCTGTTCGATTTCCGAGCCGCTGAAGCCGTCGCTGGCGCTGACAATCTTGAGCAGATCAAACTGTTTTACATCCTGCTTTCGAAGACCCAGGTGAATCTTCCAGATGAATTCCCTCTCGCTGTCGTCCGGCAGATCCACGAAAAATATTTCATCGAACCGGCCTTTGCGAAGAAGTTCCGGAGGAAGCAACGACAGATTGTTGGCCGTGGCTATGACGAAGACTTCCTGTTTCTTTTCCTGAAGCCATGTGAGAAACGCGCCGAACAACCGGCGGCTCAAACCCGCGTCGGCCTCGCCGCTTCCGCCTCCCGCGGCCATCGCCTTTTCGATTTCATCGATCCAGAGGACGATGGGAGAAAGCGATTCAGCCGTCTCGATCGCCTTGCGGAAATTCTTTTCCGACTCGCCGACGAATTTATCGAACAACCGGCCCGCATCGAGTTTTAAGAGTGGCAGTTGCCATTCCCGCGCGATGGCCTTGGCGGCGAGCGATTTGCCGCAGCCCGGCACGCCTACGAGCATGATTCCTCTGGGAGGGGCGAGATTGAGCGCCTTGGCTTCCGCAGTAAAACCGACTTTCGCGCGTTCCAACCAGGATTTCAGATTGGCGAATCCACCCAGTTCGAATCGGTTGTCTTCAAGCGGATAGTATTCAAGCAGGCCACCGTCTTTGATGGCTTGCACCTTGCGTTTCAGAATCTTTTGCACATCATCGGCGGAGAGTGTGCCGTCTTCGACAATACATTGTGTGACGACTTGCCTGGCCTGATGGAGCGTCAGCCCTTGCAACGCGCGGAGAATGGCATCACGCTCGTTGGCCGAAGGGCTCCTTCTCACCGCTTTGGCTTCGCTGATGGAACTGAGGATGCTTTGCACGACCGTGCTTGATCGTGGGCGGCGGGCCAAGGTTCTAGGGCCGAGCGACTGCAGGACGTTCTGGAGCATGGACTGCAACTCGTCTCGATCCGGCAGTTGCAGGTCGAGTCGGACCACGATTTTTTCGAGATCGAGCGGTAAGGTCATGGGTTGGCCGGTAATCAGGCAGGTGGAACGCGAACGATTGTAAACGGCTGCGACTTCTCGGAGTTGGCGGGCGACTGCTGGATCTTGTAGATGTGGCGCGAGGTCCTTGAGCCAGAAGATCGCCTCCACAGTCAGGCCCTGCAGATGTTGGAGGACCGCCAGAGGTGTGGCGGTCATTTTACTGAGCGTCGGCCCATCGTCGTGTCTGGTGAGTCCCCTGGTGACGGACCATTCGAACAGCGGCATGCGTTCTTGGGCTGCAACCGATTGCAGCAAGGCCAGCACCCGCTCCTCTTCGACCGTCTCGATGGCGATCAGCGGATGGCCGGAGCGAATGAGGGTGCGGAGATCGTGGACGCTGGTAGACAGAGCCATAGGAAGGAAATGCTAGCACGAGGCTCACGCTTCACCAAGGGAAGGGAGCTTTGCTGCGGGATCTTACTCCGCAACTTTTGACGGTCCACGTTTCATGGATCGATGGCAGCGGTCGCGTTAGCAGGTTGCCAAAAAACTCAGTATGCGCTCAAATCACGCGGTGGTCTTACAAGTGGCGTTGACGCACAAACAGCCTGCAGGATGCTCAAAAGTCCTAGGATGATCCCAACTGCACGTGTCTTTCCAATTCCCTCTTTCATTTTCAAGGGGAGCCTGGTCGATTCTCGATTGCGCGCGTCGGACGAGCACATTCTTATCGTGCGCGTTCCGCGAACAGGAGAACGGCCAGGCCCCTCTCACATCTTTTTTCAGCATTCTTGCTAGGTTTTACTGGGGGAAGCCAAAGCCTTGTTGACTTCCCGGAGCAGGCTTCGTTCAATTTCCGCGACCTCCTCCGCGCTTACGCTGAGGACGCGCCCGCCCTGGGCTAGTTTTTCAAAGTCGGCTTTGACGTTGAGTCGGGTGATGTTCGAAGGGAGCCCATGAAGCGATAGCACGTATTGATTCCGTGAGCCGGGGACTTCAAGCGAGATAGGGGGAGAGATTTTTCGCTCCGTCACGTAGACGGCCTTCTGGTCGGTCTTGAAACTGACTTTGATGTGGTATCCATTGCGATTGAGGGTGTCTTCCACTACCTTGGCGACGGTGCTCAAAGGGCGGGGGATATCTTCAGTCTGGGTCCCTTTCTCCTCGACGTGGATCGTCTGCGCCGCTTGGGCGGCTACGGTTTTTTGGACATCGGCGCTCAGCTTTTTTGCCTGGGCTGCTTGTATCGCCAAGTCAGCAGAGGCGGCTTTGGCCTCGGCCTTGGCCCTTTCGGCTGATTGCTGCGCGTCGCGCAACTCCTGGTTCAGCAGATCGATCTGTTGGTGCATGACCTTGTTCCCGTCCTGCAGCGAGGTCACCACCGACTCCTGTTTAGCCATTTGCTTGCGAAGCGATTCATTTTCCGCCTTGAACGGTGAGTCGTCAGGCTTGCAACCGCTGGCGAAGGCACACAGCGCGATCGCTCCGATCCACAAGCCCGCATTACTCATGACGGTTCGTTGTGAAATCGCGCAGTCGCGTTGCGAGACGGGCATGCGGAGCCGCGAGATCCCGAGGCGTACTTGAACAGTACGTCGAGGGTGCGAGCGGCGAGCCTGCCAGCCGAAGGCGGGTCGCAGTAGCAAATCCGCGATTGCAGCAGAAGCGCTCGTGAGTAATGCGGGCAAGGGCCACTGGTTTGATTGATTCTTGTCGCGCACGGTACGTCCCTCCAGTTTTTCGGATTATCCACGCTTCGGGGAAGCTTGTCCACGCTAGATTGACCCTATTCCTTTCCTGACGCTATGCTCGATCTACGATGACTCGCACGACGATTGTTCTTTTTCTTGTGCTGCTCTTGAGTGGCAGCATGGGGGCGTCAGGGGCGGTGGCTGAATCAGGTCGGCAGGCCGAAGCCATTCCTGCTGACGACTATGCCTTGTACGACCAGGTCGTGACGAGTAAGTTTCTCACGTCAACCACTCAGTTGGTCGTGATCGAACGTATGACCAGGCTTCGCCTCTCTCCAGATCAAGAGGCCCCGACGACGATCAGAGCTTTTCAAGAGCAACAGTATTTCGATGGTGAACTGCCGACGGACCTCGTTCAGGAATTCGTCTTAGTCAATCGGAGCGAAAGCCGGCTCGAAGGGCGATTTCACTTTGCTGCCGACTATCGGTTTGCCACAGGGGATGCCGTCGAAGAACCGGAGGTTTCCCTGGCCTATCCAGTCACGGTAGCGTATGCAAGACTGGTTCAAGCGCCGCCGGTTCTGGATCGTCTGGCCTTCTCGCGTGTGGCGCGAAACCTGCGCAACGATCATGCGTTGCTGTATGTCGAAGCCCTTCGCCCCGACGGCAGCGGAGCGGGATTTCTCGTGTGGTGTCGCCGTCAAGGGCGAAGCTGGACGTTGTTCGATACGGAAGTTGTTTGGACTATTCAGGCTCAAGCAGAACCAGAAGGGGGTTGACTAACAGTTCGAAATGAGGAAAGCAGGGAGTAGGTGGTCGTGGGTGGTTCCCGCTCAGCCCGCAGACTGTTCAAAAAGGCTGTCCAGCAAGGCCGCAGGCGAGTCGAAACCGGAGGAGGTACCGACCGCACTTCGTGGGGCCGTTCGCCCGTATCATAGTTCTTGGCGAACGGAAAAACCCCTCTAGCACGTCCGGTCTCCGAGAATCTCAATCGGGTACGTTAAGGATCTGAGCGATGCGAGAACAAAGCTGGCGGACTTTTTCAACAGCCTGTCGGAAGAAGGGCCGCTGCTTGCGCCCTGATGGGCTTGGACGGTAGCATGCATCCATGTTGACGACCATAATCAGAAAAACCTTTTCCGTCCCGCCCCTTGGTTGCAATTGCTCGATCATCGGCGATCCAGTGACGAAGCAGGCGATCGTCATTGATCCGGGCGGCGCCTACGAGCGAATTCTCCACGAGGTGCACCAACTCGGATTGACGGTCACACATATCCTTCACACGCATGCCCATTTCGACCATTTTCTTGCCTCCGGAGAAATGAAGAAAGCAACAGGGGCGACGCTCTGTCTGCATCAGCGTGATCTTGACCTGTGGAAGAATCTCGAAGCGCAGTGTCAGATGTTCGGCGTGGCCTATGTGCCGGTTCCGATGCCTGACTATTGGCTCAAAGATGAGGAGAAGCTCTTGGTCGGTCAGGTCTCCGCGGTTGCACTCCATACGCCCGGCCACACTCCTGGATCCATGAGTTTTCATTTTCCAGGCGACAACGTTGTGGTGGCCGGCGACACGCTCTTTCGCGGCAGTATTGGGCGCACCGATCTCTGGGGCGGAGACTTCGATGCCATCGAACGATCTATTCGAGAACGGTTGTACACCTTGAAGGATGCGACGATCGTGGTGACAGGGCATGGACCGGAGACCGAGATCGGGGTGGAGAAAGCGACGAA
>Ga0163152_10003580_pt1 | contig 20042 bp, 17 predicted proteins | sample OliLakLV19MP8IB2_FD_148635 | JGI IMG/M metagenome (GOLD analysis project Ga0163152, IMG submission 148635) | Freshwater microbial mat bacterial communities from Lake Vanda, McMurdo Dry Valleys, Antarctica - Oligotrophic Lake LV.19.MP8.IB-2 | ecosystem: Environmental > Aquatic > Freshwater >...
CTCGTATTCAGCAAAACCGCGCTGAAAATCTCCGAACAATAGCAAAGTTAAACCTAATTCCAGGTGTGCGGTGGCGTTGTCTGGCTGTAATTCCAAGGCTCGACTGTGACAAGAAAAAGCCTCTTGAAATTCTCCTAAATCGACCAAAGCGTGTCCAAGATTGTTAATAGCTTCCACGAAGTCTGGCTTTAAGTTTAATGCTTGTCGGTAGTGGGATATTGCTGCTTTTGCATTGCCTTGTTCGTGGAAGAATGCTCCTACATTGTTGTGAGCTTCGGGATTGTTTGGTTCTAGTTTTACAGCTTGCTGGTAGCAGTTGAAAGCTTCGGCTAATTTCCCCTGCTGTTGCAAAACTGTTCCCAACCCCATCAGAGAATATGTCAAGTTGGGATTGATTTTTAAAGCGTGCAGGTAACAGGCAATTGCCTCGTTTAATTGATTTTTTTGTTTAAATAAATGTCCTAAATTGTGCGCTGTTTCGTGCAGGTTTGGATCGAGTCGCAGCGCTGTTTGGTAATATAAAATAACCGCGTCTATTTCACCTAATTGCTGTTTAATCCAGCCCAAATTATTGTAGGCGAGTGCAGAATTTGGCTGGATTTTGATTACTTGTTCGTAACTGGCGATCGCCCTTTGATACTCGCCTACATCCAGTAAAAGATTAGCCTTATTTAAATGTGCTTCTACAAAATCGGGGTTTTGGGCGATCGCCTGTTCGTAAAAGTCGATCGCTTCGGCAAGTTTTCCCTGCTGTCTCGCCGCTATTCCCAACAAACACAGCACGTTTGCTGATTCCGGCTGTACTTCTATTATTTGCCGGTACAAATTCTCAGCTTCTAACAAACGGCCCGCTTGGTGATGTTCCCAAGCTAATTTCAAAGAGTCTTCGGCACCCAGTTTGCAGGCAGATTTCCGAATTTTTTTTTGAGAAGCCATAGTTGTCTTTGTTGTTTGGGAGTTCGCTAACTGGTAATTACCAAATTGTTCTAATTTGTTAACTCTTCCTTCCTTCTTCCTTCTTCCTTCTTCCTGACATCCGTGGAGCGAATCCGTTGCCGAACTTCCTTCTTCCTGACATCCGTTACATCCGTTACATCCGTTACATCCGTGGAGCAAATCCGTTGCCGAACTTCCTTCTTCCTTCTTCCTTCTTCCCCTTCTACCCCAACAAACAAGCTGCGGGAAAAATTAGATATTCTAAGAAAAACAACTTCCAGATAAACTGATAAAATGCAGCAATTTCTATTTTATCGTCCAAATCAACTTTCGCGCTCCAAAACCACATCAAACCCAAAGCCGCCAAATGAGAAACTGCCAGAAACACTAAATTAACATTAGACAATACGATCGCTCCGGCCAAAGTCGCGCCCAAATAACAAACCGTCAACACCCAGCGAGATAAATTAAAGACGGCCGGCTTGCCCAGCTCAATCGTAAACGTAGTAATATTATATTGCTTGTCCCCTTCCATGTCCGGGATATCTTTAAAAATGGCGATCGCAAACGTAAACACCACAACAAAAATCGTCAGCACCCAAACTTCCGCAGGAATCCCAAAAGAAACACTCTCCAAACTCCAGCCAGAAAAAATGCTTTTCGCCATTCCCAAACGCAACACCCAATTAAAGTGCAAAAATAACCCTAAATTTACGATCGCGCCCCGCACCGTAAAAATGCACAGCGCCGCCCAAAAAGGAAACCGTTTCAGCCGAATTGGGGGCAGAGAATAAGCAGTACCTATTGCCAAACTAACGCCAACGGTAGCCAGCAAAAACGGGCCTTGTAAAACAGCCGTCAAAATTGCTATAATTCCCGTTGCAATTACAATTAATTCCCCCGTTTTCCGAGAAAACACTCCCGAGGCGATCGGCAAATACGGCTTATTAATTTTATCAATTTCAACATCTTCTAACTGATTCAATCCCACAATATAAATATTGCCGCAAATGCAAGCCAACCAGGCAAAAGCTAGGGGCAAAAATACAGGATTCACAAACAGCCGCGCGCTTTGGGCGATCGCGTACAAAGCCAGGACGCTCAACGTAGTCCCCACAATAGTATGCGGCCGAGAAAACTCCCAAAATGCCCTCACCCAGCTTTGCGGAGCCGAGCCATCTTTATCTTTATCAATCCAAGACTTACCAATCGAATCGTTGCCCATAAATTTCACAAACGCACCAAAAAATATTCTGTAGCCTCTCCTGTAAGGTGCGCGACGCGCACCTCACTCATCAATTAAAAACTCAAAAATTCTCTAATCCATCGCTGTTATTTTACAGCACAAATCAGCCCAAAACGAATCAACCCGCTCTGATATCCACGGCTCATCAATCCGAGAGCAAGTGCTGCTTGAATAGTCGTCCAACCGCTCGTTAGTAAACCCCAAATTGCGCTCGGAGTCAAAGCAGAATCGATCACCACATCCCAAAAAGGAGCAACAGCTTTTGACCAATCAGCGGTGCGAATACTTGTCAAAGGCAAACTGCGGACAATTTCCTCATATTCCGGCAAAGAAATCACGTAAGGCAAAGCATAAACCTGGTAAATTTCTGCCAACTCCTTTCTTTCTGCATCAGTTAATTCTCCCACCGTTTCTCCCAGCGGGCGGTGACACCAAGTTGCCAAAATCAAAGTTCCTCCCGGCTTGATTACGCGGCAGCATTCCTGCAAAAACTTAATTTTGTCGGGCATATGTTCGCCACTTTCGAGCGACCAAACCAAGTCGAATGACTCGTCAGGGAAAGGCATATTCAAAGCATCGGCCACCAAAAAGTTCACATTGCTTTCTAGCCCAGCAATTTTAGCGCGTTCGGTCGCTCTGTTGGCCTGTACCGGACTCAGAGTAATCCCGGTAGCTGTAACGCTAGCGCCCGTTTTGTTTTGTTCGGGCGATCGGCTAAAATCTCGATCAACCCCGCCATCCAACTTTAAATTATTTTGCGCGATCGAACTAAACTTTTGAGTCAAATAAAGCGTGCTGCCGCCGATCCCGCAACCGACATCGAGAATGCGGTAAGATTCACACAGTGCCTTCTCTGACGGTACTCCAGCCCATGCCAGCAGTTCTTCTATCAAATCTATCTGAGCCTGTCGGCGCTCTTTTTTCAAATTGCCATCCGCGCCGTAGTAACCGTGGTGCATATGTTCGCCCCACACCTGTTCCCACAAACCGCTAGAAGCGTCGTAGAGTTCCTGAATTTGCTGGTAAAGTGTTGATGTCATCGCCGGATCGCAAGTTATTAAAGGAATTCTACCGTTATTTTCACGATGTTGTCATAGAATGTGGCGATTTGGTACGATCGGTCGATCGGCATTCCCCAGACCGAGATATCCTTATTTATACCCCTGGATAGATTTGTCGGTTTCCTCTCAAATCGAAAAATCTCAAATCTCAAATCGATTTGTCGGTTCCCTCTAAAATCTACAATCTAAAATCTAAAATCTAAAATCTAAAATCGAATGACTGTCTCGCGAACCATTTGCTTGGGCTTTCTCGCCGTCATCGCCGCAGGTGCTCTACTACTGATGATGCCCTTTTCCACAATCGATGGAAATTGGAACGATCCCATCACAGCAATCTTCACCTCGACTTCCGCTGTTTGCGTCACAGGCTTGTCGGTTGTGGATGTCGGAAAATATTACTCTTTTTGGGGGCAACTGTGCCTACTTTTGCTCGTGCAAATAGGAGGCTTGGGCTACATGACAGCCACCACTTTTTTGCTGCTGTTATTAGGCCGCCGCTTTGGCTTAAAAGACAAAATTGCCCTGCAACAATCTCTTGACAAATCCGGGCTGGCCGGCGTAGTGCAACTCGTGCAGTCAATTCTAGCAACAACCGTTTTGTTTGAATTAACTGGAATGTTTTTGCTGATGTCGGTTTTTGTCCCAGAATACGGATTCAAAGAAGGTCTGTGGGCTGCCGTATTTCACAGCGTTAATGCCTTTAACAACGCCGGCTTTAGCCTCTACTCAGATAGTTTTACCCGCTACGTCAGTTCGCCTGTGCTTAACTTCACAATCGGCAGTTTGATCGTATTTGGAGGAATCGGCTATCAAGTAATTATGGAAATGTACCTGTGGCTGCGCGCTCGCTTCAACAAAAGCCCGGTATGCACAGTTTTTTCCTTAAACTTCAAAGTTGTTACCAGTACAACTGTTGTCCTTTTATTTTTAGGAACGCTAATCTTTTTGGTGCTGGAATACAACAACCAAGCAACTTTAGGCCCTCTAAATTTTCCTCAAAAGGTCATGGCAGCTTGGTTTCAATCTGTTACTTCCCGCACGGCGGGATTTAATACAATTAACTTCGGCGAAATGAGCGACGCAGCGCTATTTATGACGATCGCCCTAATGTTTGTCGGCGCCAGTCCCGGCAGCACCGGCGGCGGCATCAAGACCACAACTTTTAGGATATTGTTTAGCTGTACCGCAGCAGTTCTCGAAGGCCAGGAAGATGTGGAGTGCTATCAGCGTCAAATCCCGCCAGCAATGATTTTGAAAACCATTAGCGTAGTCTTCGGTTCCCTGTTAGTCGCCTTCACATCTGCAATTTTAATTCAGCTAGCCAATCCCGAACTAGAATTTATCACAGTTTTGTTTGAAGCCGTGTCAGCTTTTGCCACTGTCGGTCTTTCCACAGGGATTACAGCTAAGATTTCATTGATCGGCAAGTTGGTTTTGATTGCTACAATGTACATAGGTCGGGTTGGCGTGCTGCTGCTGATGAGTGCCGCTGTCGGCGACCCCAAACCCAGAGCTTTTAAATATGTTGAGGAAAGTTTGTTAGTTGGATAGAAAAATCCTCCCTAGTTGCTGATAATCTAAACAATGGGTGAGAACCCAAATCAACTTTTACTACTTACCCAAAAATCAAAAGGAGGCGGCGCTGTCTTTGCTACAATTTAAAAAGCAAGACTTTCAGCGCTGGATATTGAGTGAACCTGTCATCTTTGAATTTTTTGAGCGGTTTGCGCGCCGAAAACAAGCAGTTTGCAGTTATTGGTTTGGGACGCTTCGGCAAAGCTGTGTGTTCGACCCTGCATGACTTGGGTTACGAAGTCCTCGGGGTTGACACCGACGAAAAAAAAGTAACTCAAGCTTTGAACGATCGTATAGCTGCTCACGTTGTGCAGTTAGATTCTACTGAGCCTAGCGCTCTTAGGGGAGCGGGTATATTTGAATTTGAAACAGTGATTGTGGCGATCGGCAATTACTTAGCAGAAAGCATTACCACCACCCTAAATCTTAAGGAAGGCGGGGTAAATCACGTAATAGCCAAAGCTTCCTCGGAAACTCACTTGAAAATTTTGCAAAAAGTCGGCGCAGATCATGTGGTTTTTCCAGAACGAGAAATGGGCTGCTCTTTAGCCCGAATTCTTACAAAACCCAGCATTTTAGAACGCTTTGATCTCGACCCAGATCACAGCATAGTTGAGTTGCTCGTTCCCGAAAAGTTTGACGGTAAAACAATTTCGGATTTGGAGCTCCGGCGCAGGTATGGTTTGAACTTGCTAGCAGTCGGTCGCACCGACAAGTTCGAGATCAATCCGCAGCCGAACCAACGCTTGAGCAAGGGCGAGGTGATGGTAGTAATTGGTTCTAATAAAGATATCAATCGCTTACCAATTTAACAGCTCGCCATTTGACGTACATACAACCCACATTCCGCACGTCAACTTGTAGTATACTAAGTAATACGATAATTCTGAGTTATTTGACGTTTTCTTTACGTATAAATACTTAGTTGTCCTATTTTAGTGTTTGCAAAACTACCAAATAAATGTAATAATTACATATTACATTTTGAAGTGCGGAAGGTGGGATACAACAACAGACTTGGACTCATAAACCCGGTTTCTTGGGTTCCGAGTGTCTAAGTCCTAAGCAATTCTTGCGGGATGTTTGAAAATTTCATATCCTCACAAACCCGGTTTATCTAAGATAAACCGGGTTTCTCTGTCGATCTTTATGTTCTAATTTTTAACCGAAATATCTAAATTTAATTTCACCAATGCTGGGGTTGATTCCACCTTTGCGACCTCCTATGAGAACATAGCTGAGACAAATAGCGAAAATTTCCACAAAGTAGCATTACCCGATCGCGCTCCCGCAAATCATAGGAGCGCTAGCCCTGAAAATTCAGCCGACTTTCAATATTTTTTGCAAATAAGCTTTGCCGAAAACCAGCACCGCCAACACTAGAGCGAGTTCAACAGGCCAAGGACACACCGCCACCAACCAAATTAACGAACACATTCCAATAATTGCAGCTATGGGAGCCGGAATTCCGTCTAGCGTTCTGTTGTCAGTCCCGGCAGTCACCCACCAAGCAATCAAGCATACCGTCAACGGAATCAAGCAACTTGTGATCATGATTTTTACCCCATTAATTTTTTTACATATGGCGTCTGAGCATATTGTAACAATACATCAAAGATTCGGAAATGCACCATTAATTACGATAAAATTTAAGGTTAGGTAATTCATACGCTGGGGTGATAAATTTAAAAAATTTTTAGCTTCGGCTCTCTCCAAAGGCAGAATTAGGCGGGCATCAATCATGATTTGGGGATTTTTATTTCGGCAGAAGTGATGAAAGCTTTCTACCTTGAGATGAATTGCGATGCGCTCATCTCTGCAAGTTATACTCAGGATTGCAGTCAGTTACTGTAGAGCGTGAATCAATGCTGGGCAAATTTTTTCGTAAGCCAGAATTAGAAAACATCGATCGCGTCCCCCCTGGTCAATACCTCGCCAACGGTTTTCCTGTGCTGACCTACGGCGATACACCCTCCGTCAGCATTGAAAGTTGGGAATTTAAAGTCTGGGGATTGGCAAAACCACAAACCTTCACTTGGTCGGACTTCCAGGCAATGCCCCAAAGTAACTTTACTGCGGATTTTCACTGCGTCACTCGGTGGTCAAAACTCGACGTGCAGTGGACGGGTGTCAAAGTCACAGATTTTATGAACTACATAGAAGTCGATCCAAAAGCTCTGCACGTCCTGGAACACTGCTATGGCGGCTACACTACCAACATTGCGATCGCCGACTTCCTCCGAGAAGAAAACTTTTTCGCCCACACCGTCTTCGGCGAACCTCTATCCGCAGACCACGGCGGCCCAATGCGGCTCGTAGTTCCCCACTTGTACGCTTGGAAAAGCGCTAAATGGATTAACGGCCTGGAGTTTACAGAAACCGAAGAACTCGGTTTTTGGGAACGCAACGGCTACCACCAGCGGGGCGAACCTTGGGCCGAGGAACGCTACAGCGGTCTGTTTTGATGCGCTCGATCGGGAGCAAGGACGGGGCCAGAGCTTCTCTATACAATCTTTGTGGAGGGGCAATCCGCTCTTTTACCGCTTCACTCTGCAGAAATTGCATCTTGTCGATCGCATCTTTGGGATATCTCACGCCACCGTATCTACTTAATTTAACCAAAATACGTAAACCCAAAGATCGCATTTTGTACGTAATTTACCCGATAGATAAACTACTTTAACTCCCCTACAAAAGTCCCAAAAAACAAATATTCCCAGTTTCTGGTTAATATAAAACTCCTCTAACTGTCAGTACACACAAATATTACCGTATTTATACTTAAGTGTTTGGTGTTGAGGATTTAGACTGAGAATTAAATAAAAAATTAGCATAAGCCAAATCAAAATCAGTTTCGCTGCTCCGCGCTCCCATGCCCGTGACTGCAAGGTTTCCATCCACACTCTTTATAATTATTTAGGGGGTATTTGTAGGGAGAGATCGCCCGCAGATAGATGCGATCGACAGCATTTGTGAAGGATATGTAAAGGCTTGATAAAGAATATGTCAAACTTTACCTAAAGTGCCCCAAATACAAACAAAGTATCGCATAATGAAATCATTAAGACCATCGCACAAAAGGAACAGGTTATGAATACCAAACTCTTATCCGCCCTCACAGCTACCGCAGCCGCCACAGCTCTGTTTAGCGCCGGAGCTCCAGCTCAAGCCTTCTCCTTTGGTACCAACGGCATCACATTCAGCCAAGATACAAGCGTCAAGTTTAACTTCAAAGAATCTCACGGTCAGTTCCAATCCTCTTTGGGAATCTACAGTGTGAAGGACTCGGCGGTCTCTCTAGTTAGCACCCTGTTTTCGGAAACTAAATCCTCAGACAACCAGTGGGAAAACGAATGGAAAGGAACTCTGGGCAATACAGTCTTGGGTTCTGGCTCGGTAGTATTCACATTCCTGGCAAATCAAATTTACACTTTGGGACTCGACAGCGGCTACAATGGCAGTGTCTACTCGACCTCAGCCTTGAACAGTGGCAGCCAGCAAGCGGTGTTTGGCGGGCAATCGCAACTGTGGGACGCACTTGGCAAAGAAACAACGAACGTCTTCCAAGCTGCCGGACAATTCACAAACGGCACAGGTTCTCTGTTTAATGGAGGCACGCTAATCTCCTTCGACGATCGTGGTAACAGCAACGATGCAGACTTCCAAGACTTCGCAGTGAGTGCAGAAGCAGTTCCAGAACCGATGACAATGACTGGTTTGGCTCTCGGTTTGGGTGGCTTGGTTGCAGCACGCCGTCGCCGCGCTAGCAAGACGACTTCATGATTTGTTTCAACCGGAACCATCTCCTCAATTACGTTTGACAACAAAATAAAATTATATTAGGAGGCGCGCTAATGAGAAATAGGCTCGCCTTTTGCTTGATTTGAAAAGTCAGAAGGGAGAAGTCCTATCAATTCTGGTTGCACTCCTCATGATTGTTGACTGTTGACTGTTGACTGTTGACTCGGGGTCGCCAAACTGAATAATGGTTGAGTGTCGGATATTGACTCGATTTTACGCCCGACGATGAAGCGCGGATTTGATATCAGGGTGAAGTTCGGGAACGCGCAGTGTACGGGATTTAACGGATTTAACGGATGGGTGTTGAGGGAAGAAGTCAAGCGTGAAGAAGTCAAGCGTGAAGCAAGAGGATTTTTCCCACTCTCGCCCTCTCCCACTCTCTCCCTCTCCCAACTCAAAATTCAAAACTCACTCACGGTAAATTGTTCGATCGTACAAAGTCACCAGTACCAGTTGAGGAATTTTAATCTTGGCCCGGATGCACACTACTTTAATCGCCACCATAACCAGGGTTTTTGTCCATCGCACCCGTGCTTGTTCCTGCAGCTTCCAATAATAGAGGACAATAAGATGCAAAGAATCTTGGTTAATGCCTAAACTATCAACTTCTGGAGTTGTTTGGGACAAAACGCCTTCGACTTCGGAAATAGCTTTAACCAAGGTTTCAATTGCTCAGGAAGGCCGGTCTCGTAGACTAAAATTAAACGCAGGTTGGTTCGCCTGTGTGGAATGGTTGTTAGTACCGGCACTGAATTGGTAAATACGATCGCCTTCGGCACGATAACTCGCTCTCCCCGATCACTAATAATTTGAGTTGAACGCAGCAAAATCTTTTCAACAGTACCTTCAAAGCCTTCTACAATTATCCGATCGCCCAATTGAAAGGGTAGAAGCAAAAGCTAACGAATTGTCGATATAACCGCCGTAATGTATTGCTAGAGGATATAAGCTCGTTCAGAGAAATCTGAACCTCTGGGTCAGGAATATCTGACAAGGGTAAGGACTATCAGGATTTTACGACCAAGATAGCGCACCACCTATAGAACCCATTTGAGATCTAAGAGGCTAGCCTCTTAATCATTAGCCTAATAAAACAAAGATTCATCTTGGCAGTGGCATTATCTAAAGTTCTCTCGAAGTTTTTGATCAGAATTTTACACCGCTCCATCCAAGCATTGGAGCGCTCGATGACCCACCTTAACTGGAACAAATCCCGATTGTCCTCTTTATTCTTTTTGTTTTTTTGAGGGTTTCTCCGAGAGTTCAAACTTAATTTTGGTGAGAATCTGTGGGTGAATTTTCTTCAACTCAGTAGTCAAATGGTCTGGGTGGTATCCAGGGCGAACGCATCTAAATCTTATGTTAGCAGAATATGGTATCTTGGAGAATAATTATTGATTACATACGAAACATTTAAGCAGAGTTAGTTCTTATGAAACTAAAGCCTAAAATCACCATTGCTGACCATTTTGCCGACTTAGAAGATCCAAGGATTGAGCGGACGAGACACCATCAATTAATTGATATTATCACGATCTCAATTTGTGCAGTAATTTGCGGTGCTGATACATGGGTGGATATCGAAAGTTACGGGCGAGCTAAACACGAATGGTTAAAGAAAATTTTAGAATTGCCGAATGGCATACCGAGCCATGACACAATTGCGCGAGTATTTTCTCGTCTCAAACCGGAGCAATTTCAAAAATGTTTTTTGAGTTGGATTCAATCTATTAGCTGCTTCAATCCAGGAGAAGTAATCGCAATTGATGGGAAAACTCTTCGCCATTCTTACGATCGGGGAGGAGATAAAAAAGCGATTCATCTGGTCAGTGCTTGGGCTACCAGTCAAAGATTAGTTTTAGGGCAAATTAAAGTTAACAAAAAATCCAATGAAATCACAGCAATTCCGGCTTTACTCAAAGTATTAGAATTAAACGGAAGCATTGTCACCATTGATGCGATGGGCTGCCAGAGGTCAATTGTGAAGTCAATTATCGAACAAGGAGGAGACTACGTAATCACCTTAAAAAAGAACCAACCATCCCTGTATGCCAGAGTATAAGCGTTGTTTAAACAAGCAATTAGACAAGGATTTTCGGGATTTACACATACAGCTTATTCACCCAAGAGAGAGAACAATCATGGTCGCTAAGAAATACGACATCACTTAATGTTAAGTGAAATTAAAGAGCTGATTGACCCCGACAATCAATAGGAGAAACTTCACAGTATAGGCATGATAGAATCCGTGCGAATAGTGAAGGGAAAAACAAAAGAATGAAACTCGTTATTACATTAGTAGTTTACCAAATAATGCTCAAAAGCTTGGTGAATCAGTCCGCAGCCATTGGGGGATTGAAAATTCTTTACACTGGGTATTAGATGTGGGTTTTCGCGAAGATGATTGTCGGATTAGGAAAGACAATGCTCCGCAAAACTTTGCTATTCTTAGACACATCTCATTAAATCTTTTGAATCAAGAAAAAACCTCAAAAACTGGAGCAAAAAATAAGCGACTTCGAGCCGGGTGGGATGACGAGTATTTGACTAAAATCCTCGCTGTTTCAGTCAAATAAATTCTCACAAACAACTCATTGCTAACTATTATACAACTTGTAAACAGTGGTTGTAAGCTTTTTATTGTCTCAAAAATTGCCGTAAGTAAAAATCACCATTAATCAGTTCCTCTTTTCTCTTAAAAGTCATTACAAAGTGTGTTTATAGCTTCTAATAATGGTGAATTTATCTTAAAATATACTCATCACTGATGAACAGTGTTCAATAAGATGCGTTCCCCCTGGGGTGGTATCCGTGGTCTAGCAAGATAGTGATTTTGGGAACATCAACGGGTTTAGATTTGAAGTAATCGATGTTTTTGCTTAACATTTCAATCAAACCGGCATCATCTGATAAACTTGCTTTTGTGCAGTGAGTGAAAAAGGGAAAGCCAAGCGTGTCAACTGCTAGGTGCCTTTTAATACCATTCGTAGCTTTGTAGAAACAATATCCTTTCGATGCAATACTGGCATTACAGGTGTTTTTCACAGCCTGTGAATCGATCATCATTAATGTCGTCCACTTCGGTTTTTTTTTAACTTGCAAGCGAACTTGGCAATGTAAGACCCTCATCAATTCTTCAAGCACACCTTGTTCTCTCCACTGTTTGTAATACCAGTATACGGCCCTTGTAGGGGGGTAAATCTTTGGGTAAGTCTGCCCAATTGCAACCATTCTTAAGTTGATAGAAGATGCCATTTAAAATTTCTCTTTGAGTCCAGTTAGGGGGTCGAGTTTTCTTTTTGTGTGGCAATATTTGATTGAGTAAGGGTGACAAAATTTCCCATTCGGCATCTGTGAGATTGGTAGAGTACGGCATCGCCCGAAAGAATGTTTTAAGAATAATTTTACATCAATAAAGTCACGCAGGGACAACCAATCACCCTGACAAATTTGGGTTGAAACCGCATCACCTTAAATTTGGGGCAATTGGATGGCAATCGCCCGTAGCGCTCGCCCGTAGCCGTAGCCGCTCGCCCTTCGCCGATCTCAATCGCGGGCGAGCGTCAAAAGATCTCAAATGGGTTCTATACAAACTCTGACGCTAAAACCGTTGGAGAACTTCAAAAACAAGATTACCTCACATACCTGAAACTTCGACGTTGGGCAAAACACCGCTGTGGAAACATTAATGCAGGACATCAACTGTATTGGCACACCATTGGCGGTGATAACTGGGTATTCTCAACCAGAGAAGAGGGAGCGAACCCTATAAGGTTACTAAAGCATAGTGAATTTGAGTGTAGCAGCACCGACTATGTGAAAGTTAAAGGTGATCAAAGCCCCTACGATGGCGACCTAGTTTATTGGAGTTCAAGAATGGGGAAAGATCCTGAATTGTCAAGTAGATTGGCACTGCTCTTAAAAAAGCAGAAGGGTAAATGTTCCCATTGCGAATTTATTTTCAGAAATGAAGATGTAATGGAAGTTGACCACATCGTCCCCAGAGCCATTGGAGGTAAGGATGAGTACAAAAATCTTCAACTATTGCATCGGCATTGTCACCATGTTAAAACTAAAACCGACTTGGAATTAATCAGGAAACATAACCTGGAAATCGTATCTTCAGGAAAGAAACCTCAATCAATTCGGAAGAAGGGGAAGCCCTCAAATGACAAGAGTACACCCGAGTAGTCGTGTGCCGGGAAACTGGCAAGCACGGTTCCGAATGGGAGGGAGAGGGTAGTAATATCCTCTCTCGACCCTACCCAGCGCCGACCCCGATCGAGTAAAATCACAGCACTTGCCCGCCGATGACTTAATCTGCTAAAACTAACAAAGTTTGATGATTTCTGAGAAATAACATACATGGTTGCTACATCCGTCAAGATTAAACACGAAGTCAAAGACTTGTCCCTCGCACCCTTGGGAAAGCAACGCATCGAGTGGGCCGGCCGGGAAATGCCAGTTTTGCGGCAAATTCAAGAACGCTTCGCTAAAGAAAAGCCTTTCGCTGGGATACGCTTGGCTGCTTGCTGCCACGTAACCACAGAAACCGCTCATTTGGCGATCGCCATCAAACTCGGCGGTGGCGACGCCGTATTGATCGCCAGCAACCCCTTAAGCACTCAAGATGACGTAGCAGCTTGCTTAGTTCAAGACTACGGCATTTCCGTCTTCGCCCTCAAAGGAGAAGACGCGGCTACCTACGAACGGCACGTTAACACAGCCCTCGACCACCGCCCCAATATTATCATCGACGACGGCAGCGACGTGGTAGCAGCCCTGATCCAGCACCGCCCGAACCAAATTGCCGACCTGATCGGAACCACCGAAGAAACCACCACCGGCATCGTCCGCCTGCGGGCCATGTTGAAAGACGGCGTGCTGACTTTCCCGGCAATGAACGTCAACGACGCCGACACCAAGCACTTCTTTGACAACCGCTACGGTACCGGTCAATCTACCCTAGACGGCATTATCCGCGCTACCAATATTTTGTTAGCCGGTAAAAATATTGTGGTTGCAGGTTACGGTTGGTGCGGCAAAGGAACGGCACTGCGCGCCCGCGGAATGGGCGCTAACGTAATTGTCACCGAAATCGATCCGATTCGGGCGATCGAAGCAGTGATGGACGGTTTCCGCGTCATGCCAATGGACGAAGCCGCAAAAGTCGGCGATATCTTCATCACCGTTACGGGCAACAAACACGTCATCCGTGCCGAACATTTCGACACCATGAAAGACGGCGCAATGGTTTGCAATTCCGGTCACTTTGACATTGAAATCGACCTCAAATCCCTCGGTGCCAAAAGCACCGGCGTGAAAACAGTTCGCTCTTTCACCCAAGAATACCGCCTCAATAATGGCAAGTCGGTTATTGTCTTGGGCGAAGGCCGTTTGATCAACTTGGCAGCAGCCGAAGGACACCCCAGCGCCGTCATGGATATGAGCTTTGCCAACCAAGCCTTAGCCACTGAATATCTAGTCAAAAATAAAGGCAAGTTAGAAGCAGGAATTCATTCAATTCCTGTGGATGTTGACAAGGAAATTGCGCGTCTCAAATTGGAAGCAATGGGAATTCACATTGATACCTTGACAGCCGAGCAAATTGAGTACACCAACTCCTGGACTTCGGGAACTTAATCATATCTTATCGTTCCTAGGCTCTGCCTAGGAATGAATAGACGGAGGCTCTGCCTCCCTGGTTCGCAGTCGAATGACTAATGACTAATGACTAATGATTAATGACTAATGACTAATGACTAATGACTAATGACTAATGACTAATGACTAATGACTAATGACTTCTTCTGTACCTACTACCAATTATTAAATCAAAATGGTTGAATGGATAACTAACACAATGCAGTCCATGGGTTATCTGGGAATTGCACTGTTGATGTTCTTAGAAAACCTGTTCCCGCCCATCCCCTCAGAATTGATTATGCCGCTGGCAGGATTCACCGCATCCAAGGGCGATATGCAGTTGTCACTGGCGATCGCAGCAGGGACAATCGGCACAGTTCTGGGAGCACTTCCCTGGTACTATGCCGGTAAATTATTGAGCGAAGAACGCTTGAGAGATTTAGCCGACAAATACGGCAAATGGATCGCAGTATCCGGCGCAGATATTGACAAATCAAATAGATGGTTTAACAGACACGGCAACAAAGCCGTATTTTTGTGTCGCCTCGTCCCCGGAGTCCGCACCCTGATTTCCCTGCCCGCAGGCATCAACAATATGCCTTTAATTCCGTTTTTGCTCTACTCAACAGGTGGGACTATTTTGTGGGTGAGTTTCCTCACTTTTGCCGGATATAAACTAGCCGAAAATTATGCGCTTGTCGATGATTATTTGGCTCCAGTTTCTAAAATAGTTGCCGTGACTATTGTCATCGGGTTTATTTTGTGGGTTGTCAAGAAGAATATGCAGAAGGAAAAATATCGCAAATAAAGATATCCTCAAAATTATCTGCGTTTATCTGTGTTCATCTGCTGTCATCTGCGGTTAAAAAACAATCATCATTGTGACTCGCTTCCACGATGTCCCAAAAAGTAGCATCAAAAGATAGACATAGATAACGGAGAGAAACTTCTGCTATCTTTGCTACCTTTTGAAATTTAGTTTTAAATTTACGATCGCCAGATTAGCACAGTGACGGGCAGCCGATCGCTTCTTCCTTCTCTTCTAAATAACTAAAGCCTTCTCCTTTCCTTCCGTTACACCCATTACATCCGTTAAATCCGTTACATAATCCGTTGCCGAACTTCCTTCTGGTATAATCGTGGCAAAATAAGAAGAATTGCTATCCACACTGTTAAGATATGTACGAAAAGATTGTAGCCCCCACAACTGGTTCTAAAATTACATTCAAAGACGGTTTGCCGATCGTCCCCAACGACCCAATTATCCCCTTCATACGTGGCGACGGTACCGGCGTAGACTTGTGGCCAGCATCCCAGAAAGTCATGGATGCTGCGGTAGAAAAGGCTTACGGTGGCCAGCGAAAAATCAACTGGTTTAAAATCTATGTAGGCGACGAAGCCTGCGATGTCTACGGTACTTACCAATATCTGCCCCAAGATTCCCTAGACGCCATCAAAGAATACGGAGTCGCCATCAAAGGCCCGCTGACAACCCCAATCGGTGGCGGAATTCGATCGCTAAACGTAGCTTTGCGGCAAATCTTTGACCTTTACGCCTGCGTCCGCCCCTGCAAATATTATGATGGCACCCCGTCATTGCACAAAACTCCTGAACTGCTAGACGTAATTATTTACCGGGAAAATACAGAAGATATTTACCTGGGAATTGAATGGGCTAAAGGCAGCGAAATCGGCAAGAAATTGATTGAATACCTAAATAATGAGTTAATTCCAGCCACACCAGAACACGGCAAAAAACAAATTCGCCTCGATTCGGGAATCGGAATTAAACCGATTAGCAAAAGCGGTTCTCAACGTTTAGTAAGGCGGGCCATGACCCACGCTTTGCGGTTGCCGAAAGAAAAGCAGCAAGTAACATTGGTGCACAAAGGCAACATCATGAAATACACCGAAGGAGCTTTTCGAGATTGGGGTTACGAATTAGCAACCACCGAATTTCGCGCTCAGTGCGTGACTGAAAGAGAGTCTTGGATTCTTGGCAACAAAGAAAAAAATCCCGACATTAGCTTAGAAGATAATGCTCGTCAAATAGACCCTGGATACGATGCTTTGACGCCAGAAAAACAAGCCAAAATTCGTCAAGAAGTCGCCGACGTTCTGTTTGCAATTTGGGACAGTCACGGCAGCGGCCAGTGGCAAGAAAAAATCATGGTCAATGACCGAATTGCTGACAGTATTTTCCAACAAATTCAAACCAGACCCGCCGAGTATTCGATTTTGGCAACCATGAATTTAAACGGCGATTACTTATCCGATGCGGCTGCCGCCATTGTCGGCGGATTGGGGATGGGGCCTGGTGCTAATATTGGCGATGAATGTGCAGTTTTTGAGGCAACTCACGGCACTGCACCGAAACACGCTGGTTTGGATAAAGTCAATCCCGGTTCCCTGATTTTATCTGGGGTGATGATGTTGGAATATATGGGATGGCAGGAAGCGGCAGACTTGATTAAAAAGGGTTTGGCAGCGGCAATTTCTAATGGTGAAGTTACCTATGATTTAGCTCGCTTGATGGAGCCGCCGGTGCCAGAATTGAAGTGTTCGGAGTTTGCTGAGGCGATTATTAAGCACTTTGCTGATTGAGTTTTAAAGATTTTTTAACCGCAGATGAACGCGGACAAACGCCGATCGCATTGGTGATATCTTTGTCTGTCTGCGGTTAAATTTTTTGATCTTTACATCGCTGGCACAGCCATGCCGCGCTCAACCGCTGGGCGCTTCTGCAAGGTTTCTACCCAACGTTTGAGGTGGGGGTGGTTGTCGAGGGTTAATCCTTGAAATTCGTAAATAGCAACCCAGGGATAAATAGCCATATCGGCAATTGAATAGTCGCCACAGATGTATTCGGATTTTGCTAGTTGAGTGTCTAATACTCCGTACAGCCGCAAGGTTTCTTTTTCGTAGCGTTGAATTGCATAGGGGATTTTTTCGGGTGCATAGCGTTTGAAGTGGTTTAGCTGACCGAACATTGGCCCGACACTGGCCATTTGAAACATCAGCCATTCCATGACTTGAAAGTATTTTTCTTTGTCTGTGGGCAGAAATTTGCCTACTTTTTCTGCCAAATAGATCAGGATTGCGCCTGACTCGAAGATGGTGATGCCGTTATCCCGATCGACTATCGCGGGTATTTTGCTGTTGGGGTTGATGGCGATGAACTCTGGGCTAAATTGGTCGTTTTTGCTGATGTCTATGACGTGCACGTTGTAGGGTAAACCTATTTCTTCGAGCATGATCGAGGCTTTCCGGCCGTTGGGTGTGGTAAAAGTGTAGAGGTCGATCATAAGTTGTCCGCCTTTTCTCAAGCAGGTATAAACTATATTATAATAATTTAACGCGAATAATTAATCATAATGGATATTATTGAAATTCTCAAAGACGACTATCAAAGATTTCCCCAAAATCAGACGTACAGCATTTATGCAAAAGATGTTTATTTTGAAGACCCGGTGAATCGATTTACAGGAGTCGATCGCTACCGCAAAATGATCGGGTTTATGGGAACTTTTTTTCAGGATATAAATCTAGACTTGCACGGAATTTCGCAGTCGGGAGATAGCATAGAAACCCGCTGGACTCTGAGTTGGTTCGCACCGTTACCTTGGCGGCCAAAAATGGCAATTAGCGGTAGAAGCGAAATGAAAGTCAACAGCGATGATTTAATCGTTTCCCACATCGATTACTGGAACTGTTCGCGCTTTGATGTTCTCAAACAGCTTGTGTTTCCCGTCGCAACTAAAAAGTGACTGTCGCTTGCTGCGTTACCTTTACTTGCTATGCAGCAGCTAAAACATTTTTTAATTTGCCCGATTAAAAGCGACAGATGATTGCCGATCGGGCGATCGCACAATTTGCCAGCCACGACTGTGACAGCGCCTCAATTTCTCATCTAATCAAACATTCCTGGCAGCAGCGTTATAATGGCAGCTTTGGTGGCGAAACCGCCGATCGAGCTCAACGCTTTAGTCGATCGAGTCAGGCCTCACCACCATCATTGGCTCAATTCCTCTGGCTTTGAGCGATCCCACCTCAAGGCCACCGTATTGCGCCATCATCCTTGGCTTAATAGCGGCCGCGCAGATTGCGATCGCCGTCAACTGCATTCTGTAGCAATCAAACCCAGGTGAGACCTTGATACAAATATGCAATGTGTAGAAAAATGTCTTGCTTGAACTGGATAAATCTTAATTCTCGTCGAACTAATTACCTGTGGCGCAAAATTGCTTTGGCAATTGGTGCATTCATCTTCCTCTTGGGCGCGTCAATAGTGCCAGTGGCGGACAACCCTCATCTCCACAACCACAGCGATTATTCAATATCTATTCCGCCAACGATAGCACCAACTTTGTTGTCGGTGATGTTCATTTAGATGGTCGTCAGATATTTGCTTTGACAGCTCCTGCGCTCAACACCAAGCAGCAAGAAGCAATTTCTATCTCACCCATTCAGCAAAGAGTACAAACCGTTACAAATCAGCTTCAAGAAATTGCTAACACCAACTTTGAAACAGGGAAATTAGAAGTCGATTACAACGTAGACCAAACCAGTCAACTTCCCATTATTTCTGTTAATGGAAACTATTTGATGACCGTTACCACTGACGATGCTCGCCTGTACGGAGTCGAGCTAATCACTCACGCTCAAAACTTGACTCAAATTATTAAGAATGCCCTGCTTGCGTCTCAACGGGAGCATCAGCCAAAGTTTTTAGCAAAGCAGGCATTGCGATCGGGCGGAGTCATGCTATCTATGCTCCTGATCAGTCTGGGAATGCGCCTCAGACAGCGCTATATCAAAGCCCGTTATGGAGCAGTCTTAACACAAATCGAACAACTCAATGCTTCCCAAGAGCAACAAGTAGAAGATTTGTCAGAACAGGAGCAGGATGAAGCAGCAGCGAGTGCTTGCAAACAGCAACAAAAAATTGCTCGGAAGCAGCGGCTCAAATTTTGGTACGAAGTGCGACAGCGGTTATTGCAACTCGGACAGCTTGGAGTTTGGGGAGGCGGACTTTCATTTTGTTTGAGCCTGTTTCCGCAGACTCGATGGCTGCAATCACTATTGCTGAAGGGTTTGAGCGTCACCTTACTCAACTTAATCTTAATTGGGGCTGCAACTTACCTAATACTTCGCATCAGCTTCGTTGTAATTGACCATTTTGTAGCAGCCCTGAGTCAGGGGCAATTCCTTCCCGACAGTGCATCAGTCCGAACGATTCAGCGACTACAAACCTTTTCCGGCGTGATGAAGGGAGCTAGCGGTTTCTGTTGTATTGCTGTTGGCGGATTGACTGCTTTGTCAATTTTGGGTGTTAATATCGTGCCGCTTTTGGCAAGTGTGAGTATTTTTGGGGTGGCGATTTCCTTTGGCTCTCAAAGTCTTGTCAAAGACATGATTAACGGACTTTTTGTTCTCTTGGAGGATCAGTATGGCGTGGGTGATGTAATCACTGCTAACAATGAAAGTGGAGTCGTGGAAAAAATGAACCTGCGGGTAACTCAATTACGGAACCAAGATGGCGATCTAATTACTATTCCAAATGGCAGTATTACGATGGTCAAAAACCATACGAGCAGTTGGTCTCGTGTGAATCTAGGTATTGAGGTTGCTTATGATACCGATCTTGACCATGCGATCGCCGTAATTAAAAAAGCAGCGACTCAAATGAGTTTGGATTCTGAGTGGCAAGAATTAATCTTAGAACCTCCCAAGGTACTGGGCGTTGATGCGTTTGGTGAAAATAGCATTACGATTCG
>Ga0163152_10003581_pt1 | contig 20040 bp, 17 predicted proteins | sample OliLakLV19MP8IB2_FD_148635 | JGI IMG/M metagenome (GOLD analysis project Ga0163152, IMG submission 148635) | Freshwater microbial mat bacterial communities from Lake Vanda, McMurdo Dry Valleys, Antarctica - Oligotrophic Lake LV.19.MP8.IB-2 | ecosystem: Environmental > Aquatic > Freshwater >...
AACGATGTCACGATCACCGTCGGCGGGCAGGCGGCTAACTTCGAACTGATCGTGATGCTGCCGGTCATGGCCTATAACCTCTTCCAATCGATCGAACTCCTCTCGACCGTGTCTGCCAACTTCGCGATTAAGTGTGTTGATGGGATCACCGCCAACGAGGCACGGTGCAAGAGTCTGATCGAGCAGAGCCTGGCAATGTGTACAGCGCTGGCCCCGGAGATCGGCTATGACGCGGCGGCGAAACTCGCCAAGGAGGCATATAAATCCGGCAAGACGGTGCGCCAGGTGGCCGCCGAACAGCACATCCTTTCTGAGAAGCGGCTTACTGCGCTGCTCGACCCTTGGCGGATGACTGAGCCGGGTGGACCGGTGGGAAGCGCGGGGGGATAGAGGGCAGGGGCCTGGCAATCCTCCTTGCTCGTGGAACGCGCACGAAAAAACTGTGCTCGTTCGACACGCGCAGTGTGAGGATTAGCCAGACCCCTGCCCAAGTGAGAGTGAGAAGGGTTCGGACTTCTTTTCAGGACCCTGCTCTGTTCCCTTTTATTTTCCTGGCTTTTCAATATCCTTGCGCAGACAGAACTCTCCTGTGGGCATACCCTCCGCTGGTCTATTCGATGCGAATCGGTGAATCAAATTCGATTCACCATTGAATCCTTTTCGATTCACGAAAACCTGCCAGGATGCCCCGCTCGGAAGAGCAGGAAGGAATGGCAGCCCGTTGAATCCAGTCAACGCAAGAGAACAACAAGGGAGCTGACGTCGGCCTATGCCTATGTTGAATTGAACCAGACCCAGTTCTGGCTCTCGGAAATAGCATGGAAATTTTTCGTAGGTTGTATTGACAAGCCTCTCTATCGCGGGTAGTTTGGTCCCTTCAGCTTGATGCCTGCAAGCTATACCAGCACAACATCTAGAATCGAACCACGATGTAGCCAGTGCCTATGCAGCGAGTCTTTCCCACACCGTCCGAATGATCTGAGGACATGCCTACATCGCAATCGCACCTGACGCTGTTTCTATGCCTGATGCTCCTCGCAGGATTGGCTGGCTGTGGGCAGGCTTCGTCCGACAAGGCGCCAAGCCTTGAGTCCCGCGCGAGCGTGGGTGTGCCTCCCCCTTCCAAGCAGGGTCCATCATCAGGCAACAACCCATTGACTCCGGTCACCCCGGCAGCGGCCCCCGTGCCTCTTGCCTCAGAAAATAAGACAGACATCGTGGCAGGAAATGGGACAGTTCCAGGAGGGGGTGGTCCCAGTACTGCACCGGTCCCATCTACTAAGTCAGCAGATTCACCGGAGCCTCCTGTCGTGCCGGCATGGATGGCCAAAGAACTCGATTCGCCGGATGTTGCCACTCGGATCCGTGCACTGGAAACGTGGGCACAGTCAGCACCTCCGGGCGCGGTCGATCCTTTGATCGCGGCGCTCGATGACAATGATGAACGAGTCCAGGCGCGGGCGATGGAATTGATCGATCAAGACTGGGCTCGGACGGCGGATGCAGAGCAGTCAGGCGAGGGAGCGGAGGACACAAACGGGATAGCAGGATCAGAGGATACTGATGTGCTGCCTGAACGATCGGCGAGTAATCCAGTGAATCAATAAATCAATCGAGAGACACCTCACGAGCGATGAATGACGACCAGCGGGCCAAGCAGCAGTCAGTCGGTACCATAGCGCCACAACCAACAAGAAGGTTGCTTCGGTTCCGATCTTGCGTTTTCAGCGGTGACGTTCTCAACACTGTGACCATGTGAAATGACTCAATCCTGGAGGAAGTACAAATGAAGAAGCGACGCATGTTGTTGGCGATGCTGTGTCTTCTGGTCGGGGGTGGTTTGGCGAGCGCAGCCCATGCCGCCACCACATATTTTGATGTGACCGATGAGGCGGGCTGGTGGTTCGACACCGGCACCAAAATCGGGGAAACCCGTTCACTTGCGGTCGTCAAGCGTGGCACCAAGATTAAGTTCCTTCAAAAAAGTTCGAAATTTGGTCCCGCTGCGATCAATGGCGCCTCTCGTGTGGAGAGTCGGCATACCGTGACGAGCCTGATCTGGCCATCCAAGGCAAACAAGAACGAACAGATCGATCAACCGACTGCCAACCAGGATGATCAGCAAGTGACCTTGCATACACCAGGCTTGCATGTCTTTGTGTGTAAGGTACATCCCTATATGCTGGCGGGCGTGATCGTGGATGATAAGACGACCACTGGGCTGGATATCGGTGCAAAACTTCACTTGTTGGGCGTCACAGACCCGACAAACGCGAGCACCGCGCTCCCCAGTTATTCAGATATTGGGCTCAGGTTGGTGCGGGCGTTCTTCGTCGTGACCAGTCCTGCGAATTGGAAAGACTATACCAAGGTTGGAATCCCCTATCAGCCAATCTATCCAGCAGTGCCTGTTGTTCTTGGTGACCCAGCTGGCAATGCCGTCAACGTCCCAGATTTGAATGCGGCGCTCACAGGTTTTATAGATGGGGCGAACATCCCAGCAACGATAACGCCCACTACCGACGGGGTGGGAGAAGTCTGGGTCGATACGCAGTATGAGGAGAGTGTCAGCAAAGGCGCGGCCAAACCAAGCACGATTACCGTGATCGATGTGGCGGGTGTTAATAAGTGGAAGATGAAGCGAAAAATTGCGCTTCCCGCCCAGCAGATGAATAACGGCCACAACATGTGGGCGAGTCACGATCAACAGTACATCTATCAAACGGAATGGCACGGCAAGAGCCTCTTCGTGATCAATCGGTTGACTGGCGCGTTCGAGAAGGAAATCGTAGTCGGCCATGATCCGGCCCACGTCATGACGAGGGTGGATACCCAGGATGTGCACGTCTCGATCAACGGCGAAGATTTCGTGGTAGAACTCTTTCCGACTCCGTCTCCCAAGGACATTACGTTCAGCCGTAATATTCTCATGCAACTCCCTGGACAGCCACAGGCACAGCCGCATGCCCATTGGATGGGGCATGATGGCATGACCATGGCGACACCCAACTCCAATTCGGCTGACTCGACACTCTACAGCTTCATCACTAATTTGATTGTGAAAAAAGAGCCCACCGGGCCCTTGCCGATTGCGGCAGCGATGAATCCGACATCGACGAAAACCTATGTGTCGAACTACCTTGGACACTCGACCTCGGTCCTGTGCGGTGGTGTTGCTGCTAACCCGGTCATTCCAGCCTGTGCCGTTGGTGGTCCAGGGACGAAGATTAAAGACATCCCGCTATTACTGAATGGCAACTACGATCCGATTACACCTGGGTCGGTCCCTACGGGCCCGGTCGGTGGGCTGCCGATTCAGACTCCTGTGAGCCCCGACGGCAAGTTTGTGATCACCGGGAATACCTTGACCGGTACGATCACCATCATTGATACTGCGACCGACACTCTGGTGGCGATGGTCCCCTGCGATCCAGGATGTCATGGGGTGAACTTCGGAGCTAAGGCAGATGGCGGCTACTATGCCTATGTCACCAGCAAGTTCTCGAATCGCTTGATTGTCTTGGATTACGATCCAAACAATGACGGCGTTCTGGCTCCTAATGAGCCCGTGGTTGCCGGTTGGGTGGTGCTTGCCGATAGTGCCTTACCGGTACCGACAGACGACGTGATTACTGGAAACAAAGGCATGGGCGGGCAGGGCGTGCTTCCTGTCCCCAATGTGTATAACGGATGGGTGCAGAAGCTTCCTACGAGCTTCTGTAATCAACTCACGCCCGCGCAACGGAATCCGATCGGCGCTCCCGTTCCTGCTTGCTCATAGGGTTTGTTCAAGCTGCCGGGATTCCCCCGGCAGCCACGCATAGCTGCACAGCCAAGGACCCGGTGACGATGGTGTAATACCCTCGCACCGGGTCCTCTGGTTTTGTGATCACTCAGTTCCAGCGATTCCACTTTGACACCAGAAAACACGCTATGTTAAAGTCCGCGGAACTGTTGAGGTTCTAGGCTTTTCCATTCATTTTTCTTAGGACACATTGTATGAATACACAGGGCAAGCATGTGATCATTGTGGCCGGCGCTGGACCAGCCGGAATGGCTGTGGCAAGTTCGCTCTCAAAGGCAGGTCATGAAATCATCATTCTAAATCGGGATATTAAATTTGGAGGGCTGGCTGAATATGGAATCTTCCCTTCAAAACTCAAGCTGCGCGGCGGGCTCAAAAAGCAGTACTGGGAATTGCTTGAGCGACCGAACGTCCACTATTTCGGCAATGTCTCAATTGGTAACGGGAAAGACCTGACGGTCGAGCAGGTGCGAAACCTGTGTGCCAGCGCGGTGGTGTTTTCTATCGGTGCGCAAGGGACCAAAGCCATCGGCGTGGAGGGGGATTCGGCAAAGGGTGTGTTCCATGCGAAGGATGTGGTGTACCATTTCAATCGACTGCCAGGTTTCGGCGATCGCCCATTCGAGATGGGCAAGCATGTCGCCGTCATTGGTGCCGGCGATGTCATGGTCGATATCGCGCATTGGCTGGTTCGCTATAAGAAAGTTGAGCGGGTCACCGCGATCGTGCGGCGTGGGCCTGCCGAGCGGAAATACAATCCCAAAGAGATCCGCGCCGTGTGCGCCAATATGGATGTGGAGGGGATCACCAATGAGGTGGCCCGGATTAAGGATCGCCTTGCTGCGGTCGGCCAGAATGCAGATGACGTGCTCAAGGGCCTGACCGACGAATTTACGAAATGTGAACCGAAAGTCAGTGAAGTGCGTATGGGCTTCAAGTTCCTCGCGTCTCCCAAACGTATTCTCGTCGACGGCAACAATCGCGTGCGTGGTTTGGAGATGGAAGATAACAAACTCGATCCAAAGGGCGAGGACACCGTGGCGGTCGGACTGAAACAGTATTATGAATTTCCCTGTGACTCCGTGGTGTTTGCCGTCGGGGATAAAGTCGATGAGACGGTTGGATTGCCATATAAGAGCGGTATGTTCGTCACAAGTCCCAACAAGACCGGGAACGATCCGGACGATGCACTCTTCCAGGCCTATGATGAAACGACACAGACAGTCATCGACGGGCTATTTCTCGCTGGATGGGCCCGCAAAGCAAGTGAAGGATTAGTGGGTATCGCGAAACGGGATGGGGATTGGTGCGCGGAAGTGGTCAATCGCTATCTTTCGGCAAAATCCCCAGGGAGTCATTCTGACGCAAAAGTTGTCCTCGACAAGCTTGCCGCAGTGCTCACCGCTCATAAAAGCCATCCGGTCGGTCTGGAGGGACTCCGTATCCTCGAATCACAAGAAAGATCTCATTGGGGTGAGGACTGTATCGGGGAGTTCAAATATACGAGCAACCAGGAAATGCTCGAACTGATTGCGCGTGGAAAATCGTAACGGATCGGCCGCTGAATTCTATCTATCCCCCCATGTGAGTTTCTCTCTCAACACGTCGTAGTAATTGCTCTCTGGAAATCGGATCAATCGGGTCCGGTGCTCCGAGGTCTGAATCTCGATCGTATCTCCCTGCACGATCGCCACGCCCACCTGCCCGTCAAGTGTGGCCATTGCACCGTCGTCTTTACTCGTGAGTGTCACATCGATCTCTGCGTTGCCCGGCACAATCAGTGGCCGATGCGTCAATGTGTGAGGGCAAATCGGCGTCAGGATCAATGACTGGACTGCCGGATCGATAATGGGGCCTCCCGCTGAAAGGGAGTAGGCGGTGGAACCTGTCGGGCTGCTGACGATCAACCCGTCGCCACGCAAGTTGGTCACGAACCGACCCTGAATCGCGATCTTCAATTCGATCATGCGGGCCAGCGTACCCTTGCTGATGACGACATCGTTCAACACCACGCCTTGCGCGACTGTTTCTCCATGTCGGTGAATATGCGTCCGGAGCATGAGTCGTTCATCAAGGACATAGTCGTTCGCAAATACCCGTTCGAGCGAAGGATAGAGGTTTTCCAGCCGGACCTCGGTTAAAAAACCGAGTCCACCCATGTTGACGCCGAGGATGGGAATGCTTCGTTCTCCGGCAAGTCGCGCGGCATTGAGCATGGTCCCGTCTCCACCCAGGACGAGAAGGACATCCGCTTTGGCTGCCAAGTGGGTATTTTGATACCCTCCCTGTTCCCCGAGAAGATTGGCCGATGTCGTATCTAAAATCACGTCGATACTTTGAGCACGCAGCCAGGTCACAATATTCTGGAGCGTACTCTTGATCTCAGGAAATTTCGGCTTGACAAGGATTCCGATGCTTTTACTTTTCATCTGATGCAACCCTGTTGTGGGGCGATGTTGAGAGCCCTGAAAACGTGTGCGATTGTATCGGGAGGGTTCTTTTGAAGTCAACGAACCGAAGCATAGCGGACCTTCTCAATTAAAACTGATAACGTGCTTCAGACACGCGAATTCTCCGCCTGTGTGATTGTCTCCTAGTCTTGACACTTAAAATCCTTCTAGTTAGAATTAGGTCAGATTTTTCGAGAACTTTGGGTGCTTGAAATCGGATATAGCCCAGCTACAAGGAGGCAGGATGTTCGAACGATTTACGGATAAGGGTCGGAAGATCATCATCCTCGCACGGGAAGAGGCTGAGCGTCATCAAAACGATTACCTCGGAACGGAGCACCTCGTCTTGGCCATTCTCCGTGAATCTGACGGAATTGCCCTGATGATCCTGAAAAAGATGGGACTCTCGACCGAACAAGTTCGATTGGAAATTGAACGGAACTTGCCCGGCGGAGGGACCACCATGACCTTTGGTGAAATTCCTTTCAGCCCTCGGGTGAAAAAGGTGATCGAATATGGGGTCGAAGAAGCCCGTCTTCTTGGACATAACCACATCGGCAGCGAGCACCTGTTATTGGGCCTTCTCCGGGAAGAGGAGGGGATTGGCGGAAAGATTCTCCGCAGCTTAGGGGCCAATCTTCTGACCGCCCGTCAACTCACCGTGACATTTCTACGGAAGTCTGCTCCTCGCGAACGTGACCGGAAGAGCAATACTCCGGCACTCGATGAGTTCGGTCGCGATCTCACCCAACTCGCTCAGGCAGGGCAATTGGACCCAGTCATTGGCCGAGCCGACGAAATCGAGCGGGTGCTTCAGATTCTAAGCCGCCGCTCGAAAAACAATCCCGTGCTTATTGGGGAAGCCGGCGTTGGTAAGACAGCTATCGTCGAAGGGCTGGCCCAACGAATCATCCAGTCCGAAGTGCCCGATAACCTTCTTTCGCGACGCGTCATAGCCCTCGACCTCGGTTCATTGGTCGCTGGAACGAAGTATCGCGGCCAATTTGAAGAACGGCTGAAAGTTGTGATGAAGGAGATCGTCCAGGCCGGAAATATCATTATCTTCATCGATGAACTTCATACCTTGGTGGGCGCAGGGGCGGCAGAGGGGTCGATAGACGCCTCGAATATGCTCAAACCGGCGCTGTCACGCGGCGAAATTCAATGTATCGGTGCCACGACTCTCGATGAATATCGAAAGCATATTGAGAAAGATGGAGCGCTCAAACGGCGGTTCCAGCCGATTCACGTTCAGCCGCCGAGCATGGACGAAACGGTGCTGATCATCCAAGGGCTGCGCGATCGGTATGAAGAGCATCATGGTGTCGAGATATCCGAAGAGGCCATCCTCGAAGCAGTTAAACTATCCGATCGCTACATTAGCGACCGTTTTCTTCCGGATAAGGCGATCGACTTGATTGACGAAACTGGGTCCCGCGCAAAGTTGCAGGCCTATGCCTTGCCGTCAGAGCTGAAGGCGATGGAGCAAGAGCTGAAAAAAGTCTCTCGCGATAAGGAATCGGCTATTTCGATGCAAAACTTCGAAGAAGCTGTTCGTCACCGCGAGGAAGAAGAACGGTTACGCAAGCTCCTCGATGAATCTAAGCGCGAGTGGAAAAAGAACCAGGAAAAAAACAAGCCGACGATTGGAAAAGAAGAGGTGGCCTATGTCGTCTCAAAGATGACAGGCATTCCGCTCTTCAAGCTCGAAGAAGAAGAGTCGAACAAATTGCTGCGCATGGAGGAATTCCTCCATAAGCGGGTAATCGGACAAAACGAGGCGATCTCCGCCGTGGCCCGTGCGATTCGACGATCACGCGCCGGACTGAAAGAAGCGAAGAAGCCTATCGGCTCGTTTATTTTCCTGGGACCCACCGGGGTCGGAAAGACTGAGCTGGCAAGGACGTTGGCCGAGTTTCTCTTTAACAGCGAGGACTCGCTCATTCGGATCGATATGTCAGAATATCAGGAAAAGTTCACCAGTTCACGGCTCTTCGGCGCCCCTCCTGGGTACGTGGGATATGAAGAGGGCGGCCAATTGACCGAGCGAGTCAGGCGTCGGCCCTACTCAGTCGTCCTCTTCGACGAGATCGAGAAAGCCCATCCTGATGTATTCAATATCCTGCTTCAAGTATTGGACGATGGGGTGTTGACCGATAGCCTTGGGCGCAAAGTCGATTTCAAAAATTGCGTCATCATCATGACGTCCAATATCGGGACCAAGATGATCCAGAAGGGCGTCTCGCTCGGATTTCAGAGCACGGAAGGCGATCAAGAGCGCCACAAAAAAGAAGAAGTGTTGAGTGAATTACGCCGTTCGTTCAGCCCGGAATTTCTCAACCGGATCGACGAGATCGTGGTCTTCCACCAGTTGGACAAAACACATCTCTCTAATATTCTCGACATCCTCTTAGGTGAGCTCAACGTTCGTCTGCTCGAAAAAGGCGTCGAGATTGAGGTTGAGGACGATGTCAAGCAATGGTTGATTAAAGAGGGTTACGATCCGTTGTACGGAGCCAGACCGATGCGCCGGACGATTCAGCGTGCGATCGGCGATCCGCTCTCCGAAGAGATGATTAGGGGACGATTTAAAGAATGCCGAAAGATCCGTGTGGTGCTTCGCGATGGAGCTCCGGCATTTATCGAGCAAGAGGCGATGGCTGGCGTCTGATATCCAAGCTCTGTACCGACGCGACGCTATCGTAGAAGGTACGATACGGCCCTTGTGGCAGCAGTTGGCCACAAGGGCCGTATTATTTCTCCGTTCTTAGAATGCCGCGCCTGTCGATAGTCTTATCTGCGTGATCATCCGAGATTGTATGATGACGGCAGTTGAACAACCGACCGTAACCTGGACATCGGGGCCCGTTCTCGGTATCGAAACCTCATGCGACGAAACCGCTGCGTCGGTACTTGCCGCAGACGGCACCGTCCTCTCCAACATTATTTCCTCGCAACATGCTGTGCACCGTCGATTCGGTGGCGTCGTTCCTGAACTCGCTTCCCGTGCGCATATTGAATCGATTGAAGGGGTGTCATCAGAGGCCGTACAACAATCCGGCCTTGCATGGTCGGATCTCACAGGAATCGCTGTGACGCAAGGACCAGGTTTAGCCGGCGCTCTGCTTGTCGGAGTCAGCTATGCCAAAGCCCTTGCCTATGTCTTAAATATTCCCATGGCCTCCGTGAGCCACCTTGAAGGCCATATCGCCTCCGCTTGGCTGAAAGATCCGGCATTCCCATTACCCTGTGTTGTTCTGGTCGTATCGGGAGGGCATACCCATCTCTATTACAAAGAGGTGAGTGGGTACTATCGCCTCCTGGGCTCTACAAGGGATGATGCCGCAGGGGAGGCTTTTGACAAGGGTGCTCAATTACTCGGGCTGGAGTTTCCTGGTGGCCCAGCCATTGATCGCTTAGCTCGACAGGGAAACCCGGACGCGATTGTGTTTCCCCGGTCGTATCTAAAAGGTGGGAGTCTTGACTTTAGTTTCAGCGGTTTAAAAACAGCCTTGCTGTACAAACTTCAATCAATACCCGAACACTTCAGATCAGCACAGGCTGCTGACTTGGCGGCCGGCTATCAAGAGGCCATTGTGGACGTCCTGGTCCACAAAGCTTTTGCTGCGGTTCGGGCATCTGGCGCACGTGCTTTGGCCGTTGTCGGAGGGGTGTCGGCCAATTCTCGATTACGTGGACTGCTCCAACAACGAGCGGCGTCCGAAGGCATACAGCTCAGCCTGCCTCCGTTAGCGTATTGTACCGATAACGCCGCAATGATCGCAGCAGCAGGAAGGCAGGCCCTTCTCGCAGGTCTCCGTGCCTCGTTAGACATCGATGCCCAGGCCTCACTGGTTTCATCATTCACCCGCACGATGTAATCAACGACCAAAAGGAAACGACGACCATTCCAGAAATCCACGGACAGGTTCTTGGTCTCCGCGCCGGCCAGCTCGCCATGCTTGAGCGGCTGTATCGCCGCCGGGTGTCCGCGGACGAAGTGTTATCGCCTGAAGCGGCAAAAACCCTCGCACAATTTACGCATGAAATTCGACGCCCAATAGGCCTGGTCATTACCAGGCGTGGTGCGGTGCAAGATGTTCTCATCGGGTCCGGTACCGAGCCCTCGCCAACGACCTTGACTGCCTTTCGAGCGAGTCCGCGGTCGTTGCGAGGTCTTCGGTTGATCCGGTCGCATCCAAAGGAGCAGCCCCTGACTCAAGAAGACCTCACGCTATTGGGCTTGCTTAGACTCGACATGATCGGAACGATGACGGTCACTCCGAAAGGCGAGCCAGGGCTGCTTTCCTTGGCCCATCTGAATCCACCCAGTCCAAAGGGGGAGCTCTATACCCTCTTGAAGCCTACGTTGGTCCATCTATGTCCGGTGAATTTCGACACATTCATTCGCGAACTGGAGGCAGATCTTCAACGTCAGAGCGGATCTCATACGATGGCTCAAAAGCCCACAGCCATTCTTGTAAGCGCCTCGCCTCAGAACAAGGCCGACCAAGAGGAACGTCTTGTCGAATTAGCCGAACTGGCTTCTTCTGCGGACCTCACGGTGATCGATCGGTTGGTGCAACGTACACAGAGCGGCCATCATCGATTTCAATTGGGGAGCGGAAAACTCAAAGATGTGCTGATGCACGCGATGCAGAAAGGCGCAGACCTGCTCATTTTTGATCAAGATTTGGCTCCCGCACAACTACGGGCCATTGATGAGATCACCGACCTCACCGTGATCGATCGGACCCAGCTGATTCTCGACATCTTTGCCCAACGAGCCCATAGTCGAGAAGGTAAAGTGCAGGTCGAATTGGCACAACTCCGGTATCTACTTCCGCGTCTCTCTGGCCAGGGAACCAGCCTCTCGCGCTTGGGTGGCGGCATCGGGAGCAGAGGGCCTGGCGAAACGAAGCTCGAAACAGATCGACGTCGTATCAGAGAGCGCATCGACCATTTGGAGCGGGAGATTGAAGCCTTCGCCCGTCATCAAGACCAACGACGGGCGCGCCGAGTTCGGCAGGCCTTTCCAGTCCTCTCTATCGTAGGCTACACGAATGCCGGCAAATCGACGTTGCTCAATGTCTTAACACAGAGTGAAGTCAGCACCGCTCCGCGCGTATTCGAAACACTCGATACCACGAGCCGCAGGCTGCATTTCCCGCATGGCCGTGAAGTCATTCTCACGGACACGGTGGGATTTATTCGAGATCTGCCCAAAGATCTCGTTGCAGCATTCAGAACGACATTGGACGAGATGCGCGATGCAGATCTTCTCTTGCATGTCGTCGATGCGGGGGCGAAAGATCTCGCTGCCCACATCGCATCGGTCGAGACCGTGCTTCAAAGCCTCGCCCTGGATCAGATACCACGAGTTCTCGTCTTCAATAAGTGCGACCAGCTTCCGGCCGGGCAAGCAGAGGTACTCTGTCGGCGCTACAGTGCGATCGGGATTTCGGCTTTGCAACCGGAAACCTTACCCCCGTTGCTCCGGCACCTCGAAGAGCGATTGGCCGACCTTGTGCCACTGGATGGGTCGTCGAAGAAACCTACAACCCAGGGGCCGACACTTGCATCTTGACCTTAACCCGCTGCACAATCGAATTATTCTGACATCAGCTATGACAACGAAATCTTCACCTTTATTGGATACTCGAACACGACTTGGAGAGATTGCGAAGTCACTGAAGCGTGCGATGCCAAGCCCAAAGATGGAGCTGGATCATCGTTCCCCGTGGGAGTTGCTCATCGCCACGATCCTCTCCGCTCAATGTACCGACCAGCGGGTGAACCAGGTCACGCCCTCTCTCTTTCAGCGCTATCGGCAACCGGCAGAACTGGCAGCCGCGCATCTTCCTGAGGTCGAGCAGATTATTCGTTCCACCGGCTTCTTTAAAAACAAGGCAAAGCATCTTGTCGCCTGCGGTAAAGCGGTAACCGAACGCTTCAGCGAACGCGTTCCGACAAACATGGAAGAGTTGATCACCTTACCGGGTGTCGGACGAAAGACCGCCAATGTCATTCTTGGGAACGCCTTCGGCCAACCCAGTATCGTCGTCGATACTCACGTCAAGCGCGTTTCGAAGCGACTTGGTCTGACCCGATCAGATAATCCAGATCTGGTCGAACAGGACCTGCAGCAGCTCATGCCGAAGTCTCAGTGGACGGCCGTCGCGCAACGCTTGTTACTGCATGGCCGCTATGTGTGTCTTGCCAGAAAACCTCAGTGCCGCACCTGTTCGATCTATCGGTATTGTACATGGAATGAGAAAGGTCCCCAATGACTCGAAGCATGACCGGTTTCGGCCGACGGCAAGCCCCGTGGCAGGATGGATCTGTGACGGTGGAAATACGTTCCGTCAACCATCGTTTTCTCGAAGTTTCCTGCCGTCTTCCCCGGCCCTTGAATCACCTGGAAGACGTGTTCAAAAAATCCGTCCAGCAACGCTGTACCCGTGGACGCATTGACATCACCGTGACTGTCCAGGCCGGCAAAGGCCGAGCTGGAAGCGTCAATCTTGACCAGCCCCTCGCAAAACAGTACCATCAGGCCCTCCAAACGCTCAAAAAATCTCTGAAACTGAGCGGCCCCATTGATCTTGCGCTCGTGGCAGGGTTTCGTGATGTGCTGTCGGTATCGGATCAACCGGCGGAAGACCCTAAGCTGGCGAAGGTGTCACAGCTATTGATGACAGAGGCCCTGTCGGATCTTGAGGGGATGCGAACACGCGAAGGCAAGGCACTGGCAGAGGATATGGGCTCACGAATTCAGACGATCCGGGGACATCGTACAAGTGTCGCGGCCCGGACTCCACTGTTGGCCCAGGAGATGTTCGTAAAAATGAAGGGGCGCGTAGAGAAGCTGTTGGGATTGGAGATTCCCGACCTTTCCCGTCTTCACCAGGAGTTGGCAATATACGCGGACCGTGGCGATATTACGGAAGAAATAGTCAGATTAGACTCGCATATGATACAGTTTGAGCAGACGCTTGACCGTGCAGAATCCATAGGCAAAACACTTGATTTTCTGCTTCAAGAAATCGGGCGGGAAGTGAATACGATCGGCTCCAAAGCGAACGATGCGGAAATCGCCGGTCACGTAGTCCAGATGAAGGCCGAGCTTGAACGCATTCGTGAACAGGTCCAGAACGTCGAATGAATTCAGTCACTACAATCAGTTCCCCGATTCCTGTATCGGGCCACTCACGTTCCTCGACGGAGAGGCGAGGGATTCTGTTCATTATCTCCGCACCATCAGGGACGGGAAAAACAACGCTGTGTAAGCAACTGACGGCGAAGCTCCCGGGGCTGTGGCATTCAATTTCCTATACCACGAGGAAGCCTCGGCCAGGAGAAGAGCATGGGCGTGAGTATTTTTTCATTGAAGAGCAGCCATTTCGAGAGATGATCGATCGGAACGAGTTTGTCGAGTGGGCTCATGTGTATGGGCATCTCTATGGAACGCCACGGAAATATCTGACCGAAAAGATCGAGCAGGGGATGGATGTGTTATTAGAGATCGATGTACAAGGCGCCATGCAGGTCAAGAAACGATTCGAAGATTCTGTGGCGATCTTTATTCTTCCTCCCTCGATGGCCGCTCTAAAATCTCGTCTTCAGACTCGTGCCTCCGATACCGCGGAAGAGATTCAGGGACGGCTCAACAAAGTAAAAGAAGAGGTGTGGAGTTATCGCGAATACGCCTATGTTGTCCGTAATGAAGACCTCGGCCGATCCCTTCGCGATCTCGAAAGTATCTTCTGGTCTGAACGCTTGAAGACAAAACGTTTGAATATGACCTGGCTCGAGAATAATTTCATTCTTGACGATGAACAGAAAACTGAAGATCGCAAAGATCTTCCTTCACCCAAAGGAGTACCGGATCCATGAGCGACATGTTAAGAGTCTTGCCCCAATATAAAGAAGGCGAATTCGATTCACGTCACCGCTTGACGATCATCGCGGCTCAGCGAGCGAAGCACATTGTCCAGGGATCACGTCATGCTCCTTCACGCTTCACCAAAGAAACGACGATTGCCCTTGATGAAGTTCTCAGAGGGCAGGTGACCTATCTCATCGGCCAGGAAGCGCGGGATGCCATGAAAGAGTCGAAGCGCGGCAAAGAAGGCGAAATGGAGCGCATTGCCTTGATGACCGGCGACGATGCGAAAGAGATCAAGAAAGAACTGAGTGTCTATGTCGACGATTCCCCTAAGCCGCCGGTGGTGGCCGAGAGCGGGGAGTAAGAGGAGTCAGTGGTGAAGAGTTCCGATTCAATCGGTCCAACATTGATAGGGAAACGGATCGTGCTTGGTGTGACCGGCAGCATTGCAGCCTATAAAGCTGTGGCATTGCTCCGGAGCCTTATCCGTGAAGGGGCGGTTGTGCAGGTCGTGATGACGCATTCGGCCACGAAATTTGTTACCCCGCTCACCTTTGAAGTGCTCTCAGGTCATCCGGTCTCGACAGATATGTTCGAAGCACATCAGGAAATGAAACACCTGTCATTGCCTGCACAGGCAGATGCGATCATTATTGCGCCGGCTACCGCTAATTGTCTTGCAAGGGCAGCATTGGGGCTGGGAGACGATCTGCTCTCGACCATGCTTCTGACGTCGCAGTGCCCGTTGATCATGGCTCCTGCCATGGATGGTGGGATGTGGACCCATCCATCTGTTCAAGAACATGTGAACACGTTGTGCGCGAGGGGAACGGTCGTTGTCACTCCAGAACTAGGTGCACTCGCTTCTGGGCAGATCGGCCAAGGCCGTTTGGCAGAAGAAGATAGGATATTGGAAGCGGTTCAAGTGGCACTGGCTCCACAACGCGATTGGCAAGGACATCGTGTTCTGGTCTCGGCCGGTCCGACACAAGAGCCGATCGATCCGGTGCGGTTTATTTCGAACCGGTCTTCCGGAAAGATGGGCTATGCTGTCGCCGAAGCTGCCCAGGCAAGAGGAGCGCAGGTGGTCCTTGTCACTGGCCCGACGGCATTACCGACTCCAAGAGGTATCGAGGTCGTTGCGGTGGCTACTGCTGAAGAGATGTTGCAGGTGTTATCCATGCGTCTTGCCTGGTCGACCACTGTGATCATGGCCGCGGCTGTCGCAGACTTTCGCCCAACACACCCTGCGGCGCAAAAAATCAAAAAACAGGGGCAAATAGCCCAGACACTCAACCTTGAACGAACCACCGACATTCTGGCTTCCTTATCGGCACAACGAACTACTCAACTTCTGATCGGCTTTGCCGCTGAGACCAGCGATCTCACCGCTCATGCACAAGCCAAGCTGACAGCAAAAGGCCTCGACCTGATCGTGGCCAACGATGTCACGAGGGAAGGAGCGGGATTCGGCAGCGATCAGAACGCAGCGACATTGATTGACTGTCAGGGGATCATGACAGAACTACCCCTCATGCCAAAACGTGCGCTTGCCGATGCGATTTTGAATCGGGCTCATGAACTCTTTCGCGCCAGACAATCTAGCCAAACCCCCACGACAGTGACGGGAGGACGTTAGCAGCCTATGACTCAGAATCAGCAAGCCGCCGAAAGCGCCCTGGAAATCGACCGACTGGCTGTCCAGTTAGCCAAGGATCCACGCTCCAAAGTGTTTATGCCACTGGCCGAAGAGTACGGAAAAGCCGGCATGTGGCAAGAAGCCGCGGGCGTGCTCGAAGACGGTTTGACCCTGTATCCTGGCTTTATTACGGCCATGGTCGCCCTCGGACGTGTCTACGACCAGTTGGGCCAGGCCACAAAAGCCAAGGCGATTCTGGAAGAATCTGTCAGGTTAAGTCCCGAAAACCTGCGGGCCCACAGAACTCTGATGAAGATTTACCAGAGCCAGGGGCTCATGGAGTCTGCGCTGCAATCATGTTTGCTGATACTGGCCATTAGCCCGCGTGATGAAGAAGCGCTCTCAATCCAATCCGCTCTGAGTGGACCACAGGCTCAGAAGAAAGAACCAGCCACGCCTGCGCCATCGGAGCTGCCTAAATCAATGAAGGGGGAACCGGAGACTATCTCTGCTGTGCCACAGGTTGCGGCAACCACATCCACGGAGACAGCCCCAGACCCTACGGATCAGATAGGGGAGCGTCCCGCAGGACTGGAGTCAGGTTCCCAACCCGCAGCGACCCCTGAGCACCCTTCTTCAACGCCTCGTGCTGACGTCGTAGTGCAGTTAGAGTCCTGGCTGTATAGGATTCAATCCCGTCGTCACGACCGTGACTCTGTGAATGAGTCATACCCCAAAGCTTCCTAAGATTTTTCACACGTTTGACCGGTCCCAGGCAGGCTGCTACAATGCCGCCCTGCTGGATTGTAGTAGAGGGATTCGGACTCGCGTAACTTATGTGAACAGTGCGAAATGCTGCGAATACGAGTCCTACACGGCCCCAATCTCAATCTCCTCGGGAGCAGAGAGCCATCCCTATATGGCACGCTTTCCCTCGAGGCTATTGACTCAGCCATCACGAAATTGGCGATTGAGTTGGCTGTAAAAGTAGACCTGCGCCAATCGAATAGTGAAGGAGAGTTGGTGACCTGGGTTCAAGAGGCTCGGGAGGAATACGACGGGATCATTATTAATCCTGCAGCCTACACTCACACCAGCATCGCCATTCGTGACGCAATTGCTGCAGTTGGGCTGCCGACGATTGAAGTACATCTGTCCAATATTTATCAGCGGGAAGAATTTCGCCACCGATCCTATATTTCAGGAGTCTCGATCGGACAAATTTCAGGCCTGGGCGCGACCGGCTATCTCCTTGCACTCCGGGGGCTGCACGACCATCTGGCTGCATCCAAAGGCAGGAAGAGCACATCAGCGCAGGCGGCATCGCGACGAGCGATAAAAGGAACAACATCATGACGGAGCCGGTCCAACAAGTGTCTGCATGTACAGTTTGAAGGGAGTATCGAGTGATTTCCACGACAGATTTTCGCGGGGGCGTGCGCCTCATGGTCGATAACCAGCCGTTCTATATCGTTGAGTTTCAACATGTAAAACCTGGGAAGGGTGGAGCCTTCGTGCGCACAAAGCTTAAGAGTTATCTCTCGGGCAATGTTCTGGACCGTACCTTCAGATCAGGCGAACGGTTCGAGGAGCCTGATCTCGAAGAACGCACCATGCAATTCCTCTACGCAACCGACGACGCCTATACCTTTATGGACACAGAGACGTTCGAGCAACTCACGTTCGAAAAAGGAAAGCTCGGCGGAAATGCGGACCTCTTGAAAGAAGACATGACGGTGAAGATCCTGGTATACGAACACCGCCCGATCGATGTCGAGCTGCCAAACTTTATCGAACTGAAAGTCAGCGATACGGATCCGGGTTTCCGGGGCGATACCGCTACGGGCGGCACCAAGCTTGCCACTCTTGAAACCGGTGCCACCATTAAGGTTCCGCTTTATATGGAAACAGGGACTGTGATCAGGATCGATACCCGTACTCGCGAGTATGTGGAGCGTGTTCGGTGAGCAAACGGGCTTCCAATAAGTCGAAGAAGCATAAGAAACCGGTCATCGTTTCGCAGACCGTTGCCTCGACCCAAAGCGGGGAGGGGTCGCCCTTGTTGTCAGGACAGCAGACCAAGCAGATTCAAGAACTGATCGATCTGCTGAAGAAGAACAGCCTGACCGAAATGGAGATCGAGCGCGAAGGCCTCAGAATCCGTGTGCGATATGAAACGGGGCAGAGAACGATGATGGCGACGGTCCAGGAGCCGGGGATGTCTGTCTCGTCACCCCCCTCATATGCACCTGCTACGACAGGTACCCTGATCGAAGATACGACAGGCATGATCACCATTGCGTCCCCAATCGTCGGGACGTTCTATCGCTCTCCCTCGCCGGACGCAGATCCCTATGTCGAAGAAGGCGATTACGTGAAAAAGGGACAGGTTCTCTGCATCGTGGAAGCGATGAAGTTGATGAACGAAATTGAATCGGAGATGAATGGGCGGATCACCAAAATTCTGGCTGAAAGCACCAAGCCGGTGGAGTATGGCCAATCGCTCTTCCTCATCGATCCGACTGCCACATCCTAACCTCTTCCCTCGACCCACATCGGAGTACGCGCGTGTTCAAGAAGGTGTTGGTAGCCAATCGAGGTGAGATCGCGCTCCGCGTGATTCGCGCCTGTAAGGAACTTGGTATTCAGACCGTCGCGATCTGCTCAGAGGCTGATGCCTCGAGCCTACATGTGCGTGCAGCCGACGAGAAGGTCTGCGTCGGACCTGCCGACGCGGCGCTCAGCTACCGGAATATTCCCAACGTGCTGAGCGCTGCAGAGATCACCGGAGCAGACGCCATCCATCCTGGCTACGGATTCCTTTCAGAGAATGCCCACTTTGCTGAAGTCTGCGAATCCATCGGTGTGAAATTCATCGGTCCCTCGTCCGAACATATCGCGCTCCTTGGCGACAAAGCCAAAGCTCGCGAGATCGTTGCCGGCCGAGGTTTACCCGTCACGCCGGGCAGTCCTGGTGAATTGAAGAGCGAACAGGGAGCCCTCGAAGCCGCCGACAAAGTCGGTTATCCCGTGATCATCAAGGCTTCAGCCGGTGGGGGAGGACGCGGCATGCGCGTCGTCAACAAAGCCGAGGACCTTGCTCGGGCGTTTCAAGCTGCGCAGGCGGAAGCGAAGACCACCTTTGGCAACGACGCCGTCTATCTCGAACGATATTTTCTTGAGCCCCGCCACATCGAAGTGCAGATTGTTGCCGATCATCGTGGCCATGTTGTGCATCTCGGCGAGCGGGATTGCTCGATCCAGCGTCGGCACCAGAAGTTGCTCGAAGAAACGCCGTCTCCTGCCGTCAATGAGAAGCTCCGCCGGGAAATTTGCCGCGTCGCTGTCGAAGCCGTGAAAGCGGTCCACTACCGGAATGTCGGGACTGTCGAGTTCTTGCTCGACAAGGATCACAACTTCTTCTTCATGGAAGTGAATACCCGCATCCAGGTCGAACATGCCATCACCGAGATGGTGACCGGCATCGACCTCATTAAAGAGCAAATCAGGCTCGCCGACGGACACTCCCTCTCGTTCAAACAACAGGACATCAAGCTCAACGGGCACAGTCTTGAATGCCGCATCAACGCTGAAGATCCTGAAAAGTTTACGCCATGTCCCGGCATGATCACCAAATACAGCGCCCCTGGCGGATTCGGCGTGCGCGTCGACTCGGCGATGGAATCGAACATGATGGTCGTTCCGTTCTATGATTCGATGATCGCTAAAATCATCACCCATGGCCGGGACCGGCAGGAATCTATCGCTCGTATGCGTCGGGCCCTCGACGAATTTGTGATCGAAGGTATCAAGACGACCATCCCGCTGCACAAGCGCATCCTCAACGACCCTGACTTCCAAAAGGGCCACGTCTCCACCAGTTTCCTCGAACGTTTCCTTACCAGCTAACGCAGTACGAACTCTGTCTGACAGCGATTCACGAATCCATCTGTTTCCCAACTTGCGATTGCACAGGTCGTGCGTTCTGCCTGTGTCTCATGGCGACGCGTGCTGCGCCTATTCACGGATAGCATCTTTCTCATCACCCCACATTGGGAGTTGCGATTCAAGTATGAACTGAACGAAAAAGCGTGCGCGAATCGAAACACGTGGAATAAGAAAAAATCGATCCGTCAAGCCACAAAATATAGGGGCGCGACAGGGCAGGCCACAATGCCTATTTATTAGGCAAACAGCTACAAGGTCTTTCAGCGGCGGCCTTTTCAACGAAACAAACCCCTCATCCACAGAGTTACCC
>Ga0163152_10003585_pt1 | contig 20023 bp, 18 predicted proteins | sample OliLakLV19MP8IB2_FD_148635 | JGI IMG/M metagenome (GOLD analysis project Ga0163152, IMG submission 148635) | Freshwater microbial mat bacterial communities from Lake Vanda, McMurdo Dry Valleys, Antarctica - Oligotrophic Lake LV.19.MP8.IB-2 | ecosystem: Environmental > Aquatic > Freshwater >...
GCCCCTCGGACAACGGCCGCCAGAACAGCCAGGTTATCCTCCGTGTGATCCGAGTATCCGACTGGCCCCGGAAAGATCTGTTTCAATCGGCCCATGGCAGCCAAATTCACCTGATCGGAAGGGGTGGGATAGGACGTCACGCAATGTAATAGCGCGAGTTCCTGGCAACCTGCAACCGTACATGCCTCGATAGCCTCTTGCACGTCCGATTCGCCGTACATTCCGGTTGAAACGATCATGGGCTTGCCTATTGAGGCCAGCTTCGAGAGAAAGGCCGGGTTGTTCCGTTCTCCAGAGCCGACCTTCACCGCAGGCACGTCGAGATCCTGAAGCCAACGGATACGGGTTTCATCGTGCGCCGTTGCAAGGAAAATAAGCCCGCGTTGGCTACACAAATCCTTTAGTTCCCGCGCTTGCACAAATGTCAGATTGCGCGGGCGCAGACGCTCTCGCCAATCCTGTGCACGTCGCGCAATCAACGCCTCTACATCGAAGAACTGTGTCTTGAACGCATCGGCTCCACCATCTGCTGCCAGATTAACCAGTTGGCGGGCAAGTTCCATGTCGCCAAAATGGGAGAGTCCCCCTTCTGCAATGATAAACACAGGAGCACCGTCGCCGACCTCCCGGGCATCAATTCTGAACGACGTACAAAACGACATACTCCACACCTTTCACGTTGTGAAATCGGATCATGCGCTGGCCGGATGTTGCCGCAGCACGTCGGAATAAGTCCCGTGCATGGTTAAGCGCCCGGCATCGAGCAACAGCACCTGATCACAGGTCGACACGGCACTCATTCTATGGGAGATAATGACCATAGTAATCCGGCCTCGAAGTTCTTCCAACGAACGAATGATCACCTGCTCAGTCGTAGAATCCAGCGCGCCAGTGGCTTCATCCAGCAGCAATATGTCAGGCCGCCGGTACAGAGCGCGTGCGATAGCGATCCGCTGCCGCTCCCCGCCGGAGATTCTCACGGCACGATCCCCCAGCCTGGTCCGCACTCTCTCCGGCAACCCAGCAACAAAGTCTTGCAAACCCGCCATCCTTAGACATTCCTCGACCCAAGGCTCATCAATCATGGCATCTGTGACCCCGAAGGCAACATTTGCCATGATCGTGTCGTCTGTGAAATAGGGCGACTGGGACACATAACCAATTCGTCGCTGCCAGGTTCGAGTATCAAGTGACCTGAGCGGCTGCCCATCGATCAGAATGTCTCCACTGATCGGCGTCTGTAGCCCCAGCAGGAGATCGACGAAGGTGCTTTTCCCCGCACCCGAGGCCCCGATCAACCCGTAGGATCGCCCGCGTTCCAGAGCGATCGACAAATCTGCCAGCACCGGTCGTTCAGTGCCGCTGTAACTAAAACTCACACTGTCGAAGCGGATATCCCGCCAAGCTAGAGGAACGGGCATCACTCTACCAACAGGTGTCACAGTCCGAGAAGCTTCCAGAATGCTGTGCCGTAAGGTAAGAATGCCCTCCACCCACGGTATCGCATTGAGTAGCGAAGTCATAGTCGCGGAAAGTCGAGTGACTGCCGGCACCACACGTGAGGTGACCAAGACGATAAGAGCCATCTGGGAGGCGATCTCCCCTCCCCGGCTGCCTGACTTCCAGAGAATAAGCACCACGAGCAAGAGACTGGACTGCCCCACGAGCAGCAAGAGGGAGGTCGGTAACTGCCCCAGAATGACCCCCCGAGCAGAGGCATGGCTCATTAGGCCATAAGAATCTTTGAATAATTGGAGAAAATATCCTTCTCCACCATTGACCTTGATATCTTTCACACCGGACAGAATCTGGGTTTCCATGATCATCGCTTGATCGGCTGCCTGTCGTTTTGTATTTGTCCACTTGATTATCGATGGTCGTATGACCCACAGAATCCCATACGCGAGCACAGCGACCATGGCAAGCGCGATAACGCCTCCTACTGGAGCCGTGGCCATCACCACGACCACCCCGGCAAGGATGGTGAGTCCATGGGTCAGCACTCGCAGCATATTCCCAATACAATCTCGCCCCCAGAGGGCAATGTCATTGTGGAACAGCCGAACCAATTGGGCCGCATTTCTCTCAAGAAACCACGGGTATGGAGCCGCGATCGTTTCGCCTAACAACTCGTGTGCCAGTCGCGTCTGGATTCGGGATACAAAAACTTCGATCGCAGACTGAACGGAAAGATTCCCAGCCTGCCCAACGGCTATACAGAAGAGCGCAGTAACGCTAAGCAGGAAAACGAATTGCTCTACCGGCAGACTACCTAAGATTTCGTGCAAGAGCTGCATTGCCCTATGACTCTGCAACAGATCAGGCTCCACAACAATTCCAACAACCGGCAAAACCAGAAGCATAGCCACAACCTGCACAACTTCCGTCAGGGAAACGAGCACACTCAGCAGGATAGCCCTCCTGCGCTCAGGCTCTGTCAGAAGTCGCAGCCCCCGAGGAAGAATTTCAAGGAGCTTCCCCTGGAAATGAGGTCCGTTCGGCATATCAATGGACTTTGGCATTTGGGGATGGGTCGGGCACCACTTCGGCAACTAACATGGCCACACCATGTGTGTGCTTAAGTGGCAGCTGTCGAAAAAGCGCGATGGGAGCAAATCCGGCGGCTTGCATCATCCTCAGGTCCGCCCGAAAGTAATTTCGGACCAAAAGATTCAAGTAGCCCAGCCAGTCATTGGCTTCGCGGAAGGCTTCAAGAAACACGACGTATCGACAAGTGACTCTTCGAATCTCTGCGAGCACCTGAGGGAGAATTGGCCACATTTGCTCAAGTGCCAACACGGTGAAGGTGAGATCGAACGATTTGTCCGGAGCTGATAAACACTTCGCGTTGCCCTGACGAAAATCAATCCGACGAACTGCCTCCATCGCTGTCACATCATTCCGGCCAACAAGCTTTGCCAAATTCGGCGGAAGGCTTTGTCTCTCCTGGAGACTCTTGGCCACAGCAACTCCCTCATGTGTCAGCTCGTACCCGCAGAGCGGTATGTCAGGGAAACGCGGCGCCAGATAAATGAGGTTCTTGCCGGAGCCGAATCCTACTTCACAGATCGAAGATGGCTTGAGCTGACCAACGACATCCGAAAGAGTTGCAAGATAGGCGGCGTAAAGCCCACTGGGAGGTAAGACCAATAAGCTTTCGTTGCCTAGCTTGAAGGGGTTTGAGCGAGCCGTGGATGCCAGACAAGCATCAAAGGCCTCTACCCCGGTGTCGGCATAGGAATCAGAATAGTGCCTCTCGGTAGACTCCTGAGACCGTTCCCTCTTGAAGCGAATGATTTGCTGAAGTCCTAGCTGAATTGTTGACACCAGCGTCCCGCGACGACGTGAACGACAGAGTGCACGCCCTTCCAAACTTGCCTGGGGAATTATAGCCTTCAGATATGGCGAAACCGCCTCGATAAGGCGTTCCTGGGGGAGCGATTCAATTCTCACGGCCATCCTGGTATATACCTTTATAGTTTCGAGTTACCTTGCATCGACCACGACTGTGTCCGTCTCTACCAGCTGAAGATACCGGCAATACAGGGCTTTCCCCAGATTTGCTCACAGCGCATGTCATGCGGAAAATTCTTTGGCGAGACCCATCTTATATGTGTGGTAATGCCTATGAGGGGAAGCAACCCAATCACGGATGGTCCTTAATTCCCTTGCAATGACTTCCTGATTCTTGGACCAAAGATCAGGGAGCGTTTCATAAATCGGACTCTGCACGGGATCATCCTCAAGAATGAAGCCCCCCTGCCACGAGGGACGACAAAAATGCCACCCGGCAAGAATTTGCGCTCGCCTCGATGTTTCTGAAATATCCACGTCCTTCCACCATTCAGTGGCAAGACTTTGAAGATACTCCTCTCTCGATCGTGGCCATTTGGCAATCCCCAGTTCATGATACCAACCTTTGTCTGCTACCAGAACCGGCTTCGCCAGTGCCGCGAACTCAATCCCCGCAGTTCCGTGATAGGTAAGCAGCCCATCGACCGCGTCCATCAGAGCCGCACCATTCCATTCCTTGGGAACCTGTTGAATATGCCCCACGAGGTGCGCGGGCATCAGATCGCTCAACGTCACGCCGCCATACCATTCGTCACAGGGATGGGCCTTAAATAGCCAATTCACGGATCGATTCATATTCGCTGCATCAATGGTGGCTTTCAGCCAGTCTAGAAAATCGACAAAATGACTCATGCCGTACATATGAGGGTAGTCGAACCAATTGGACGCATACACCGCAATGATGGGATGCTTGGGATCCCACTCAAACTGTGCACAGATATCCTGTCGGCTGATCAACTGCTGCCGCTTCTGATATGAATAAATAGCGGCCAGTTCCTTCGTTTCTCCAACCCGACGTTTCTGAATGTACGCCCTCCCTGCAGTGGCCATTGAAGCAGCACACTCTGGAGACAAATGTTCAAACTCGAATTTCGTGGGACGGTTTGTCGTTTCCCACATCTCTTCAGGTCGATCGATTTTGACAAATCGCAGCACCCCGAATTCACCATATACAGCGATAACAGGGATACCGCGCACGACTGCCATCCACGCAAGGGCCGCATATTGAAAGTTAATCACGTGACTCAGCACCAGCAGCTTAAAGTCATACGCGTTCAATAAATGCTCTGCCACCGCTAGGCACTCCAGCAATTCAGACACATAGCTTAAAATCTTCGGGTCGGCAAGGTTCACACAGGCGGAGCGTTGACGCTTGAGCAAGCCATCATAGAGAAACTCCGGCGGAAACCCATGAGGCAGCTTCCAGGACAAAATATCACGCGGCGATTTGGCCTTGGACAGCAAGCCCCTAGCAACATCTTGGCAATCTTGGGCTTTCCTTGACACGTCAAATGAGATGATCTCTTTGATGCCCAGCCTCGTAAATGTCTGGCTGCACTCTTTCGATCTGAAAGGCCCGACCAACCCTATTTCCCGTGCACGTGACAGGCCCAACGCCCTGCGCAAAAGCGCATAACGTGCCCAATGGTTTGGATTGTCCCATGTGCCATCCACTAACACGGTGCCGGAAAAGAAATCCGCTTCTTGCCCATGGCTGAACTCGGCCAGCATGTTCTCTACAGAACCCCGCTGCAGAGCATACGCACGAGCCTTTTCTAATCTGGCAAGGCTTACCCGCGCCACAAGGTGACTGCACCAACGGCGGAGAATATCAAGATCGATCATCTCAATGACACCTTACCCTGGAGTTGATGAAGTCAACTTATGTATCCACGCCTGGAGTAACCCCGGCCTAACAAACCCTCTATGCCTTACCGACGGTGTTAGCAGCGAACGATACGAGGTGCCAGAAACGCGACGAAACATGACAACATCCCCCTGAACCAAGTTGACTCTTTGAACGAAATACTTCGAAGGCGCCTGATGGAGTTCCGCTTGCAAACGTCACCATCGACCAGCAGTTCCTTGGGAGCTCCCACCGTCCCCACAGCAAATGCCATATCTTCAAAGTTCTAACGAGAAAATAGAGCGATTCGACAGGTGCGCTACCTCGAATAACAAGTTGAGAAACGTTCATCAGAAATCTGCAGCTGGATCCTTAGGATAGGACTCGACCTTCTTTATTCCATGCTTCCGATATCGCTCAAACGGCGTAGGCTGATCAGCCGGATAGCAGTGAAACAGACACACATAGCGAGCCCTTCCTGCAGCGGGATACCCCCCTTTATGTAATATATTATTGCCAAAAGCCGCGACAAGCCCGGCTGGACCGGTTGGTTGCTCGACGAATTTACCATAAAACTTTCCGATCACTTCCTCAAAATAGTCGCATTTAATTTTTCTGACTTCTTCTCGAGAAAGTTCCTTCTTGCTTTTGGCTGCCTGCTCCAAACCTTTCCTGAACACCGCACGCTCGCCTCGGTACGTGGCCAACGAATAGTCCCATGGCAAACATTCAAGGGCCCCATCCTCTTTCTCAACATCCTTCAAGTAGAGCATCACAATGACACAAGTCCCGGGGCCTCCATCGGCGTGCCACAACTCGGAACCTGCCGGATCTCCTCTGAGATTTTCTGATTTGTAGAGCATGCCGTAAAATATTTTGAAGTTGGCTTTGAATATCTCCTTTAAAAACGACTCCAGTGATCGCTTGAATAACAGTTCGATTTCCGGGAACGTCGTGTATATTTCCTTCAGGTATTGTCCTCGTTCATTCCAAATTTCAAGGCCGGCCCGTTCTTCATCTTGAATTTTCCTGAAAATCGACTGAGCCAACTGTTGATTCTCCTGAGTCCAGAAAGAGGCGACGTTCTTAGCCTGAAAATCCCGCACCGCTTCTCGAGCCTCAGGGAGACTCTTAACTCGTTCCGTAAAACCTTGGCGACAATGGTCAAGATAGTTAGAATAGCGATACGCTTGCCTCCAACCCAATCGTGAGCGATGTTTCTCAATGGACCGCAGGCTCAGGTAATCCACCACCGTATCTTTCAATTTTCGAAAAATAGACACGCTCATGTGCTGGCTCCCTGGTTAGCCAATCCTATCGGTCGTGCACGTATGGACACAAACAAGGTGTTCCAACAATTTGAGAACAGGTGCTGTTGCTCCTTTTGGAATGGCCACCTGCCTCACTCGATCCTGCCGAATCATGTGGCCCTAGAATCAAACCGTTCGCGTTCCAATGCTCCATCCAGAACCGACCGCTCACGCTCGGCGCCGCTTCATCCATTCCGGTCAGGCCGTCATACAGAGAGCGCACGAGGAACCACTATGGCCACCCCTTTCCGATTGTGATGTACTCTGCATTGCGATCGTATTCGAGCGAATCTGTCGCTTCAAAACTGCCGGACAATCCAGGCGCTTGATGATCGCTCATTTCTCTTGGGTCATGCCCGGCGCTCCATCCGTTAAACTCCCACTTTCCGACCTCGGTCTGTATCCAGAACTTTTGGTTGCGATGCTGATCGAGCATAAACTGCAACGACTTTGGCGCAATGCCTAGCCACGCGCAAAACTGTCCATGATATCTGAGCGGCGCTTGTTCGTGCATACGAATGAGGCGTAATCCCTTCTCCCGGCTAATCCTGCCGAATCGAATTTCTCGACTGGCATGATCTGTGACTTTTGAATAACCATGTTTGTAGAGCTTTAACTGATCATGCAAATCCATATAGTTAAAGCAGTCGACAAAATCATAGCAGTCAAAAGTGCGATTGAAGGCAGACGTCTTGTAGCCGTACTCGCGCATCATCTGCTCATGCTGAGCCTTGGGATCCCACCTAACATAGTTACCCAAGTAGAGGCCCCTGACCCCCACTGCGTTCAGGTCTCGATCGTCAGGATAGCGATACTGCCAGACGTCTTCTTCCTTGAGAGTATCGAAGATGGACAAGAGATCATCGGCCTCATGTCCCATCAAGTCATGATCCTTCCGGTAGCGACGGGTCATCTCGACCTCATGCTCATGGGAAAACATGCCAACCTGTTCAAGACCCTGGTGAGCACCCCACATAATTAATGGGATCTTATATCGAACAGCGGTCTGAACCGGGAATACTGTTTGGCCTGCTAAAATAGGCCAATAGATACTGCCGAACTGCCGCAGTGTGCTCCGGGTAATATTCTTTACCGAAACGGGATTGACGTTCTGACAAAGAATGTCGCAGTTGAATCGAATGCGAAGATTCGAAAGATTGCGGATACCTAGCGGCGTATTGAAATATTTATTATACGTAACTAGCAGTGGATTCAGGCCCAACCGCTCCTTAACCAAGTACACGATGTAGTAAGAATCCTGGGCACCGGTCACAGGAACGATACAATCGTAGTTTTGGCGGTCGGCACTACGATAGGGCGTTATGAGCTGCTTCAACTTCTTCCACCGAGATGACCAATCCAGACTATCCTTTTCTTCATGAATGAGGCATCCAGAGCAGAGACCTTGTCCATCCAGCGTCAGTCCGAGCGGATGGTCTGTACAATAAAAACAACGCCGACAAACCTGTAGATTAGACATCAGCCGTGAGAGAATACATTGATTCGTAACGTGGAGGGCGCACGGGCATGCCTATCAATTGCGCTTTGAGCTTCTGAATGGCATGCTCCCTGTAGTTCAGAAAGTTCCCCACAGCCACGGCAGCTATGCCCGGGTGCGAGAGCAGATCAATCAGCTGATCAGGCTCGTTAAGTCCGCCAAAAGCGATTAAAGGGATTTCGGCCGGAAGCGACGCATGCCCTATCAACCTGCGGTCAAATCCTCCAGACTGTCCTTCATGCTGCCAATCAATGACCAGTAACTCCGAGACTATGCCCACTGTGATGGCATCCAGATCTGTAGCTGAAACTTGCGTTGCATCTTTAGTGCGGTAATCCAGCCATTCGATGCGCTGATCGCGATAGGAAAGCGGCAAAGAGGCGATCACCGCTTGGGCCCCAAGTTGGCGCGAGATCCTCCGCACAACTTCAATATCATCGCGCAGAAGGGCATCGACACAGAGGCGGTCAGCGCCTAACCTGATCACTTGCAAGCCATCCTCCACTGATCGAATTCCGCCACCATATATTAGCGGTGTCCCCAAACCCAATTGCCCTAGCCGCTCCAGAAGCTTGAAGTCGGGTCCTAGCCTGTCGGAGGATCGATCAATGCTCAGAACGAAAATTTCATCTGCTCCCCAGCGGTCCAGGTTTTGGACGAGGCATTCTGGCTTTCCCAAAGGCAAATAGCGACGATAGCCAAACGACTGAACCGCCAAGCCATTTTTCACAATAACTGTTCCGATCAGACGCTGATTAAGCATGACATAACCCTGAGATCAAGCTTCTCAACAGCGCCTTACCTGACCCCTGACTCTTCTCAGGATGAAATTGTAACCCCACGACGCTACCCCGGCGAATAACAGAAGGAAAAGTTTTGTGATGCCTCGATACACCAATCTGATATTCAGACGGCCCCCGGTAAACAAAAGAGTGATTAAAATAAAATACTTGTCCATCACTGGCTTGGAACAACGGGTCGTGCAGGATACATTCGACGGAATTCCAACCGATATGCCATTGTGGGTTGATCAACGGCACCACCTCACCAGGAATCAAACCAAGCCCTGTGGTGTATTGATGCTCATGCGAGGCATCGGCGAGGAGTTGCATCCCCAGGCAGAACCCGATGATTGGACGCTGCAGGCGCGCTTGCTCCTGCAGGTAACTAACCAAATTGAGATTGTGGAGCGCTTTCATTCCACTTGGGAAGGCGCCCACTCCCGGAATGACCAGCACATCAGCTTCATTCATCACGGCCTGATCGTTGCTGACACGGACACGATAATTCAGTTCACGTAAACTATGAACCACAGAAGCGTGGTTGCCCATGTGATAATCCACAACGCAGACAGTCCTCGAACTCACAAGCCGACTCCGACCTTGTATTTTCGATGAATGGAGCCATTCTCTTCTATGCGGAACAAGTCTTTGTTGACGGATGAATGCACTTGCTTCCAGAACTCGGTGACAGGAATGTCGATATAGGTGCAAAAACTTCCGATATATTCGTCACTGCACGAGTCGTCGTAACGCTCGACAAGTTCGATTCCCCGCTCACGCGTCATGCGGCCCTGGCGAATTGCCTCATTGGCATAATCTGTCACCCGGCCAAAACCAAACTTGTAGTACTTGATCATTTGATTCAGTGTGACCCAGTCCTCATCCAGCGCGGTGACACCAAAAAGATCTCCTGTGTTCTCAACGGTATCCTCGCGGATTTGCAAGCCATTAGAAACGGAATACATTCCGTTGTTGACAAGAGACCAGTCTCCAAGAAACCAGCCTAGATACACGATCTGCAGGCCATGGGTGTCGAATTCTTCGGGCGAGGGATACCGATAGGGAATCAGATCTTCCGGGTGCATGCCGGCATCAATCATCCAGTCAGCAGCGGCACCAGACAGGGTATTCATGTAGCGCAGGTTGTTACCGTCGTAACCGGTACGCCCTAGCGTTTTCAGGTCACCCAACTGCAGGCCCGGGTTCTCGCCCCACAGGATCAGCGAAATGCCATACCGAATCGCCAGTTGGGGCACCGAGCTGAACAACGCCAACTCGGTAGATCTCGCCCAATTGGTAAAGCGCGCAAAGGATTCGCACATGAGACGCTGCCATGTACCCGGCGCAGGTGCCGACAGCACGACATCGAAGCCCAGCTCGATCAAATTCGAAATATTGTCTACGCCACGCTGAGTGACTTGCTGTGGGGGGTAACTCAGACAAGCCAGCAATGGCCTGAGACCGAGCTTGTCTCTGACCCAAAGTGCTTGGCGAGTACTGTCCTTCCCTCCGCTTACTCCAATAATGCAATCGAAATACTGCCCGGGGCTACGACGATATCGGCTAAGCAGATCCTCCAGAATCTCATAGCGCTCCTGCCAGTCAACTTGTTGTACCTGACGGGAGTAATGACAGGCCGAACAAATGCCTTCGTCTGTAAACTTGGCGTTCGGCCTAGTATCTGGTTGGATGCAAACTTTGCAGTACTTCATAAGGAACTCGTCACAAATCGCGCAGATGCTGAATCCTCCGCTGCGGCAATGTGCAGCGAGGCGCCCAGGGTGGATTTGTTGAGATGACGCGCCGATTTGCGTGAAGAGCGACGACCATGGCAAATGAATGACAGCCGACGACCAAGTCGGCCCAGGCAATCGCCTCAGCGAGTGAGCTAGACGTATCGATCGTCAGATTGCGTTCGCGATAACGATTCACCCATGAATCGTATTTCCGGAGGATCTGAGGGGTGAGAACGCAGGCGAACTTCAGGGGCGTGGCCCAAACCCAGAGCGCCAACTCGCTCCAAAAAAAAGTCGAGGGCTTGAAATTCTCCCGGCTCTTCATTGTTCCCCCAAGGCTGACGAATAGGCTCCAGCACATACAAGATATGGCTGCCTGGTCTTTCGTTTGGGTCGGACGACAGCGCATTAATCTGGTCAATCAATCCCTCCAAATAGCGATTGGGCAACAACACCACCGGAAGATTAGGGAAACAACGAACCGCTTCAGCTTGGGCATCTTCATCCGCAACAAAAAGTTCATCGGGCAAGACCTCTTCCCCATTACGGATAAAACGCTCACGGTAATTAATCCAATGATCGATCACCCCAATACTGAAGACCCCTAGAGATCGAGCCATGCGCCGGGCCTCATGCTCCAAGCCGCTTGCCCAGCCCGAGCCACTCAGCAACATGGCTGCACCATCAAGTGCTTCAGACAACGACTCATTCTTCCAATTTGGGAAGCTGGAAGACCACAACGCCATGGCTGGGCCCTGCAAACAGGTGCGTACCGTGAGGTTGGGCTGATTCTTAAGCCACCCGAGGATAAGATTAGTCGCGCCTGCATCATGGGCAACCACTGCGAGAGGAGAAGAGAGGTCACTCATCTCTAAACTTGGCAAAATAGAGAATATCCTGGGCCGCGCCTTCGATAATCTCCTGCCGCGCCCTCACCGCCTCCAAATGCATCCCTGAGCGTTCCATGATCTTGATCATGCCAACATTACACCTAAGTGTTCCACCCGTTACTTTCCGTAGTCCTCTTTTTTCAAACAGAAATGACATCAGCGTCATCCACGCATCGAGACCAAGACCTCGCCCCCAATACGCTTGATCGCCAAGCAGAATCCCCAAGTCAGCGGTGCCATGAATCGGCGAAACATACGCCGTCATTGTGCCCACAACTTTGCCGCCTCCTCGCACACGGACCGCAAGAAATATGTTCTCAGTCCCGTCAAAAGAGCGCAGGTATGTCAGGCAGGTGCTTGAATCATGCTGATGCAAGCGTTGGTTGCTGAAACGCACAACCTCAGGATCGCGCAACCAGCCGAGATACTCCTCGGTAATGTCCGACTCAGCAAAAGGAGTGAGTATCGTCCGCGTGCCCGTCAGCTCGCAAAGATTGTTGGTCACGACAGTCATCCTGCCTATGGGCTATTTATCCACCAGACTACTCATCCGACCCCACACCTTGTGAAACGCCGTGACAATACGATCAATGTCCTCGCTTGAAAAGTCATACACACACATCCCAATGCTGAGATAGCTATTGTCCTGAAGTTTCTCAGCGACCGGGCAAATGCCTTTGCGATAATCAACGTCGCGTTTACAGATCTCAGATGTCCAGGGAAATCCCTTGGTACCATAGGCCATCTTTTGCTGGTACATTGGCAAAAGATGAAGATTTTGATAACTCTTCCCAATGGGAACACCCTCTGCCTGTAACGCCTCATAAATGCGACCGCGAGAGACCCCCAGTACCTTCTCATCCAGCACCATGGGATAGACATAGTAGGCATGGGTGCACCCGGGCCTGATCACCGGGGGGCGAAGGCCAACCAGGCCATGAAGACCAGAGGTAAGGCGCTCGGCCGCACGCTGGCGGGTACCCACGAACCCCTTAAGCTTTTTCAATTGTTCGATGCCAATCGCGCACTCAATTTCGCCAAGACGAAAATTATATCCGATCATATTGCTAAGGTTGGTCACGCCCTTGTCGCCCACCACAGCTTCCGCATGGTTTCGAATCAATTGCAGGCGCTCGGCAATCTCGGCGTCATTAGTAACAAGGATTCCACCTTCGCCAGTATGGATATGCTTGTGGAAGTTCAGACTGTAACCGCCGACATGCGAAAGCGTTCCAGCATATTTACCCTTGACCATCGCGCCTGGCGCCTGCGCGGCATCAGAAATGACCTTGATACCATGCTTACTGGCAATGGCCATCAAGGCATCCATATTGGCTGAGTGGCCGAAGATATCAACCGACATGATGGCCTTAGTATAGGGCGTGATGGCGGCTTCGACTGCAACAGGATCAAGGCAAAACGTTTCCGGCTCTATGTCGGCAAAGACAGGAATGGCATTCCAGTGCAGGATGGCCGTAGCGCTGGCGCACATCGTCCATGGGCTTACGATCACCTCGTCGCCCGGCTCGATACCAATGGCGCCAACAGCGGCGATCAACCCCGAAGTCCAGGAATTGACAGTGACGACATGCTTGACGCCGAAATACGCCTCACATGCCCGCTCGAATTCCTGCACTTTTGGGCCGCCGTAAAAGTCCGGGGTCCAGCAACCAAGGTATTGAGACAATACCCCACTCTCCACCACCTGTTTGGCAGCCGCTACTTCTTCTGGACCAATGGAATTGTAGCGCTTGAACGGGCTCTCAATAGTCCTGGGCCCGCCAAACAGTGCGAGCGTTTCGTCGATCGGGCTGTTGCTCATGAGATAATCTTTTAATGAATATCCAGACGTAAGGTATAGTAGGCACCCGCTGGCAGCTCAGCGGACAAGGCCAGGTTTCTCTTTGATTCGTTCACAGATCTCTTGCGCCGCGAGGGCTGACCGACCCGTACTTGCCAACTCAGCCCCACTGCTTAATGTCTCGTGAATGTTACTAACAGCGCCTAGCATGGCTAAGAGGTAGCCCCCTGCATGCCGCTCGCCTGCGTCAAGAGTTCGATATCCCCGAAAATGCGGACTCTCATTCGTGCGGCGTACCCGCCATGCCAGCCCACCTTCCTCCATGGTTAGCACCCCTCGCTCCGTAACAATCTGCAACTCGAACAAAGCGAAGTCACTTGCATGTCCACAAAGCAGGTGAATTGGCATGGCCTTGAGCCCTGAAAGAATTGCAGGAACTGACGGATCATCAGGCAGGCCATCCCATACCGGAGTCCCTGTTGCCACGACACTCACAGGACCTAGCAGATGATGGAGCAAGTCGATCATGTGGGATCCGTTATTGAGAACCCCCTTATTGTACAGACCCGCGACTGTGCGAACTGCCCCCCAAACACCGCTAGCCAGTTCGCTGCGAATGCGCGTGATCTCCGGATCCCAACGACGCGTGTGGTTGACCGCCAGGGGTATGCCAGCCGCTTCGCAGGACTGAACTAGCTTGGCCGTCGTTGCAGCATTGGGCGTGACAGGCTTTTCGCAAAAAATCACGCGCGGTTCCAGGCGAAGTGCAGCAAGAACATCGCTGGCATGACAGTCTGTCGGTGAGCAAATACTCACCACATCGAAACGGGAACCGGACTCGACCACAGCATCCATAGAGGAATGCCCACTAGCCACGCCCCAATGGCGCATGAACTCCCCACGTCGTACTTCGTCGGGATCTACACAGGCGGACAACCGATATTGCCCATGACGCCTGAATGCACCTGCATGGGTACATGGGGCTGCATCTGGTGCACGAGCAGCATCAAAGCCGCCAGCAATATTGCCGCAGCCAACGATCAGAACAGCAAGAGCATCAGAACGCGTGGCAATCGGCATGGCTACTCACTTCATCTCCCAGCGCCTTCGTCTGACTTTCACCCTAACAACTCCCACCCAAGCGCCGTTTCTCTTCTCACTTCCTTGCTAACCCGTCTTCCCCGCACTTGCTCAAGATATGAGTGCGACACCAACCTCCGCAAATCGCTGTCAAATCCTAAGGTCTGACGCTGGTCCATTCCTTGCGGGAATGCCCTCACCCCAGGAAGGACGAGATGAGTTACCCGACCACGATCATCAGGGCCTTCTGTAATGAACACCTCCGCTCCAACCGCCTGGAACGCATTTCACAGCGATGAGACCAACCAGCGCCTTCACCGCACGCACTCCTTTCAAACAATCTTTTGCTGGATATGCTGATTCAGCATCGATAAATCAGGACGGCGTGCACACAAGGCAAGAATGTCCGCAAGGTTGAAGTCCTGCTTAGCTGGATACAAATGCTCGTAAACTTTAGAGATGAGCTGAAAATCTTCCGGTGTGTCAACGGTCAAGCGCAGCTGCGCGGCTTCCAGCAAAAGTCCGCTCGATACATTGAGCAGCCGAAACCGTTCCGGGTGCTGGTAGATATACCGCGACACATGCTCGTGATCGGCAGGGTCTTGAGTCAGTGTCGCCACCTGCTCCAACACCGCGAGGGGAAATACCTGGACATCCATGCCGCGCGGGTAGGTCCGTTCTAAAACATTCGAACAATAGTCCACATCTGAGGCAAGAAACGTATCAATTACGCGATCGATCGTTTCCGGGTCGATCACCGGACAATCTCCCGTCGTTTCAACGATCAAATCGGCTTTAGCCGCCCGAGAAGCCTGGAGAACCCGGTCAAGGACATCCTCCTCACTTCCCCGATAGCAGCCAACACCTAAACGACTGGCCAGGCTCTCAATGACGTCGCAGCTTTTATCAGTTGTCGTTGCGACGACCACAGCATCAATCTGTTTAACTCGCCTGAGCCGCTCAACCATGAGTTCGAGCATGGGTTTTCCGAGAACAGGAAGCATAACTTTGCCGGGCAGCCGCGTCGAGCGCATCCGAGCTTGTATGATCACTACTATTCTCATGGACTTCTTATTCATTGCCATCCGTCGTTATTTCCGCAAAGTTCGCTCTCGGAGGTTTTCAATAATGATACTTGCGGCCAGTCTGTTGCCCCCCGCATTCAAATGAACATCTGTCCCAAGACCTGAGGGATACAGTGTGCTCGGATCTTTTACCTGCCTCTTAAATTCTCTCTCCAAATCGATAACCTGAAAATTCATTCGCTGAAACATTGTCAGCAATTCTTGCTTGGCATCTCTGTGGCTCAATGGCTGAAGGCTTATCCATTCGGAATATCGAGCTTGTTCAGGAACATACACAATAATGATTTGACCACCCCAGTTAGCAACCATATCTCTAGCTCGATTAAGCACATCTGAATATGCCGAGATGAGCTTCGCCTTAGGTCGTGTGACCTGTTTGGCCAGATAGTGCGCGCGATTCAGAATTATTGAGCGCATGAGAAAGGCTGCAATGTTCTCCCATGGAAGAATAGAACTGACCGTTTTTTGAGAAACGGCACGGAGGGGGCGTTCAGTTTCGGCCAAGGACGCCTCATGCCAGCGCACGAGTTCTTCCCTCGACCGCTGCTGTTGCTGTGGCAGTTGCCTCGTTTCTTCCCTTTCAAGATAGAATTTGAGGTAGCTTTCGTTGAGTTCGTTCTCAAGATTTCCAAGATCGTTGCCCTCAAAATAAAACCACAACACCAACTCAGGCTTGAACACCGCCATATACTCTTTAAAAATCCCATACTGCTGCAATGGCCCACTTCCGCCGACTGCTGCATTGATCGTGGCAGGCTCAAACTCTGCTCGCAGCAGATCCACCATTAACTCTCCCTCTTTTACACCGCACCCCGCCGTAATCGAGTCTCCCAACGCTATCAGTCGTGGCCTGAATTCTGGATCGTTCAGAAGACCTGGAGGGTTCCTAAAACCAAACTTGTCGGTCTGGAATCCGTCATAGGATCCGTTTTCGTTACACCAGAAGCTCCTTGCGTCGCTTATGGGAGTCAACCCCTCTATTCCGAACCCCACTGGATTCACATACCCGTAGACAAGTTCCCCCGCTTTCCGATTATCTTTGATAACTTCAGCCAACGAGCGCATATCGACGCGTTCACTCGGGAGCCGTACCGCTGTTTTTGGTACCGCCCATGCTTGACGAAGTTGTGCGAGCACTTCAACCATTCCGACCGCAAAGATGCACGCGCAAAGCACGAGCAGGAGATTGCGATTCTGGTTTTCGGACCTGAAAAGCCCTATAAAACCAAAGAGCATACCACCCACAAGCATTCCCACAACAACCATTGTGGACATGACGGTGATCAGGGACAGGGAGGAAAAATAGCGAAATAATAGATATGAAATCGCAAGAGCGATCAACAGCACCGTGAGAAAAATATTGAAAGTTTTTGCAAAATTCATGAATGTTCGGCACGAGCCGTCCAGCCTCTCATCATTGGTTTCAAATAGAGAACTCAAGGAACGATAAAGATACTATTGCTTACGAATATAACCAGCGTGAATCATGGCCATGACAATTACATCCCGGCGCTCACCGTTTTTGACTACGTGCCCCTGCAGAAGCCCTTCCATAACAAAGCCAAGTTTTCGGTAGAGGCACAAGGCTGGCTTGTTGTCGGAAAACGAGTACAGGTATATGCGGTGCAGCCCTAGTTTGCCGAAGGCATAGTCAAGCAGTAGTCGGCTCGCCTCTGACGCCAGACCTTTCCCACGCGCCTCCGTATCGCCAATCAAAATACCGAACTCGGCCCGACGGTGCTTGAAATCAATGTGATCGAGACCGATGGTGCCAGCACTCAAGCCAGATGCGAGCTCGACAATCATAAACTCCTGACGGGTTCCCTGGGCCAGGATCTGATCGAGCCATTGCAGATGCTCCTCCCTGGTCAGAAATTTATCGCTGAACAACTGAGCCAGAACGTCAGGATTGTTCCGCATGCGCAGGACATCGTCCGTATCCGCTGTTTCCATGGGTCTCAACATCACGCGATCGCCCTGCATCATTCCAGATCTTCTATTCGAATCAGCGCCTCGGCGAAAATCAGCTTGGCCGCGGTCCGGCCGATCACCTGTTCCAGCGACTCCGGCGCCAAACCGAGCCCCAGCTTCCCACAGCGCAACACGGCAACATTGCAGGCACTCAACCGTTCACCGATTTGAATGTCGTGAGTTGCGAAAATACTGCGCCTGGCAAACGCGCGTAGTTCTTGCTCTTCAGGAAGCGGCTCTTTGCGCCCATCGCCGAGCGCACGTTCGGCTTCTCGTACGCGCTGAACAAGCGCCTTGAGTTCATCCGGCTCAATTGCAAATGCGTGATCCGGCCCCGGCAAATGGTTATCGAGCGTGAAATGCTTCTCAATGAGACAGGCGCCCAGTGCCACGGCTACCACAGGCGCCAGGATTGGATCCCGCGAATGATCGGACAGGCCTGTCAGCAAGCCGGTCGCACCCCGGAGAGAGACCACCGCTCTCGCGTTCACCGCCTCGAGCGGTGTCGGATATTTCGCCGTACATTGAAGCACGATGATGTGTTCGTTCCCTTCCGATCGAATCACTCCCACGGCGCGTAACACCTCTTCAAGCGACGCAGTCCCGGTCGAAATAATCATGGGCTTGCGCTTGCGCGCGATATGCCGTAAGAGCGGCTCATGGGTCATTTCGTAAGATGCGACCTTGAAGGCTGGCACATAGGGCTCTAAGAGATCGGCGGAAGCCTCATCAAAAGGCGAAGACAAAAACATCAGCCCTTTCGTCCGGCAATAATCGGCCAGCCGAGGCACCCATTCGTCCGGCGTTTCCATGTCATGAATGATGTCATAGATCGGCCGCTTGATTTTCAGATAGTCGCTTTCTCCAGCTGATTTTGGATAAAGCTTCGCGGCCTTGAAATGCTGGAACTTGACCGCATCCGCTCCCGCTTCAGTCGCCACGTCAATCAACCGCAGCGCTTGCTCCAGGTTGCCATTGTGGTTGCTGCCAGCCTCCGCCACGATGTAAACCGGTTCACCGTCGCCGACCCATCGCTCACCGATTCTGATCCGGGTCATGGCGCTGCCGCCTCTGCCAATTTCACAATCGCTCCTGCAACCCGAACTGCACCCTGCCCATCAACCAACATTCTGCCTTGCTGACTCATCGCCGCCCGTCGAGCCGCATCGCCAGCCAATGCCTTCAGTTCGCGTGCAACCTTCGCTTCAAGGTCAGCATCGTTTGCATTGCCAGCCCAAATGAGCGAGCCGGAAGCCGATAACCCCTTCAGATTAACCGTCTGATTCTCGGCTATTCGAATAGCAATCGTCGGTGTGCCGGTCGCGGCCAGCTCATAGGTCGTCTGGCCGCCTCCGCATAAGGCCAGATCGGTATCCAGCATTAACCGCCGCATATTCTGCGGATCTTCGTGCAATACCACTGCCCCCACAGCTATATCCGCCTCTGCCTGGATCGCCTCTCGATTTTCGAACAAGGGACCCACCACAACATCCTGCATGACCGGTCCCAATGCACGCGTGGCCCATTGCATCAGCTGAACGGTCAGATTGTTGGGATCACTGCCCCCCACAGTAATCACCACACGTTCGACGCGATCTGCGATCGTTCGGGCTGGCATTACAGCAAATTCTGGCCGGAGCACAATGTATTGCGGTCCCAATAAGTAGGCCGTCTGCGCCACGCCGCAATAGCGCAACTGCTCTGCACCAGCTGAGCCATTTATCACAAGATTTACGGGCAGATCCCGATCTGCGAGGTCATCGAACACCGCTACTACGCGAACGGCCTCGCCTAAACCAAGAACATACGGCGTCGAGAACGCATAGGAATCTGCCACCATTACATCCGCACCGTAGTCTCTACATTCGCGGATCGTATCTTCCGCATCATATTCAGGCCTAATGCGCCTAGGTTCACAACCCGCTGCAGCCACTACTTCACACACGTCAGAATCGCCATCCAGCAGAAACAGGCTCTGGACTCCCAGGCCCCGTAGCGCCAGCGCCAGAGAGAGACAGCGTCGGACATGGCCCAGCCCGATACGTCGTCCGCCGCCTGTGCGAAATGCCACTCGTACGGCATGCGTCATTTCTGGAAGTAGCTAACTACCTTGGTAACGGCTGCAATGACGTCTTCCACGTCTCCGTCTGTCATCGCTGGAAAGATCGGCAGACTCATCATCTGCTCATAGGCACGCTCGGCCACAGGCCATTCGCCTTTCTTGTAGCCGAGCCCCTGATAGTATGGATGCCACGGGACGGGAATATAATGAACGTTGACCCCGATATTTTCCGCACGTAGCGACTTGAACAGCTCTGTGCGCCCCACACGCAAACGATCGAGATTGAACCGGACAACATAGAGGTGCCACGCGGACTCACGATCTTGAGTGACCACCGGAAGATCGAGCTGAGCCATCTCGGCAAATGCAGCCGTGTACCGAGTTGCAATCTGACGTCGACGGGCAATCCAGCCTGGCAACTTGACCAACTGGGAGAGGCCGAGCGCGCATTGAAGATCGGTCAGGCGATAGTTAAAACCCAGATCCACCATCTCGTAGAACCAAGAACCTTCTTTCTCGCGCTCACGGAACTCCGTGGTGATGCCATGCGAACGAAATCGGCGCAAGCGTGCCGCCAGCTCTGGCCTGTCTGTCGTGACCATCCCGCC
>Ga0163152_10003588_pt1 | contig 20010 bp, 17 predicted proteins | sample OliLakLV19MP8IB2_FD_148635 | JGI IMG/M metagenome (GOLD analysis project Ga0163152, IMG submission 148635) | Freshwater microbial mat bacterial communities from Lake Vanda, McMurdo Dry Valleys, Antarctica - Oligotrophic Lake LV.19.MP8.IB-2 | ecosystem: Environmental > Aquatic > Freshwater >...
CGGTCGGCCTTGCAGGGTTGTTGGTAGTGCCATCGCACTAAACGTTGGCAGAAAAAAGGACCAGAGTCCCGGAAAAAAATCAAAAATCTTCAGCACTCCCCCCGAAACCGTGAGTTGCGCCCATCGTGGACTTACTCACCCGATTTTAATCACGCCCATCGTGGGCGAATTCAAGCCGGAAAAACTGGCCCTGGTGGCGGAAGCCCTGGGGATAGCGCCCTTGAAAAATTTGCAAAAAAACCCGACCAGTAATCTCGGGCGACTTCTGAATGCCGAGTCCAACTCTTTCACTTCCGCCGGGTTGAATCCCCGTGGGAAGTGATTCACCCGACTCTCAATCCACAATCGCGAGATCCATGTCGCTGGTGTAAAAAAGGATCCGCCCGCAGTTCGGACAATGAACGATCTCCTGGTCCGCCTTGCAGGAAAGCACCACCTGTGGGGGGAACCGCATATGGCAGCCGCCGCAAACACCGTGCTGGATACCCACAACTACGTTCTCCCCTTTGTGCTTCAAGAGCCTCTCGTATTTGGCGTAAATGGATTCATCGATTCCTGAAGCCAGATCGGAACGGTTGGATTGCAATTCGGCCAGTTCCTTTTTCAAGTTGGCTTCGCGTCCGTCCAGGCCGACGAGCTGGGATTCAACGCGCTTTTTGTTTTCCTGCAAAACTTCATTCGCACGTTGAACAGCCTTCGCCGCCGCCTCAGCCTGTTCCATAAACTCCAGCTGTTGATCTTCCAGTTTAAAAATCGCGGCTTTGGCATTGTCGATTTCCTTGCCCAGCGCCTTGAACTCCTCGTTCTTCTTGGTTTCAAACTGCTGGATGGAATATTTCTCAATCTTGGTCTTCAGGGATGCAGCCTCCAGCTCCAGTTTTTTCCGCTCGGTCTCGATCAGTTTGACCCGGAGTTTGGCGTCGTCCTGCCCAGATTGGGCGGATTTTAAATGCGATCCCAAGCTGGCTCTTTCCGGCGCGACATGGGCCAGCTGATCTCTAATCCGCAGGAGCTTTCGATCTCGGTCCTGAAGAACTAATAATTTGCGGATGGCATCAAGCATTTTAACAGGGATTGTTCACGCCGAACCTGGAAATTTTTGTCAACTCCAGGCAATGATTACCATGGCACGGTATCGGTCGAAAATGGTGAAGTCAATGATGCTTCCCCGCACGGAGCAAATTTGAACGTTTTGGTGGATATTTGCTCGAAGCTCATGCAGGTTCCGGGAGGGAATGAAAACTTCACGATATTTAAAAAGCCTCGTCGTCGCCCCGCTGATTTTTTCGCTGGGTTCCGTTGCACCACAAATCGGCATCTCGGCCGAACCTTCCAATGCGCTCAGCCTGGCTAGGCAGCTCAACCAGGCTTTCATCGAAGTGGCGGAATCAGTCTCGCCGTCCGTCGTGGTGATTTCCGTCATTCACAGCGCCGATTCGCTGGAGGAGCAGGAATCTTCACTCCTGGAGATGCTTCCGCCGGAATGGAGAAAACGCTACGAAGAGGAGAAGGAACCCAAGCCGCGCCAGAAACCCCGACGAACTCCCTCGGTTCCCACCGGTCGCGGTTCGGGTTTTGTCATCACACCTGAAGGTTATATCGTCACCAATTTCCATGTCGTGGACGGCGCGGAAAAAATTACGGTCCGCTTCAAGGACAGCAAGGAGTATCCCGCAGAAATCCAGGGCCTAGACCGAGAATCAGATCTGGCGGTGCTCAAGATCAAGGCCACCGGCCTGCAAGTGGCGAAGCTGGGAGATTCTGCGGCGACCAAGGTCGGGGAATTTGTGGTCGCCATAGGTGCTCCGTTTGACCTCGATTACAGCGTGACTTTCGGACATGTAAGCGCCAAGGGGCGTTCTTTTCCCGGCATGGGAGAAATCCCTTATCTCGATCAGGACTTTATCCAGACGGACGCCAGCATAAACCCCGGCAACTCCGGCGGGCCCCTGGTTAATCTTTATGGCGAGGTGATAGGGATCAACGCCATGATCCGGGGCATGAACCGCGGCATTAGCTTCGCCATCCCCAGCAACCTCGCCCGCCATGTGGTGGACAATCTCATCAAAGACGGAAAATTCACCCGCTCAAAAATCGGAGTGGCCATCCGCGGTTTGAGGGAGGACCAGGAATACAAGTCCTGGGTTCCCGGCCTGGATGATGGAGTGATCATCCGCGAAATCATGAAAGGGGGCCCCGCATCGAAATCCGACCTCAAACCAGGCGATGTCGTCGTGGCCGTCGATGGCAAACCGGTCAAGACTTCACGCGAATTGAAGGAGCTGGTTTCATACAAGAAAGCCGGTGAAAACGTCGTTCTGGATGTCGCCCGCGTCGACGGGGACAAAAAAATCACCAACCACAAGATCAAGGTGAAGACCGACGCTGTTTCAGAAGAGGGGGCGGCGGCAAGGCGTGCAACGATTGGGAAGGAGGAAATCCAGAGCTCCGCACTTGGATTGAAGGTGGAACCTCTGACTCGTGAGAGCGCTGAAAAATACTCCGTTGAATTTGAGCCAGGAATATTAGTGACCGAGGTGGAGCCCCTGAGCCCGGCCGCACAAAGCAACATCAAACCGGGGGACATCATCACTGAGGTGAACCGGCAGCCGATCAAATCCCTCAAAGACTTTAGAGACTCAATGAAAGCCGCAGACCCTAAAAAAGGGGTGTTGCTCACACACTCAAGCGAGGGCAGCCGCAGCTTCAAGGTTCTCAAGGAAATCGGCGACTAGCCTCCCCGTCCTTCCTGAGACATGCGCTGGAAGCCTGCTTCCGGCGCATTGTTTTTTAGCCGATGCCGGCGCGGGTGACAAACATTTTGCGGAGTAGCTGTTGCAGTTTCGGGGCGTCTCAGATACTAGAATCTCCATGCGTTTCATAGGCAGCGTGATCGAGAAATTGCAACGGCACCCGAAGCGGATTGTTTTTCCCGAGGGCCTGGAGCCCCGGGTGCTTCAGGCTGCACGTCAGCTTTATTCCCTTCGAATGGGAGCTCCCGTGCTCCTTGGCGACCGCACCAAGATCAAGGAGGCGGCCGAGCAGATCAACGTATCCCTGGAAGGCATACGCATCATCAACCCTGCTGAAAGCGAGGATCTCGATGCTTTTGCCCGGCGGTTCGAATCCCTGCGCCGCTTCAAGGGCATCAAGGAACGGGAGGCCCGCGAAGCCATGCTCAAGCCGAACTATTACGGTGCGATGATGCTGGCCATGCACCAGGTTGACGGCTTGGTTTCCGGAACCAACGAGATCATGGGAAGCGTGCTCCGGCCCCTTTTTCAGATCATCAAGGTCTCGCCCCAAACGACCACCGCCTCCAGTTGCATGATCATGGAAGTTGAAAACATGCAGTTTGGTTCCGGCGGCGTAATGTTCATGGCGGATTGCGGCGTCATCCCCGAACCCACCGTGGATCAACTGGCCGATATCGCGGTCTCAACCGCCCGGCTGGCAAAACAACTGATCGGCACCCGGCCCAAAGTCGCCCTGCTCTCCTATTCCACCAAAGGCAGCGCCACCCATCCTTCCATCGGAAAAGTCCAGGCGGCAACAGCCTTGGCGCAAAAAAAAGCCGACGACCAGTTTCTTGAGGCGGATTTTGACGGGGAACTCCAGCTCGACGCCGCGTTGGTGCCAGACATCGCCTCGCGCAAAGTTCCTGACAGCAAGGTGGCGGGCAGGGCCAATGTCCTGGTCTTCCCCGACCTCAACTCCGGCAACATAGGCAGCAAACTGATCCAGCATGTCGCCCGCGGCAACGCCTACGGCCAGATCCTGCTGGGGCTTGACCGTCCCGCAGCCGAGGTTTCTCGCGGTTCCAGTGCCCACGACATTCTGGGCGTTGCCGCGATCGTGGGAGTTCAATCCATCCAATACTCGACTCTTTACCCTCAATCAGGCTCAAGCCTGCCGGGCCGGTTTGATTAGCAGTCCATGAACATTGTCACGCCCCGCGTTTTTATTGCAGCCACGCGTCAAAACGACGGCAAAACCACCACTTCGCTCGGCTTGATGGCCGCGCTTCAGAAGTTTTATCCCAGGGTGGGTTACATCAAACCGGTCGGACAACGATTCGTTGAAATCGAGGAGCAAAAAATCGATGAAGACACGGTGTTGATGGACAGCGTTTATCAGTTGAACTGCCCCCTGGTGGACATGAGCCCCATCGCGGTGGAACCTGATTTCACTAGGAAATATCTTCAATCGTCCAATAACGAAGCACTGGTTAAAAAAATTCAAAAAGCTTTCGACCGAGTGGCCTGGGAAAAAGATTTTGTCTTGTGCGAGGGATCAGGCCACGCCGGGGTTGGCTCCGTTTTTGATCTGTCGAACGCACAGGTGGCCAAAATCTTGAATGCCAAAGTGATCATCGTCACCCGAGGTGGAATCGGCAAGCCAATCGACGAAGTGGCGCTGAATCAGGCGTTATTCGAAAAGGAAGGGGTCGAGATCATCGGCGTGATTTTGAACCAGGTGATCATCAACAAAATCGATTACGTCACCGAGTTTGCGCGGCGCGGCCTGAAACGGAAGGGATTGGAACTGCTCGGAGTGGTGCCCCATCACCGCATTCTGTCATGCCCCACGATGGAGATCATCGCGGAGGAGCTGAAGGCGGAAGCATTGAACCAGTCCAAAGAACTGAACAATCTGGTGGAGGATGTGGTGGTCGGCGCCATGGGAGCACACAACGCGATGAAGTTTTTCAAGCCAGGTGTCCTGGTCATCACACCCGGTGACCGCGAAGACATCATCCTGGCCGCGGCCACGACCTTGTCCGGCCCGAAATGTGAAACGCTGGCCGGAATCGTCCTGACCGGCGACCTGAGGCCCGGCGAAAGCATCTTGAAGGTCATTCGCGACATGCCGTTTCCGGTCTTTCTGGCCAAAGACGACATTTACGAGGTCGCTTCACGAGTTCACGATTTGACGGTCAAGACAAAACCGGACGACACGGAAAAAATCGCCGTCATTCGCGACATGATCTCCGACAACGTCGACATCAACAAAATCCTGAAATTACTTTAAACGACTCTGAGATCCCATGGCTTTACCATTCTCCCTTAATCCGTCACTAGCCACCCTTCCGGTCTATGTCCCCGGGCGCCCGATCGAAGAAGTGGCACGCGAGCTTGGAATTCCAGCCGCAGGGATCATTAAACTAGCATCGAACGAAAACCCGCTCGGTCCCTCACCAGCCGCTCTTAAGGCGATGGAACAGGTGCTCCAAAACCTGCATCTTTATCCGGACGGAAGCGCCTTTTATTTTAAAAAGCAACTGGCGGAAAAACTTGGAATCGCGCCCGGGCACCTGATTCTGGGCAACGGCTCGAACGAAATCATCGAATTTGTCGGGCACGGACTCATCCACGCGGGGATGGAGGTGATCGTCTCCCAATATTGCTTCGCGATTTATCCCATCATCACCAAACTTTTTGGGGGCAGTCTGCGGATGGTTCCGGCTAAAAACCATGGTCACGATCTTCCCGCCATGCTCGCGGCGATCACCGAAAAAACAAGGGTCATTTTTGTCGCCAACCCCAACAATCCAACCGGAACACTTGTTCCCAGGGAAAACCTGCTGGAGTTTATCAATGCTGTTCCGAAGGAAATTCTGATCGTGCTCGACGAAGCTTACATCGAGTTTCTCGACGGTCCGGCTGATTTCGTCCCGCTTGTCGCCTCCGGCAATAAGCCAAATCTGCTTTTGATGCGCACTTTTTCCAAGATTTTCGGCCTAGCCGGTCTCCGCCTGGGTTATGGAATCGGTCATCCGGAATTGATCTCCGCCATGGAAAAGGTCAGGCAGCCTTTCAACATCAATTCCATAGCGCAGGCAGGGGCTCTTGCGGCACTGCAAGATGATGAGCATGTCCGTCGAACCCGTGAAAACAACCGGCTGGGAATACAATTTTTCGAACACGCCTTCAAACGGCTCGAACTGGAGTTTGTGCCTTCGGCGGCCAATTTCATCATGGCGAAGGTCGTGGATGGCCAGAGAGTCTTTCTCGAACTTCAGAAGCGGGGTGTGATCACCCGTCCGATGGGAGGATACGACCTTCCTCAATGGATCCGCATATCGGTCGGAACGCCTCCGGAAAACCAGAAATGTCTCGCCGCCCTTGAGGCCGTCATCCGATGACGCGACCATCTTCCGAACGATTCATCGGTTTGATCTGGGAAAATTCTTGGACCATTCGGATAACCCGCGTATATTGAAGAAATGGTTCATGTAGGGATCGGATATGATGTTCACCCGCTCATCACAGGGCGAAAACTGTTTCTAGGCGGAATTGAGATTCCATTCGAAAAGGGCCTGGACGGCCATTCTGACGCGGATGTCTTGATGCACGCGATTTGCGACGCGCTGCTGGGTGCCATCGGAGAGGGCGACATCGGCCAATTTTTTCCCAACACCGACAAACGCTGGCTCGGAGCGCGAAGTTCCGTGTTTCTAGAAGAAGCGGCACGGCAGATCAAATTTCACGAGGGAACAATAATAAACATCGACGCCACCCTGATCGCGCAACAACCGAAGGTCGCACCTTATATCAAAGAGATGAAATTCAAAATTGCGGAAGCTTTGGGCATAAACCCGGACAAGATCGGGATAAAAGCCACCACAAACGAACATCTTGGTTTTATCGGTCGTGAAGAGGGAATGGCTGCGATGGCGGTCGCCGGAGTCGATCGGCCTTAAACCAAATGGCCAAAGCAGAAATAAGCTGGACCCGGGTGACCGAAGAGGGCGACAAGGTTCGCGTTTACGTTCAACATGTGGGGGACCGGTGGGTCTTTCATCGCCGCTCCAAACGGTTTGATCAATGGCAGGATTTAAAGGAACCACCCCTGGAGGACTGGCTGGAACTGCTGGACGCGGTGCAGAGGCGGATCGCCCGGTTGCTTCTCAGACCTGAGGAAGAGATACGGATAAAAAAGGCCATATCAGAACGTTTTCCCGAAGCTAAAATCCCGTGAACCAATCCCCTCTCATCTATACAACACCCTGCCTGCAAAAAGCCGTATCCGAATTTGGTGATCTCTCCCTGAGCCTTTCCAATTGTTATTCGGAGGCGATTTTCGAGGCAGGCGGCATTCCTTGGGTGGCCCCGCGGATTGCGGACACTGGCCTCATCCGTGAATCAGTATCGAGATGTGACGGGGTGATGCTCACAGGAGGTGAAGATGTTCAGCCGGCCCTTTATCAAAAATCACTTTCCCCAAACCTGGAAGCCAAGGTCGGAGATCTGGATCCCGAACGGGACTTGATCGAACTGCTGGTGATTTCTGAAGTTTTTCGTCAAAATAAACCCCTGCTCGCCATCTGCCGCGGACAACAATTGGTCAACGTGGCGTTTGGCGGCACCCTTTATGTCGATATTCCAACCGAAATTCCGGACAGCGAGAAACATCCCTGGGGCGAGTTTAAGGACGATAAGGACGAATTGGTTCATGAAGTAGCATTGACTAGAGGCTCATTGCTCTTCAATATGGCCGGATGCGATATATTGCGGGTCAACAGCGCTCACCATCAAGCTGTGGAAAAAGTTGCCGATATATTTAGCGTCAGTGGTATGAGTCTGGATGGAGTGATTGAGGCTTTGGAACTGGCACCTCAACATTCGCACCAACTGCCGTTCTTTTTGGCGGTTCAGTTTCATCCCGAACGCTTGTTCCGGCAGCACAGTTTTTTTTAAAATATTTTTAAAGGATTTATCCTGGCATGCAAAAAACCGAGGATTTTGAAGGTATGAAGCCAAAAGTAATGGTTGTCGATGATACGGCCGAGGTCAGAGTGCTGATTAACACCATCCTCAAGAGTGGTGGTTATGAGCCGCTCTTAAAAGCAAACGTAGCGGAACTCAAGGAAGCCCTGGCTTCCGGACCGCAACCCGATGTCATATTCCTCGACTTGGTCTTGCCGGACGGCGACGGCTTGGAGCTGCTCCCGCTGATCAAGAAACAATGGCCGGATACAGAAGTGATTGTTCTCACCGGAAACGCCACTTTTGACCTCGCTGTTGAAGCCACCAAACGAGGTGCCTACCACTTTCAAAATAAACCTTTCGATCACAAGAGCCTCCTGCTCTCCGTGGAACGGGCGTTGGAACATAAACGCCTGAACGAAGAGGCCAGTTCGCTGCGCCGCGCCCTCTCAACGATGAGCGGGGGCGCCTCCCCCATTTTCCAGAGCGCCTCGATGAAGGCCGTGGTTCATACGGTTGAACGCGTGGCCCCCAGTGACGTCTCGATTTTGATCACCGGCGAAAGCGGGACCGGCAAGGAAGTCATCGCAGATTTGATCCACAGCCTCAGCCCACGCAACAAGGGCCCGTTGATCAAGATCAACTGTGCCGCCCTTCCTCGTGAACTGATCGAGAGTGAACTTTTTGGTTCTGTCAAAGGTGCCTTCACCGGTGCCAACACGGATCGTGAAGGCCTTTTCCGACAGGCCGAAGGTGGAACACTTTTGCTGGATGAACTTTCAGAGATGCCGGTCGACACCCAGAGCAAACTGCTCCGTGTATTGCAGGAAAAAGAGGTGCGACCCGTCGGCGGGAGGAGCACTTACAAAACGGATTGCCGTATCATCGCCTCCACCAACCGCCAAGTGGAACAGGCATTGAAGGAAGGCAAACTGCGGGAAGATCTTTATTACCGCATCTCCGCCATCTCCATCGCGCTGCCTCCACTCAGGGAACGACGTGAAGACATTCTTCCGCTGGCGAACGCATTCTTAAAACGATACGCGGCCCAGGCCGGTCGCAATATCACCGGGTTTTCACCGGCTGCAGGGGAAATGCTCCGGAATTTCGACTGGCCGGGAAATGTCCGCCAGCTTCAGAACGAGGTTCAACGAACCGTGCTGATGAGCGAAGGCACGACGGTGGATGCCCAGGATTTGTCGCTGCCCACCATGACCAGCACCAACGAAGTCGAAGACCTGACCCTGATGGAAGCGATGGAAAGAAACACCATCGTTCAGATCCTGCGTGAAACCGGCGGCAACAAATTGGAAACAGCTAAACGCCTCGGAATCGGACGCCAGACGCTCTACAACAAGATCAAGGTTTACGGCATCGAAACCTGACCCGGGCCGATCAATCCAGCCGCCCTGTCTTGTTAAGATAAGAAGATATACCCTGCCTAAAAAGGGAGTGTTTCAATCCAAAAACTGCATTGGCGAAGGTCACTTCGCCAATATTCTTCTCACGAAGCATGATGATCTGGTCCATGGTCAACGGGCTCGGACGTCGCAGCAACAGCGGAAAAAACGATTCCAACAGCCGGACCATCACCGTCGCCGCCCCGGCGGGCAGATGGATTTTAACCCTTTTTTTACCCAGAACCTCGAGTATTTGACCTATCACTTGGTTCAAAGTTAAAACCTCGCTTGAACCGAGATCCATGGTCGCATTTGAGGCCTGTTTTTCCACCAACGCCTGACTGACCGCCTGGGCCACGAGCCCGGCCTGAATCGGCTGAAACGTTCCATCTCCAGAACCGATGATGATCATCAAAGGAGAAAATCGCGCCATACGGGCGAAGAGATTTACGAACTGATCGTCTGGCCCATAAATGATCGAGGGCCGAAAAATGGTGAAATCGATGCCCGAACCACGGATGGCTTCTTCCGCGTGCCACTTGCTTTGATGATAGCGGGAAGCTGCTTCGGGGCGGGTGCCGAGCGCGCTCAGGTAAACTAATTTTTTACAACCATGGTTCAGGGCGGAACCGACCAAGTTCACCGTTCCTTGAACATGCACCTTTTCGAAGGTGTTCAATCCGCACTCCGCGATGATCCCAGTGCAATGCACCACGGCATCGATTCTGACCATCGCCCGGTCCAGCGAGCTCCGGTCCGAAATGTTGCCGGAAATAGTTTTGATTTCCCCATGGCCGCGCCCCGGGTTTCGACTCAATACAAGCACTTCATGGCCTGACCGCAGAAGTTCTGCAGTCACGGCGGAACCGACAAAACCGCTGCCGCCCACAACTAAAACACGCACGCCAGATCATGGATCATTGGGGGAACCGATCGCGAGGAAGAAATACTTTTCATTTTCCTGAACTAGGCTGTCGAGCAACCCGCCTTCGCCAGGCCCAAAATCCACCCAATCCACAAGGTCGCGAGAGGTAAAAAGCCGGTAAACAGTGTCAGGTTGCAAATCCCAGAACAAAAAGTGGCTCTCGTTCAATTTTGCAATGCGTGGCTTGACATAAAAAAGTTCAGGCAACGGTCGGCTCAGGGTCGACGGGTCCCAGGCGATGGCATTGGTGCCGATCCTGGTGATGAAGAGGTTTGTCATCACCACAGGGGAGACCGGCTTGGATTTTGCGCCGACTGGAACATTCTCGATTTTCCGGACGACAGGCATCCCTTCAATCACCAAACCAAACACCGAATGTTTGTCATTCAACGACGGGGTGTTGGTCATCGTGATGAAGAACTGGCTTCCGTTGGAGTCAGGCCCGGAATTAGCCATGGACAAAACCCCCGCTCTTGAATGCCGCAATGCAGGATGAAACTCGTCCTTGAACTGATACCCGGGATCGTCGGTCCCCAAGGCGTTGGGGGAGCCTCCTTGGATGACAAAGTTTTTCACCACCCGATGGAAGGTCAGGCCGTTGTAGAACGGGCTCTGCCGCAACGCCCCGTTCTTGGAGTCAAGCCAGCGTTTGGCGCCCGAAACCAGTCCGACAAAGTTCGCCACCGTGCGGGGGACCTGCTGATAGTAGAGGATGCACGAAAACTCGCCCTGCGTGGTTTGGAAGGTGACGTATAAACCGTTGGTCGTTGGGGCGGCACAGACGGCCGGAACCCAGCCCAATCCGAACACAACGAGAACTATGCTCAGTGCAATTTTCATCACTATCTCCCGCTCGCTGCCGCTTCCAGAATCTCCCGTAAATGGCCGTTGTTCGCGTTGATCTGATACATGTGCTCCGCAGGGTCACCCACGGCACGGTGCCAAAATTCGCCCCCGGCGCAGGCGACAATCAATCCGCCAGCCGCGATGTCCCAGATGCGAACGCCCGCCTCCTTGTAGGCATCCAGCCTTCCACCGCCCACCCAGACCAGTGAAATCGCCGCCGCGCCCATGATCCGAATTTTCCGCACCTTGGGAACCAGGTTGACGAACACCGGCATCATCTGCGCCAGGGTGGTGTCGTATTTTGCGAATCCCATGGAGACAATCGATTCGTTTAGTTTTTTCCGCTGACTTACTGCAATTTTTCTGCCGTTCATGCGGGCGGGCAAACCCCGGACCGCCGTCCACATCTCATCACAAAAGGGATCGTAAACCACTCCGAGCAGCGTTTCGTATCCGTCCGGAAAAACTGCGCTGAACGGCCCGCTGTCCACCCCGGTATTGATCCTTCCCTGGAGCGCAATGGAAATGCAGGCATGTGGAATTCCATGCGTAAAATTGACCGTGCCATCAATCGGGTCGATCACCCATCGGTATTCCTCCTGAATGTCGCCTGTGGTCCCCTCCTCTCCCAGGACCGGGATGCCGGGATAATTCCTGGTCAGAAACCGCTCAATGAAACGCTGGGACCGGACGTCCAGGTCCAGTTTGATGTCGTGTTGGGTGGTTGCATTGATTTTTTTTGGTTTATCGAGGTTTTTCTTGAGCAACACGCCCACATCTCTCGCGGCCTGCATGGCGTTTTCCAAAGCTTTTTTCAACTCCACATTTTTCATTTAGGGAATCACTTCCTTCCGATTTTCCAGTTCTTTGTGTAATGCCGCAGATTTTTGTTCCAGCAAATTCTGCCGTGCCGCCTCGATCGCCTCACACAAATGGGCCGCTTCAATCATGCGCGGCAGGCTGACAAAGCTGGCCCCGGCAGTGTAAAGTTTCGAAACGTCACCGAAAAGCTCAGCATGCGCGATGATCTGGGCGTCAGGGTTCAGCTCGCGCAATTGTTGCACCAATCTCAAATTGTTAATCCCTTTCAGCACCATGTTCGGGAGGCTGCACACCAGAACTTCGGCAGTCCCGGCCCCGGCATGCAGCAGGGTGTCCCGCTGCGAAATGTCACCATAAATCGCCCTGATCCCGCGCCGGTTAAGCTCCTCATGGACCGTCGGATTAAAGTCAATCACCGCCAACTCCTCGAGCCGGTCGGGATAACGCCGCGATATTTCCTCCAACAGCGAACTGGCGGTCCACGAAAACCCCAGCAATAGAATCTTTGGTCTGGCATGACTGCCTTCCCCTGATTCTGCTCCCGTTCCGCCCAGATCCGGTATCTTCAGCCTGGTCAAAAGCCGACTCAAACTTACCACCAGGGAATCTGACTTGACGATGGCATAACTCGAAAACACGGCCAGTATCGCAAAGGCATAGGCAATAACTCCGCTGCTGCCCACACCGATGTGCGACGATTTCACCCCGAGCGCCAATATGACCAACGAAAGCTCGCTGATCTGGCTCAGATGCAACGCGGGAAGAAGACTCGCCCGATGTCCCTGCTTCATCCAATGGAGAAGAGGAAAAACGGTCGCGAACCTTGTGAACACCACAAAAAACGCGGTCAAAACACCCAGCCCCAGAAGCACCGGTGTCGGTGCCGGGATGCTCATGCCGAGCCCCACAAAAAACAGAGTGACAAAAAAATCCCGGATGCTAGTCACCTTGGCCACCACATCCAGGGTGTAAGGGAAGGTGGAAATCCCGACGCCTGCTACCAGGGCGCCCATCTCCTGGGACAACCCCAGCATATGGGCAAAACCGGCGACGAGAAAACACCACGCCAAGGAACCGACCAGGACCAGTTCCGGAAGCCGGGCCACAGTTCGAAAAAGGGGCGGCAACAAATAGCGGCTCGCAAGCAAAACCACCGCGATCAAAACCACAACTTTAGCACAGGAAAGCAGCAATATTTGTATCGATGGATTCCCCAGATTCGGCTGGACCGCGAGGAAGAGAATCGCAAACAAATCCTGCAAAACCAGGACACCGAGGGTGATGCGGCCCGGAAGTGTGTCCAGCTCCCGCTTTTCATAGAGAATCTTGACGATGATAACCGTGCTGCTGAGGGCTGCCGCCATGGCGAGGTAGAGGGCGTCCAGCTTTCCCGCCGACAATGAAAATCCTAACGCCAAAAAAAATGCAATTCCGGTGGCAATGGAAATCACGACCTGCCCGACTGCTGCCGAAATGATCAACTTGCCTGCTGAAAGCATTTTTTTCAGGTCGATTTCCAGACCGATCATAAATAGGAGCAGGATCAGTCCGAGTCCGGAAATGGTTTCGATGGAGGACTGGTCCCTGACCCAGTTCAAATTGCCCGGTTTGATGATGTAACCCGCAACCAGATAGGCCAGGATGAGCGGCTGACGCGCCAGCTGTGCCAGAATCGCCAGCCCCCAGGCCAGGACGATACAAAGCGCCACATCTGTTGTGATAGAGGAATGATCCATCGCGGCGCGGAGATTACGCAGGCCGTCAAAAACGAGAAAGATTTAAGACAAGTTTAAGCCGGATTTTTTCCACGGATCGGGCAAAAGATGTTTTTCTTAAAACACGCTATCGTGTTGGAGGTCCGGGCGTGATCGTGATGCGGCTGCCCAGCGGAATAAAAACCCCAGCCGGCGCTGAGGATTCCTTGATCACCGCCCGTGCGCCCTCGTTGATCGCCACCGAGTTTACAAATGTGTTCAAAATCAAATCGGCATAACGTTTGAGGCCGCGATAGGGGGTGTATGGAACATAAACAATATCGCGCGGCTGTAATTCCACGTCACGCTGCCTTCCCCGGGTGATCTCCCTGTAATTCACAATCGCGATCTTGGGATTGGAAAGGCTGCCCCGGACAATCGCCACCTCGGTGAGAAAAGCATCCTTTGCCGGACCGTAACTATGTGACACCGCCGCCACCAACGAGACGCCCCTTGTGTAGGGCACTGCACCAGGTTGAAAAACCGCACCCATGACCTGGATGTCCGAAGACTTCACGGATGGCAGAAAGACATAATCATCCGGCTGCAGAAAAATGTTCTGACTGAGATCGCCTTCGTGCAACAAACGCTTAAAACTCACCGGGAGGTACTGGCCATTGCGGATGACAAATGCCGACTCGAGATCAGCCATCTCGTCCGGCCCCGTCCCGGTGGTGATCTGGCCCGGCTGCGAAACAGTCTGCAACCCTCCTGCATGACTGATAGCTTCCAAAAGTGTCACCGGAGCGCTCATCGGATAAACGCCGGGCGTGACTATCCGTCCCATCAACCAGACCCGTTTGCTTTCGATCTGCCGCAGGGTTAGGGCCAGCTGGGGAGTTTCCTTCACGAACTTCATCGTCTCCCGTTCCAGCACGGTTTTGGCCTCGTTCAAGGTCAGCCCCCAGACATCAAGGCCTGGCAGGAATCCGAAATAGATCTTTCCATCCGGTCCCACCGTCACCAGAGCCTTGCTGTTGAGATCATCGATGAGTTCGATGTCTAGCTTGTCTCCCGGTCCCAACGTGAATGGGGCGGTCGGTGAAACCAGGAGTGCGGAATCGACCTGGTTCGAGAAGCCGACATCTTCAAATGCCGGGGTCACTGAGGCGTTCGTGACGCCGCCCGCCATGTTATTGGTCGGATACGGATCAAAACGCGGCCCGGGGTTGAACCCGCGGCAGCCGCACAAAAGTTGCAGGCTCAGACAAAATCCCAAAAATAATCCCGGATTTTTCATACTCAGATGGAGAACAGAATCATTGCAACGGAGGGAAGATGGGGCTGCGGATGAGCGGTCCTACGCTCGCGCCTCCCCAGGCGGCGGCGGCGGATTGGACAAATGCAGACGCTGCCATGTCCAGCAATTCCTCGACCTTCGCGAAAGGACGATGGTGCACATAAACGATATCCTTTGGCAGCAGTTTGAAATCGGGTGAACGGGCGTCCAAAATGCTGTGAGTGTCCACGGTAAAAGTCTCGGGTTTGGTCAGCGATCCCCGGATCACCGCGACGCGTGATTTGTAGGCCCGGTCCGCGAAGCCGCCCCGGTTGGCGATTGCCGCTATCACCGAAGTATCCGCCGCAAAGATCATCACACCCGGCGTTCGAACCTGGCCCAGGACATAAATTTCATTCAATGTCGCCGCAGGAAAATAAAGGAAATCCTCCGGCTCAATCGCCACGTTCTGAGAAAGATCTCCTTCCCGGAAAAGTTTTTCGAAATCAATGGGAAGCCTTTGTCCCGCACGCATCAGGAAACTTTTCTGCAGGTCCGCCATCTCAACAGTGTTGCGCTCCAGAATCCCGCTCTCCAATCCACGCGCCTTGGCCACAGCCTCCAAAAGTGTGATCGGTCGGTCGAGTGTATAAACCCCCTTGGAAACAACCTTGCCCAGGACATAATATTTTTTACTCCGGAACGACACTGGCGAAATCATCAGTTTTGGCACCCGGTAATATCTGGCCAGCTCTGCCTCCATTTTTTCCCGCAGCTCATCCACTGTCAAACCTGCGGCGACGATTTCCGACTGCAGATAGGTGACACGTCCGTCGGGACCGATTGGAACTTCGTTTCGGTTCAGATTGGTTTCCCCGTAAATGCCAAAATTGAGGATGTCCCCCGGGCCGAGGGTCAGTCGTTTCTGCCAGCTGGCGCGCTGGGATTGGTTCACAATTCCAAAAGTGCGGTTGGTGTTGTACTGCACGGCCTGCGTTTCATGCCCTTCAGGAACTGAATTTGTGGTGACCGCTACGAGGCTCTGAGCTGTGATGAGAAAAAACAGCACCGCTCCTGTGGTCCATCGCGCTATTATTTTTCGGAAGAATGAACCAGGCTCACGATTCAGCACCGAACCGACCAGATTGCATCCCGCATGACGCAAGGTCTCAATATGAGCCCGGGTTTCTTCCACCGACGATTTTCCGCTTTCCGCCAGCCAGATCAGGTTGGGGAGTTTTTCCGCCAGCAGAATGGACTCAGGTTCGGAAGCCGGCGGCAGCTCCACCAGCAAGACCAGGTTTTCGATCTGCTGCCAGTCGTTGAGTGCGGACTCCCATTGTTTGCGTCTTTCTAGGTTCCAGACCCAGCCCGGAAGCGGAATATGAACGATGGACTGCGATTGAGGGTCGTTGAGCTGTTGGGTGATCTGTCCCGGAAAAGCCAGCACATTGGATATTTCATCCATCTTGACTAGGCTTTCCAATTGCGCGACCGGCTGTTCCTGCCGTGGCGCTTCGTTTTTGGGCGGCACAGGCTCGTGTGGATGCACCCGTTCTGCCTCCGATGGTCTTGTGGCCACGGTCAAAACGCGCAGCCCGCGCTGGTTGGCGGTCTGGACGAGGTGATTGATCCAGGTGGATCGTCCCTCTCCTGCATGTGCGGATATAATACCGCAAACCAGTCCTTCGCTTGGAGAACCGTCCATTTTTCCTTTGATTATGGTCCAGGTTCTGAAGGCCCATTTTGCCTGCGCTGCGGCGGTCATTGCATTCAAATTCCCGACGCTGGCCAGCAAGGGCAGCCCGGTGACCCGTTGCAGATCGGCGCTGGTCCGGATTTTACTGTCAAAGATTTCCATCACCGTGATGAAACCAACCATCAAAGTCAGCCCCATCAAAGCTCCGGCGAATCCAAGCATCAGACTTTTTCGTTTGGAGGTAGTGATGCTGGCCCGGTCCAGGCTCGCAGGGGCGACCACCTGGTAAAAACCCATCGCGCTGTCGTGGAAAAGCCTAGCCTCGCGCAACCGGCTCGAAAGTATGGTATGCAGCGTGTCGATGGTGGTGAAGCGGGTTTTCGTCGAGGCGTATCCCAGGCTTTTCTCGGAGAGATTGTTGAGCTTGCTCTGGACTTTTTCCTGGATCGCTTTGAGTTCCTCCAGCTGTTTTGCCAAGCTCTGCGCTTGCGGGGATTCCGATGAAATTTTGGTGGCTATCGACCCCGGATCCTTTATCAGATTGATTTTGCCCTGGCCGGCCTCCTGCGACGCCGACATCGTTTTCTCCAAAGCGGCGATCTTCGACTTTTGTTTCATCACCGAGGGATGAAGGTCCGTGTATTGCGAGGACAACCGCGCGAGCTCCTCGCGCTCCAGTTGCAGCTTTTTCAGATCCTGCGTCCCCAGTTCAATGCGAGCGGTATCGACCTTTATTTCGAGGTCCGACAACTGAGCCAGGTAGGCCTCCACCTGTTTGTCCGCATTCAGAAACTTGCCTTCAACTGAGAAGGTGTCCATTTCGCGGTTCACCGCCTTAAGGTCTTTCGCCACGTCCGCAAGCCTTGCCTCCAGAAAGGTGATCATCTCCTTCAATCCCCTGGTCTGCATCTCCTTGGTGAACTGGATGAATTCCTCCCCGTAGAGATTGAGAATTTCAACAGCCTCCTCCGGCTTGTAATTTCCGGTCAGTTCCAAGGTCAAAAGCTGGGAACCCTCCGGGGCGTCAATGGTGACACCGCCATAGAGGTCACCCACCTGATGTTTGGATTTTTCATGAACCCGCTTCAAAAACTCCGGAGATTTCATGAAGGAATGCAGGGTCAGATCCGAGAAATATTGCGGCTGAATCGCCTCACCCTTTTCGCTCGCCCGGAACAAGACGGGAATTTCGCGGCGCACCAGCTGCATCGTGACCGCAGTCGAGCTTTCGCGGGCCTTCAAAAAGAATCCGGCCAGACCGCAGATCAGCGCCGACCCAAACCACCAATACCACTTTCTTCGCAACGCCTCAAAAATTCGAAGCGGATCAAAAGGCAGCCTGACCGGCGTCTCCACACGGGCTTTCTCCTGGGATGCAGGGGCCGTTCTGTGGATTTGTCGCGGCGGCTGTTCCTCCCAGGGGCGGCTGGTTTTTTTCCAGGTTCCCTGTTCAAACTTTGGTTCACGAAACTCCTCGCCTCCGGACTCCCCGCCCGACGGCGGGTTGTTGTCCGAATTTTGATACCCGCGCTGCTTCCGGCGGAGTTCGCTGATGTTCAATTCGACTTCGTCTCTCATGCGGCGCAAAGGTTTTGGTGACGGTTCAAATCCCGAATGACCGCTTCCACGGCGGATTTGCCCACCGTTGGCATCTCACGCAACCAGGCAAATTCCAGGGCGAGCTTGGCCAGGCGGTTCAATTCGCGCGGCACACCGCGGGATGCCACTTGGGCGGCTTCGATGGAGTCAGGTGGAAAAAGGTTGCCGCTGGAATGACCCGCAACGCACAGCCGGTGACGCAGATAGCCGGCCGCAGCTTCCAGCCCCAACGGCCCGAGATGAAATCGCAAGCTGACACGCTGATCTATCGCCGGAAGGCGCGACACCAGCTGGCGCAGCTCCGGCTGGCCCAGAAGGATGATCGTCAAAAAGTTGACACCACCGCCGTTCAAATTTGTCAGCAGCTTCAGCTCATTGAGCGTGCTGGCATTCATCTCCTGGGCCTCGTCGAAAATTAAAACCAGATGCCGTCCCTCGGCTTGCAACCGGTGCGTCACCCGCCCCAATCTCTCCCAACGTTCAAATTTGGAGTTTCCTACTCCGGCGGGGTCCAGGGACCGGAGGATTCCGCCCACTAGTTCGTTGAAAGAAAACGCCGAATTCTCCAACACCACGGCGGCAAACTTCCGTGGATCCAGTTGTTCGACAAATTTCGCGCGCGTCAGGGTCTTTCCACAACCGATCTCCCCGGTCAAAAGGCCGATGTTCATGGTCTGTTCCGACACCAGGAAGCTGAGCCGACTCAAAGCCTCGTCATGATCCCGGCTGAGGTAATAGAACCTCGTGTTCCAGGTTGCCTCGAACGGTTTTTCCCGCAGTTTCCAATATTCTAAAAGGTCCATTTTTCGACAGGCCTTTGCGGACGTAGAACAGTTGCTCCGGGTCCGGTTGGCAGGGATCAGCCTAGGGGAATCCCGCTCCCATCAACAATCGGGTGGGTGCACGTTTTTTGCGGTGGCTAAAACCTTAAAGCAAATAGGGGAATCCTTGAACTTCCTGTTTTTGATTTCATTTTCCACCCGGCCTTTCTTAAATCTCCGGATGTTAACCACCGAACTGATCAAGTCCTCCGATCCGGCCAACAAAAAAATCATGGTGGTGCTCCACGGCCTGGGCGACAGCATGGACGGATACCGCTGGCTCCCCGACGCCTTGAAGTTTCCATGGTTAAACTACCTGCTGGTCAACGCTCCTGACCCATATTATGGAGGGTTCTCCTGGTATGACATTGCCGGCGAAGCGGGAACGGGGGTGGAGCGAAGCAGGAAAGCACTGCACAAGTTGATCGATGATCTCCAGATACAGGGTTACCGTACGGAAGAAATGGTCCTGTTCGGATTTTCTCAGGGATGTTTGATGACGGTGGAGACAGGGCTCACTTATCCGGCTGTTTTTGCCGGGCTGATAGGCATCAGCGGTTATGTTCACGACCTTTACGGCTTGCTCAAAAATTTGTCTCCTTTCGCGCGGGAACAGCGAATCCTGATCACTCACGGCACATTTGATCAGCTGATCCCATTTGAAAAAGCACAGGAACAATTCCAACAACTCAAGTCATCAGGTTTGAATCTTGAATGGGTTCCGTTCAAAAAAGAACACACGATCGCCGGCTTGGAAGAAATCCAGGTGATCCAAAAATTCATCCGGTCCGTCTTCGATCAAAAGGCAGCCTCCTGACCCCGGCCGCCGCGTGTGGAAAAATCAGGTGCGGTGCTTGCCTACACGGATCGCGGGTCTGTGACGTCACAGACCCGCAGCACGTTGCTTGGAACTGACGCTTGATATAATCAGCCGCGATAACCGCCAAGCGCTGCGAGTCACAGACTCGCGGTCCGGGAATTTCGCAAACGGGGTTGATAGCCAAATCTGCGGATCGCGGGTCTGTGACCCGCAGCGCTCTGCCATGAAGAATGCTTTTAAACAACCGGCACCGAAAGGACTGACTTGTTCAGCGGCTCACAAAGCTCACAGAGCCGCGCTCCGGGGAGGTCTCCTTACATCTCACCCACTTTTAATCACGCCCGTTGGCTGAGCGGTGCCAGAAATCCTGGCATGAAGTCCCGCCCCGTCCGCCCC
>Ga0163152_10003589_pt1 | contig 20003 bp, 21 predicted proteins | sample OliLakLV19MP8IB2_FD_148635 | JGI IMG/M metagenome (GOLD analysis project Ga0163152, IMG submission 148635) | Freshwater microbial mat bacterial communities from Lake Vanda, McMurdo Dry Valleys, Antarctica - Oligotrophic Lake LV.19.MP8.IB-2 | ecosystem: Environmental > Aquatic > Freshwater >...
CGGGAGGTGGGGGAGTATATTTCTTTTTATTATCAGGCTCCGGCTCCGGAGGAGGCGCCTGAGGTGATCGGGGCGCTGCTGGATTCGGAGATTTTGAATTCGAAGGCGGCGGTGGAGAGTGATTTCAGGGGGACGACGGCTTATTTTTTTGGACGCATCGGGCAGATGAACCCTGAGATTAAAGTATTTTACAGGGCGCTCTTCGAGAAGAGCGCGGACAAGTCTTTTCTCGTCCACATTTTCAGGTACTGCGCGGATGAGGAGGACAGGAAGTATCTGCTGGCGAAGGTGAAAGACCCGGGCTTTGAGGAACCGGCGGAGATGGTGAACGGGCTGTTTGGTTCGGGGCTGACGGAGCCCGTGAATCTTCCGGAACGGGACATCAAAAGAAGCGGGGACCTGGATTATTACTGGAACGAGTTTTTTCTCACTGGCTCCGAGCAGGTGCTCGAGAAACTTTTGAACGTGATTTCGTGGCCGGACAGGACGCGGGCGAAAGTGGAGTCCTATTTGAATGGAAGCGCCGCGCCGGAGAATAAAGAGAAGGTCAGGCAGATGCTCAGGACTGAGTTCGACTTTCATTTCGGAAAAGGCGGGGAGATCCTTTCGAAGGACGACCTGGATTCGAAACTCGCGCTCGCAGTCACGACACAGGGGAAAGGGAAAGAGTTTCAGGAGCTGAATAACCTGCTCGGCTTTACGGATGAAGATACGCTGCATTACGCGACGAAAGGCGCCGTCGCCTGGGCCCTCGCGAGTAACGCGCTCCAGCACGAGAAGGTCCTGCGTTTTCTCGAAAAGAAAATACCCGACCTTACGGGCGGTGCTTTACTGCTAGCCTTGCAGACAGCGGGCGAGGCCGAACTGGAAAGAAACGAGGACGCCGCGGCCGAGAAACATATCCGGAAAGTGATCGAGCTGAATCCAACCGATCTGCGTGCGCTGGAGTATCTCCACCTGATTTACGTGAAGCGGGATGACGACGAGGGAGCATCTGACGTGAACGCGAAAATCAAGGCGCTCGAAGCGTAGCGGATTGTTCCGGCAAAAAGGGCAGGGACTCGGGTGACCTGCTCCTGCGCCGCCGCCGGGAATGGCTCAACGGCAAGCGCCGCCGCAATCAGGAGCACTGGTTTTCCTGAAGTAATGATAACGACTCTCTCTGGAACGCCTTTAACAGTCTTCTCCGGGGTTGAAATTACTTTGTAAAACGGGTATCAAGAATACTTGAGCGGGAGTCTATTTCAATAAAAGGCAAGGAGTTCAAGAGGTTATTCCCTGTTAAAAGGAGACTCTTAAAGCCGCCAGTTGCGCGGGAGGCGCTTTTGCTTTATTAATAGGAGGCGTTTCATGGGAAAAGTCCCGGAGAAAACAGCCGGGAACCCTTTCGCCTCCGTCAACTTGAAAACCGGCGTCGTCAGCCGGAGAAGATCAGGAGCTGTTTTTATGATATTCAGGATGCCGATTGTGCTTGCGGCCGCGGGCTTTCTCTTGGCGGGCGGGCTGGTTTTTGCGGATACTTCGGAGATTGACTCCGGGCCTGTTCAGATGGGTTACGAGATCGTGGGTACAGTGCCCGAGGAAGGGTATCTCATCAAGGGCGAGGGCTGGACGCAGATTTCTTATGTAACGAAGGATGACACTGGCCGTCCGGTGAAGGTGGCCCGGCTTTGTGACCTGAAAGCCGCGATCGAAGTCGCCCTGGTCAATGGGACGACGCTGCGCGCGTACTACCGCGCGTTTTTGGTTTTTCCAAAAGAGTACTGGCCTGAAAAGGGAAGCGGCCGCGAAGAGTTTCCATCAAAAACGGAAATCGAGGCTCCCCTCGACAAGCTCGAGAAGCTCGACGAATTTCAGACGGGCGGGCACGCCGAAAGATTCTCGGTCGATCTCGCGGGCGCGGCGCTCAAGAAACTCGAAGAGCTGGGATACGCCCAGGACGAAGCGTTCGTGACGGCTTTCAAAATGAAAATCGCCGAGCTCATTGCGGGTCTCCACGCCGAAATCCCGAACCAGATCCGCTGGATGTTCGAGCGCTACCTCGAGCAGGTCAAACAGGAAGCCGAAGCCGCCGAGAAAGCCGAAATCACACTCAAGGCCGAAGCCGAAGCCGCGCGAATGCAGGCCGCCAAAGCTGCCGAGGCGCCTGCCGCTGAATTCGCGCCCGAGGCGGTCCCCGAACCCGATTCTCTGAATCCTGAAGAAAGAAGAGACGCTCCCTTTGATCCGCAAAATTAAGTTCGATACTTCCCGGGCGCGTGCGCTTCTTTTCCTGCTGCTCTCACTGTCGCTCGCGTGCGGCTGCGCCGGAGACCGCGCGAAGATGCTGGGAAAAGGTCCTCTGGCCGCGGCCCACGCCCACGAAATCAAGGGCGATTTCGACAAGGCGATCGCGGAACTGCAGAAGGGCATCGAAGAAGACCCGTATTCGGGCCGCCTCTATTACACGCTTGGAAACCTCAAGCTCGGCCTCGGTGATTTCGAAGGAGCCCGGACGGCGTTCTGGCGCGCGAGCCAGCTGTACGAAGCCACGGGCGAGCACAAGACGGAAGCGGAACCGTTCAACAAGCTGCTCGCCACCTACGACAACCTGGGCATGGTCCTCACTCTTCTCGGGGAATACGAAAACGCGGTCTGGTATCACGGACGCGCCGAGCTGCCGCCTCACGACAGTTATCTTCCGCTGAGGGGAAAGGCTTTCGCGAATCTCCTGAAGGGCGATTCCGAACAGGCGCTCAACCAGTTTAATATGTATATGAGCCATTTTCCCTCCCACGAAAGCGCGATGGCCCCCCTGCTGAATTTAATGGAAGAGACCGCGGCCGGGCGGGTGCCGAAAGAAGCCTTCGTGGAATACTTGAAAGCCGTGTACTCAGGCTACGATGCCGAGGCCCAGAAAGAACATTTCGACCGCGCGATCAAAATGACGCCGGGCCACGCGGGCTGGGAAAAGCTTAAACCGCAGGTCCAGGTCAACCCGGGCGTGCAGGCGGCCGATATCGAACAGGACAAGGAGTTTGCCTACGTCCGCACCCTGATTACTAATCAAAATCTCGGAGAAGCGGAGAAGAGACTCAAAAAACTTAAAAAGCGCTATCCCGACAGCCCTCAGGTGTATCAATACATCGGCGTCATGCTGTTGAATAAAGGCGAACCCGCCAAGGCCGAGGACTCGTTCCTCGAAGGACTGAAAAAAGACCCGCATTCTCTTCAGATAAATTTTAATCTCGCGACGGCTTATTTGACCCAGGGAAAATTTGATAAAGCGAAAGCGCGTGCGCTCCGGGTTACGGCAAGGGACCCTCATTATCCCGACGTGAACATGCTTCTCAGCCAGTTGATGGTCCGGGAAAAAAAATACGACGAGGCGCTTTCCTACGCCGAAAAGGAAGCTGAAATCAATCCGAAGAACCCCAACGTCCACGCGAATATCGGGGAGATTTATTATCAGCACAAGAAAGACTACCTGCGGGCGATCGCGAGTTATGATAGATGCCTCCAGCTCGAGCCCACGGACCTCGAAGTCCGGAAATGGAAGTCGGACGCGTACGCTCAGCTGGGCGATTTCGACAAGGCGCGCGAAGAGATGCTCGCCCTGCGCGACACGATGATGAAATATCCCCAGCTCCGGGAGCAGGTCGGGCAGGCTGACGGCTGGATCCGCGAGCTCGAAAGCAAAAAGCAGGGCGCTCCGGGCGGACAGGCCGCAACACATTGAACGTATTCGTCCTGAACACGGACGAAGAAAGAGCCAAGGCACATGAAAGTTCAGGAAACAAAATTTTACGCGGCGCGAGCCGACCTCGAGACGTGGCTTAAAGCGGTCGAAGCGGAAATCCGGCTGCAATGGATTCACGGCGGCCTTTTGGAGTCGCTCGAAGATCTCGCGGAGTACACCTCTTTCAGGCAGATCCCCGATTTCGGCGTGGCGCTGAGCGGGCAGGATATTCTTCAGGAAAAATACCTGATCATGCCCGAGGACGCGATACTCCGGCTCATGAAAGCGCCCCAACCCCGTTCCAGTAGAATTTTCCTTTCCGTCGCGCAGCAGGAAAACCGGAATTCCCTTTTGCTCAAGCCGGGCGGCGTCTTGCGCGGCACCCAGAAGGCGGTCATGGCGGGATCCATTGAAAATATCTGGAAAACCGAGGCTTCGCTCGGACTCTTTGATCTCTTCCGGAAAGAGATGCTGAAAACATTCACTGCCGCCGGGAGCTACCGCGTCGGGCCCGCGGCCCGGCTGCTCGCCAAACAAGGTTACAGGCTCACCGAAAATCTCCGCACGCCAAAAGAGCGGGATCTGGTTATTTATTAACGCGTCCTTACAAATATTCGGGAGGTTACGATGCTGACAAAATTGACCGGCGTTATTCTGGTGACCGCACTTCTTTGCTCCTCGCCTGTTTACGCCGACGGCGGCGCTAAATCTCTTGGCGGCATTTCCTTCACGGTTCCTGCAGGCTGGAAAGAGACTCCGCCGTCTTCTTCCATGCGCGCTTTTCAGTTTGAGATTCCAGGCGCCAATGTGCCTGGACATCCTGGGGAAAGCTTGACGCTTTCCTCCGGAACTCCTCGTACCGACCAGGCCGCGGGACAGAAGGCGGAGATGGCGGTGTTTTATTTCGGACCCGGCATGGGCGGCGGGATCCAGGCGAACGTCGCTCGCTGGAAGGGCCAGTTCAAAACTCTGACGGCGGAGGAAGTCGAAGAGAGACAGCAGGGCGCGGTCAAGGTCACGATCGTTTCACTGAAGGGAACGTTCCAGCCTTCGGGCGGCCCGATGATGACGGCGGAAGGAGCGGCGATCGAGAACTCGGCCGTGCTCGCCGCGATCGCCGAAGGAACGCAGGGCTCGATTTTTTTTAAATTGACGGGGCCCGGCGTGGTTCTCGCCGAAGCGCGTCCCGGCTTCGACAGTCTTGTGGCCAGTCTCAAGTAACCGGTAAGAACTCGAAGGAAAGTCCGCATGAAGACGCTTGGGGATTACGCAGAATGAAGAGAAGGTCCTCCTTGCGCTCGCGTGCAGTCTTTTTTTCAGCGTGCCGGCTGCGCTCTATCTCGTTTTTAAAAATCAATCGCGGCGCGCCGCGAACCGACAAACGGAGGTGTGACATGAAAGGCATTCTTTTCTCGCTGGGCCTGCTTGTGATGATACCCGCGGCCTTTGAGGCGCGGGCGGAAGAACCCACGCTTCTCCTGAATGTCGAGCCCGTTCAGGAGTCCGTGAAAGCGGGAGAGATGTTTGAACTGGCCTACGAGGTTCGGAACGTGTCATCTCAACCGGCGGCCTTCGAGATGTGGAAATGTGCGTCGTTCGTTCACTGGGATACGGACGTCGACGGCATCGAAGCGGACGAGTGGCCGTGCCTTGAGGCCGACGAGCCTGTGGTTTTCAATCTGGCCCCCGGAGAATTCATGGGGAACAAAGTCCGGCTGATTTACCTGGGAGAGAATCCTGCGGGAGAAAAACCGGTGACTTTCAGGCTGAGTTTCGAACCTTTCCTCGAGGGCGGCGTGGATCTCATGGAGCCCGTCACGGGCGGCCCCGTCGAAATCACTGTGACGCCGGGCGACCCGGAAGAGATCGCGAAAAAAAATGAGAATAAAAATTAGATTCAAAGAGGAGAGAGGGGCCGGGCACGCGGGAGAGACCCACAGTACCCGGCGCTTGAGCGGAAGTCGAGCTTACTTTCCCGATCTCTTTTCCTGCTTGGCTTTTCTTTTTTCCTGAAGAGTTTTCATCGGTTTCTTTTTGTCGCCCTTGTCGCCCGTTCTAAGTTTTTCTTTTGCCATGGTGACGCTCCTGTTTGATGTGATTCTGTGGCCCGGATATTTTCCGGTGAGGACATCATACAATACAAAGACATCGGCGGCCTTCACTTTTTCATGGGTTGCGCTAGAATAGAAACCCTATGAAAGAAACCGAAAGCAAGACCGGCATGACGACGACTTCAAAAATCTGTTCCGTGTGTTTCCGGCCGAACAATTCTTCGTTGGCCGAGTGCCGCCGCTGTGACAATCCTCTCACGGAAAGCGCGTCCGAAGAGCAGGTGCGCGATTATTACCGGAAGAAGGGGCTGCCTGCGGGCGTGATTCTTTTTACGGCACTCGCCTCGGTTGGTTTCTTCGTGAGTTTTCCGCAGATGATCGGCGTCGTGCCGGTGAGTGAATTTTCCCCGTTTGACTGGCTTCAGATCGTGGCGATGAACGTGGCTTTGCTCGTGCTCACGGCAGGTCTTCTCCTGTCGCGGGAATGGGCGAGAAAGGGGATCATCTATTTTCAGCTTGCCGCGGTCTTCATCGGGATCGGCTCTCTTTTTGCGATGCAGGGTGAAAAAGGCGCCGGTTACGAACATGCGTTCAGGCAATACGAGGCGCGCGAGCAGGGTGAAGTGCAGTCCGGCCGCAGGCAGCCTTTGTCGAACGCAGAGCTCAGAATAGAATTCCGCGGGGCGATGGATCTTTCAAATACGGGCGTCTGGGTCCCGATGGTGCTCATGATGCTCGTGACGCCCGCAGTATGGTTTGCCTATTTTTCAGGACCGGTAAAACGGTATTTTCACTACAAAGAATTGATCCGCGCGGAGAACAGGCGCGCGGGTCCGTAAAGGCCAAGGCCCCCAGGAGAGAACATGCAAAACCCGACGTCACTTCCCCTGATCCTGCAGAAGACCGCGGATTTTTTAAAGGTCCATTGGCAAAAAGTTCTTTTCGTCGTCCTTATTGTGTACACGCCCTTTAACGCGGTGATGTCTTTTTTTCCGGCCGAAGGGCCCGCTGCGGGGGATGATTTTCAGCTCTGGAGAAATGCGGGCGCCGTTTCCTTGAGCCAGACACTCAAAGGTTTCGCGGGTATCCTTGTCTCGCTCGCTTTGGCGGTTCTCGTCGAGGCGCACACCCGAAATGAAAATGTTTCCCTCAAGGAGGTTCTTCTTCGCTCGTTGAAGCGCCTGCCCGTAGCTTTCGGCACTATCCTCGTCACGAGCATTCTTGTGGGCCTGCTTTTTCTTGCGCTCATTGTCCCCGGAGTGATGTTCACCATTTTCTGGATGTTTGCCCTGACGGCGGTCGCGCTCCGCGGCGTATCGTTTTTCGGAGCGCTCAGCTACAGCAAAGCGCTCGTGAAAGGCCGCTGGTGGAAAACGTTTGGCTACGCTCTCGTGTTGATGCTGATAGGCGGCGTTATCGCGGTCGCGGCAGGCAGCCTTGGGGGTATCTTTGCCAGCGTGATAAGCGGGCTCATTCCTTTTCAGCCGGTTTTCCGCCTTTTCAATATCCTTGTCTTTACTTTCGTGGATCTCACGCAGACTTTCATTACGGCCGGGCTCGTTTTCTTTTTTCTTCAATGGGAAGAAACCCGGGGGCCGGGCGCGCTCCCGGCAATCGGAGGCGTTAACGTACCCCCTGCAGCGATCTAAGGTCGGCCCAGGGGAGTGGACTTAAGACCGTCGGAAGAAGCTTGGGGCTTACGGGAATTATGATGTCTTATCCCGTCGCTTTGCAATAACTTAGGATATTTCGCAACATCTGATTAAACCTTCCGGCCGTGCGCGCGTCTAAGTGTGCGGCAGGAAGTGAAACCTGCCGACAAAATCCAACGGCGGGAGGAATCAAACAATGAATAAATGGACGGTCATCACACTCACATTACTGATCGGAACAGGGCTCGCGGCGGGCCCTGCACCCTCAGCGTTTGCCCAGGCGGAAGCGGCCCAGGGAAGCGGCGGTTTTCAACAGAAGATCCAGGAGTGGAAAGAACTCCGCGAAAAAGATCCGGAAGCTTTCAAAGCAAAAGTGCAGGAGCGCAAGCAGGCGGTGCGCGAGCGGCTCGAAGAAAAGCGCGGCGAGAACCCCGAGGAGTTCGAATCGGTGCGTAAAGAAGTCGGAGAGAAGCGGCGGGAGAAGCTGAAGAAACTGAAAGAGGAAAATCCGGAACGCTTTGAAGAAGTGATGGAGAACCGGCGGGAGAAACTCGAAAAGCTGAAGGAAGAGCGTCCCGAGCAATACGAAAAACTTGCCGAGAAACATCCCAGGCTCCAGGAGCGTCTCGAGAAATGGAAGCAGGGCGAAGGACGGATGCCTAAGGAACGCATGAAGGAAATGCGCGGGAAGAATCCCGAACAGTTCAAGGAATTCATGGAAAAGCATCCCGGGGCCGCCAAGCGCTTCGGCGAAAAATCCGAAGACAAACGGGACCATCTCGAAGACCGGCGCGATAAGATCGAAGACCGTAAGGACCGCGCCGAAGATATCCGCGACGCGCAGCACGACGGCGGTTATCTCGATAAGCTGGAAGATAAGAAAGACCGCGCGGAAGACCGTCTTGACCATGCGGAAGACCGGTCGGACAAAGCCGAAGACCGCTGGGACAGGAAGCACGACGGGCCCGTTCCGCCCGCGGCGAGAGACAGGATCGAAGACCGGAAAGATCATCTCGAAGATAAGAAAGACCGTGCCGAAGACCGCTGGGACCGGGCTGAAGACGTCCGCGACGCGCAGCATAACGGCGGGAGGCTCGACAAGCTCGAAGACAAGCGGGACCAAACGGAAGACCGGATGGACCGTCGTGAAGATATCCGCGACCGTGGGGAAGACCGGCGCGACCGGCAGACCCGCGGCGCGAGGCAGGGGATGAAACGTGCGGCAGGAAACAGAAATTAGAGAACCTGAAGACGCGTTGATCGCGCGGGTGCGGAGGGGCGACACAAGCGCCTTCTCCGCACTCGTGTCTTCGCATGAAGACAGGGCGATCGGACTCGCCTATTCTTTTCTCGGCAATTGGGAAGACGCCCGCGAAGCGGCGCAGAACGCGTTTGTCAAAGCGTACCGGGATTTTCAAAGGTTCCGGGGAGAAAGTCATTTCACCACCTGGTTTCACCGGATACTCGTGAACGAATGCCGCGATTTTCTGCGGAAGAAAAAAGTCCGCCGCAATCTCGCAGTGAATTTAACGGGCGATGGGGATAATGAAGACGTCCGCGAAGCGCCCGAGCTTCGGATTCCGGGCAGGGAAAACCCCGGACGCGACGCAGCCGACCGCGAGCTTGGAGAAGCGATCCGCTCGCACGCCGCGCAGCTTCCCGAACAGCAGCACGCGGTTTTTATCATGCGTTACATGGAAGACATGAGCCTGGAAGAAATTGCCTCCTCGCTCAGGCTTACGACGGGCGCCGTGAAAGCGCATCTCTGGCAGGCGAACCGGAAAATGAAAGAGAAACTTTCCAAATACAGGCAGGAGGGAACGGTATGAACGAGCAGCCCTTTGACGAACTGGACCGGGAGTGGAAAGAAAAGGCACGTGATCTCAAGCGTCCGAACATTCCCGCGGAAATCAAAAAAGGATTCGCGGAGTCCGTTGAAAAGCGTATCAGCCAGACGCGTCCGGACGTTCCCTTTCCCGTGCTGGGAGCGGCCGCGCTCATCTTCTTGCTCGCAGCCGCGATTCTCTGGGGGGTCGTGGGACGGCCCGTCGCGCAGGCCGTGAAAGCAGGGGTGGAGGCTCCTGCCATGGAAGAGACCGCCGGTTCTTACGCTGCCCCGGTAGAAACGGCCGAAGCCGCTGAGGCCGCGCCCTACGCTCTGCGGGAAGACGAGCTTGCGGAAGAAATCGAGATCCTGCGCGAACTCGGAGTTTGGGACGACGCCGAGGACGAAGCTCTCAATCTCGTCACGGGCGATCAACTCATGGGCGAAATGGATTATGGACTGAGTATCGCGGCGCCCGGCCCCGCAATGACATAATAAAATCAACAAATGAAAGGACCAGGCATGAAGATAAAAATCCAGGGTTTCATCCCTCTCGCGCTCGCCAGCTTTCTTTTTTCCGTGTCCCCGGCTTATGGTGCTGAAGAACGCGCCGTTCCTGAAGGCGCTCAGCCGGTGGAGATCCAGGGCGAGGAGAGCGCCCCTGTCCAGGCACCTGTGCCGCCGCTTAGGGAGAAAATCGAAGAAGTAAAGAAAGGCATGGCCGAAGTGCCGAAACCGATAAAAAATTTCGGTGAACTCGGCTCCGCCCGGAAGACCCAGCTCGACCAGCTCGAGATGGATTACGCGTCCGGGAAGATCACGCAGACCGAATACGAAATGCGCCGCGACACGCTTTTTCGCGAAGCCAACCTGATTTTCTGATTATCGGAGACGAGAACATGAATAATCGGCGTTTGAATGTTTTGATTTGCCTGTTCGCGGTTCTTCTTTTTGCCGCGGCCCCCGCAGCCTGCGCCGGCGGTCCGATGGACGATACCCGCATGGAAAAAATGGGGGACTGGTTCTCGGCGCTCGGCAAAAGCGGCGGTGAAAAAAAACAGATTCTTCTCCAGCGTAGAATTCAGCGAAGGTCGGCAAAAGCGCAGAATGCCGGAAGAGAAGCCGCCCGCAGCAACGAGAAGAATGCCCGCAAAAGGGCGCAGGACGCCGGGAAAGCCGCCCGGAAAGCCCAGAATAAATAATTGCGCCGGATTTAAACCAGCCGGGAACGAGATACTGCTTATCTCTCGAAAGAGCGGGCAAACCGCCGGTATTCCTCACCGGCGTGAAGAAATTTTTCCTCCAAAAGCTGGTCCGTCGATTCGATTTTTTAGCGGCGTCACTGACAAGATTATGAAGACGCTGAGCCCCCAGCATTTTCTGAAATCCGCGGTAAGCCTGCGAGCGGTTGTAATAAGAGCCGGTTTTAACGGCTTCGAGCGTCAGGCGGTATAAATGCCGCGTGAATTTGTAATGATAAAGCACCGTCCGAAACGTCAGCTATGCAGGCGTTTAAAATTTGGTGCGAACTGCCTAAAGAACGTCTCTCTTTTCCTTCGCGCATAAGAGGATGTTTTGTCAGCGATATGTCGGCGAAATCAAACAGCCGGGAGCGGATGCCGCCCAGGTGCCACCGGATGGCGGGCTCGGAGAGCGTACTTCCCGGCGCATTGTAGGGCCCGTTTGTTACATGGGACAATTCATAATAGGGATGAGCTGTCCGCAGAAAAATCCTGCATTCAACCTTAAAAAAAATGCAATAAATCGAAACAAAACCTTGCCAATTACGTCATATAGAATAAATAATATCCCGGTTTGAGGGTCTGGTTCCCAGACCGTTAAAAAAGAAGCAGCTTCAAGGGAGGGTAAAGATGACAGGACAGGGTTCCGGCGGTAACGTGATCGCGGCGGTTTGCAGTTTTTTCGTGCCCGGGCTTGGGCAATTAGTTCAGGGACGCCTGCTGATGGCGATCGTGCATTTCTGCCTGGCGGGTCTTTTATGGCTCATTCTTATGGGCTGGGTCATCCATTTGTGGTCCATCCTCGACGCCGCCAAATTCAAGCCGAAGCAGCTCCAGTAGCAGTCCGCACATAAAAGGAGAACGGGATGAACATTCAGAGATGGGACCGCGAGCGTTTATTTGAGCGCATTTTTCAGGAAGGCAATGTCGGGATCGCACTCGTCGGCCTCGATTTCACTTTTCTCGAAGTCAATCCGCGCCTCTGCGAAATCACGGGCTACTCTTCAGAAGAACTCCGAGACCGGAAGTTCATCGACATTACCCACCCGGACGACATCCACACCGACGTCCAGCTCGCCGACCAGCTCTTCCGGGGAATGAGAAAAAATTACCAGATCGAGAAACGCTATTTCAAAAAGAACGGTGAAATCGTCTGGATCTATCTCTCGGCTTCCGTCATACGGAACGAAGCTGACGAGCCTCTTTTCGCGCTTTCCATGATTACTGACATCACGGCCATCAAGAACAGCGAAAACGGCGGCGCCCCGGCCGTGCCGCACAACCCTTATCGCGAGCTCCCGGAATCGGAGCCTGCGGAAACTTTCGGCGATTTCCTCAATGTCTGCAGCTGGTGCACCAAGGTCAGGGGAACGGACTCGCGCTGGCACCGTTTCGAAGACTGGATCAAAAAAACGTTTCAGGTGAGCACCACCCACGGCATCTGCCCGGGCTGTGAAGCCAAACAGAGAAACCTCTGACGCCGCGTTCCAGGGATTTTGCGGCCTGAGATGAACAAAATGATCCTGATCGTACTGGCCGCTTTTGCCGTCCTTCTCGTCGTTTCGTGTTTTATTCTGAGTTCGATCGTGTTTCCATGCCGCGGCTTATTTCAAGGCGGCCGCGCCGCTCTTTCACCCGGCGCCGCAGAACACGCTGTCCTCGAAACAAATCTCCGCATGCACGTTACGGCTCTCGCCGGGACGATCGGTGAAAGAAACCTTTTTCATCCCGAAAAACTCGAACAGGCGGCTGAATACATCAAGCACGTCTGGCAGGAGCAGGGCTTTGAAGTAAGGACGCAGGTTTACGAGCACCAGGGAGTTCCGTTTCAGAATCTCTGGGTGCAGATCGACGGCGCGGAATCCCCCCGGGAGATCGTGCTCGCGGGCGCTCATTACGATTCGGTCCTGCACTCGCCCGGGGCCGACGACAATGCGAGCGGCGCCGCGGCTCTTCTCGAACTTTCGGGCAGGCTGAAAAAAATCGGGCCCTTCAAAAGATCCATCCGGTTCGCGGCTTTCACGAATGAAGAACCGCCTTTCTTTAAGTCACCGGAAATGGGAAGCCGCGTGTTCGCCCGCACAGCCGCCCAAGAAAAAGAAAACATTACGGCGATGATCAGCCTCGAAACGATCGGCTATTTTACAGACGAACGCCGCAGCCAGAAATATCCGCCGCTCTTCAACCTCTTTTATCCTGACACGGGAAACTTTCTCGCGGTGGTAGGCAACGTGGAGTCGCGAAAGCTGGTGGAGAAAGTAACGCGGTATTTCCGGGAGGCGAGCCCGCTTCCCTGCGAATGCGCGGCAGTCCCGGGCTCGGTGCCGGGAGTGGACTGGTCGGACCACGCTTCCTTCTGGGAGTACGGTGTCCCCGCGGTCATGGTCACGGATACGGCGCCTTACCGTAATCCGCGCTACCATCAGGCGGGCGACACGCCTGAAACCCTTACCTATCCCGCATTCGCGCAGGCGGTGTCAGGCCTCGCGCACGTTCTCGAGCGTCTCGCGGGCGAATAGGCTGGCAGGCCCAGGCATAAAAAAAGGGCCGGGTATCACTTCGATACCCAGCCCCCCGGTACGGGTCCGATTTAAACCGTTACCGGCTCATGGCCGCCTGAATTTTCATGGCTTCCTCAAGATGCGTCGCGACATGACCGCGGGTATCCGTGAGGTGCTTCTTGATTTGTTCATTGTTCGCTTTCGCGCTGAACTGGGTATCGATTTTGTTCAGCACTTCCTTATGAGACTTGATCATCGCATCGATGTAAGCGGTTCCGAATTCGTCGCCTTCAAGAGGAAGAAGGGTTGAAAGCTCCCGCGCGCCTTTGACACGGAGATCGTCGACAGCTTTGGTGTCCATCGGCGTCACGCCGATCTGTTCGCCGAGCTTAAGCGTCTGCTCGAGGTTTTCGCCGTGCTCTTCGTGCATCATTTTCGCGTAGTCAAGCACCTCGGGACTTGCTTTTTTCTGTGAGGCCGCGGCCGCCGCCAGAATCTCGTTGTCGTTTATCGCGCCTACGAAGCCGAGAACTTCCGCGTCGCCTTTGTCGCCTTCAGCCTCGCCCTGACCTTCTCGCAGCGGCGAACCGGGAATGACCGGCACGTCCGGAAACATGGCGGAGTCACCGGCGGGCTCGAACTGCAGCTTCTCCACATACTCGGGATGCTTTCCCAGTACGTCGTTCACAACATTCTCCCCGAATGACTTACGCGCTTCTTCGACATTCTTTTTTCCGGTTACGATATCGTTCGCAAGATTCAGCGTTAGAATATTGTGGCCTTCCAGATCGCAGCGGGCGGACATTTCTCCCGCCGTCCGGTTGATCGTCACGCTTCCGTCGTAGGCCAGAAGATCGTCTGCCTTATCGGCAGGCACATTATAACTGACCGTGTGCTCGAGATAATCCATGTGAGGCTTGGGGAAATCGTGATTGATTTCCTTTCGCGTGACCATGATCCGCTTATATTCGCCGGGGTTGTGCCAGACGAACGTTTCGGTTGAAGCTTCCTGAGGAAGGCCGTACTTGCCCATCATCTGAAGCGCGGCCACCTTGGGACGGGGCGGGTAGTCATTCACGAGCTGATCGAAGGCGGCCTGGTCAACGGTAGTACCCGCGGCCTTGTTCATTTTTTCAGCGGCCTGTGCATACCCCGCCGGCAGGACTGCCAAAGCAAAAAACATCGTTGTTATCGCAACAGGAAACATCCTTTTTTTCCATAGCTCTGTTTTCATGGCATCCTCTTTTTTTGGGAGACGTTGATGAGTGCGGTCGAAATGATTAAACCGAGTGTAACAGTTCTGGAAAGACAGGGAATCAGGCGAGACCTGTTCAAGAGGGGTTGTCTCCTTGAAGGCCGTGAAGAAACTCCCGACAGGGTCCCGGGGTATTTCTTTAGAGAGAATAGATAAGATCCATTACGCGGCTTTCGCCATCGGGCCTTGTATGAGATCAAGGGGGATCGTGCTGCAGCGAGCACGTTAAATCAGTTTATTCCTGATAGGCAATCCGCGGCCCCTTTGCTAAGGTCGCCAGTGCGGGGATTCAGTATTACAAATCCGGCATACAACGCGCATGAGTTGGCATATCTATTAACCGTCATTTAAAGATTAAGGGGTTAACATGACCCGATACAAGCCGCATTGCGCTAAAGTGTTCATCTGGGGCTTCGCCCTTCTCATTCTCTCGGCGGCCGTCTTTTTTTTCTGCCGGCATGTGAGTAAAGAAGCGGCACGGCCTGAAATTCCTCATCTTGCTTCCGACGGCCCGGGTATCGACATCAATCCTCATCCTCATGAACGCGGCGACGCGGAACGAGGCCGGGAAGTTTTTCGTTTTGAAACCTTCGGGAATGAAGGCTTCTGGACCGACGCGATGCGCCTGCCCAAAGGCATGATGGATTCTAAATTCACCCCGAAACAGGCGCTCGAAGCCGGTCTTCAAATCGATATCGAGGCGATTGATCCGGCCCTGAGAGAAGTTCTCGAGAAAGAATTAAAAACCGATCTTTCCCCCGCAAACGCTCCCATGTTGAATGATCCTGAGACCACTTTAAAACTTGTGAACGCAAACGCGGTCGTGGGCGTGGTCCCCAAGGATAGCAATGGCGACGGGGTACTCAACGTTGCCGCCGGCGACAAGGTCGGGATCTCCTGCACGATCTGCCATACGATTACCGATCAGTCGGTTTATAACCTGCCCGGTGCCGGATCCATCGGACGGCGAATCGACGGGCCTGCGGCTCTGACCCTGGATATGGGCAGGCTTCTCGCTCTGGCGGCTAACTCGCGGGCTTACTACCCCAATCTCAAAGCGAGATTTCTGGGACTCAGCATCGGGAAGTCCTGGTTCGCGCTCGGTCCGGATTCGACCGAGGAACAGTTTGACGCCTATTTAACAGACCCCAAAAACTATCCGGTGGGGACTTTTGACGAGACGCATGACGGCAACGGCAACCCTGTTAAAAACGTGCCTCTTTTCCGGCAGGATCTCGCCGCGCCTTACGGCTCTGCGGGAGAACATGCAATTTTGGATAACATCGGAAATGGTTCCTATACGACGAATCTGGATCTGACTACGCTGGCCACGCCGGAAGGGCAGCAGTTTCTTACAATGAAAGCGGGTCCCGCGGGTAAACAGCTCTCTAAGGAGTACATCGAGATACTTAAAGAAACGAACGTGACCGGTTACCCGTTCGTCATAGCGGAAAAGGTCGGCAATGTGGGTAATGCGGCAAGCCCCGTCGGGCTTCGTGTCGATAACCAAAAACTTTTAGATATGAACGCGTTTCTCGATGATTTACCCGCTCCCAAAGCCCCCCGGGTCGATCTCGCAATGTTCTCGCGCGGCAGGGAGCTATTTCGTACAAACTGTACCTCCTGCCATAATGTCGATCAAAGTAAGTTTGTTCCGCCAACGTTGATTAAGATGAAAACGATCTGGCCCGCTTATACGCCTTTTATTATCGGAATAAGAGGAGACAAAAAACTGAGCCATATCCTGAATTCGCCGGGCGGCTTCGACGATAAAATGGTGATCGTCGACGCAAGTGACCGCGGAGAAATAAGAGGAAACGCGATGCCGCTTCTTCTCGATCTCGACCGGACGACCCTCTTCCTTCATGACGCGTCCGTCCCCAGCCTCGATAATCTGCTCGATCCGATGCGGGGCAGGGACGCCCCGCATCCCTTTTATATCGCGGACCGCTCCGAGCGGGACGATATGGTGGAGTTCCTGAGAGGGCTCGACACCGAGCCGATCAAGCCCGGTTAAAATGGAATGAACTTGAACAGGCCGATTGAAAGGCGGGCAGGTAAATCTTATGAGCTCCTTTATTCTGGCGGGACTCTGGGGCGCTGTTCAGCGCTGCCCCTTCTACCTGTAGCAGCACTGGGATATTTCTTCAATATCGGCCATCGTCTGGTAGCTGCAGTCACCGCCTTTGAGGCCGGCTGATCTATTTGCTACGCTCGGCTGAGTCATGCCGGCGCGAAAAACCGCAAAAAGAGTATCCTGGCCGCAATCGTCCTTTCGAATTTTCGGGAGAGATTATCGAGCACGGTCGGCATGAAAGAAAGCGGGAAATCCCCCGTTTTATATTCGCTCTCTGGTGTGGGATTCTCATCGTGTCCGGGGCATTTCGATACTCGGATACGCCGTCTCGGCCTATTATCGGAGGCCGCCGTCTCTATTATCACGGCAGTTGCGGCGGGGTCGATCCTTACCATGCTGACCCAGACGATGATTCCGGAAGCATATGAAGATTCGCCGGACTTTGCGGACATCATCACCGTGGCCGGATTCCTGACCGAATTCGCGAAACGGGATGAAAAATTACGCGAGACTTAAGCGGCTTTCGCCATCGGCTGGGCAAAGACGCGCTCTTCCGCCGCCGGAACCGCCTTCAGTTTCCTGCGCATTCCCGCCGCCTTTTTTCTGAACGCCTCATAAATTTTATAGCTGAGAACGGTGGGATGAATTTGGTAAGCGCGCACATTATTGATAAGTGATTTCTGTGTCCAGAATTTCACGACGAGTTCCACGTATTTGCGCCTGTAATGCCTGAGAAATCCGGTAGCGTGGAAGAGATAGGCTTCGATCGGTTCAAACGGCCGCTTATTGTGGCTCACGAGCGAGCCCATATAATTGTACTGAAGACCAAGATCGTGAATTTCGTAGCCGTTCTTGATGCGGAGCGTATTCATGAGAGGCATATCGATCCAGCCTTCCCCGAAGATTTTCACCTGCTCGGGCCTGATAAACAGATTCCTGTGGCAGCGCGAGAGGACGAGAAGCCCCGTATTGAACCAGCTGCAGTCTTCGTCTTTGAGATAAGGATAATGGACCCCGTAGAACTCGCAGGCGGATTTGAGGACTCCGCCGCGGTGCTGCGCGTAAGGAGGGCGTTCGAAAACAGCGCCGATTTTTCCGTAAGGGACCATGGCAAAAAGATCGGGGCACGCGGGGTTGATCGCAATGTCGCCGTCCATGTAAATCACCCGGTCGTACTCAGCCAGCAGCTCGTAAATATCGAATTTCTTGAGCCTGCTGCGGACGGAATTTTCGTAATCACCGGTAATTTTTATAAAATCGATCCCGTGTTTTTCAGCATACCGCTTCATAAGGGGATGCGTAAATTGCCAGAGCGAAGAATCGCCGATAGCTACCGTTACGAGTGCATTTCTCATAAATCCTCCAAAAAAATATTTTAAAAAGACGTTTCTTAGTGGCAGTCATTATCAATCTACGGAGGCATTACTCCCATGGGGGCCGCCCGGTTTGGGTATTAAGGGATTATCGATAAAGTATGTCGTGTGAAATCGGGTAAAAAAAAAGCTGAAGAATTTCTTTAAACGGGGATTGAGCGCACGCCCTGATCTGAGAAGGATGGAGTCTTAAAAAAGATTAATACGGTCTCGGGCGGGATATCAGGGTCTAGAGGAAAGGGCGCCCTGGCAGCTCGAGCCCGCTCCGGCCGTGCAGCCGAAACAATGGTCGGCGGTCAGTATCGGGCGGTCCAGCAGGTCCTGCGGGCGGGAGTTAAAAATGGTGAAAGGTTCCCCGTTCCGTATCTGCATTCCAAGCGCCAGGTTGAAGTCGCAGTCGTAAAGCCTTCCGTCCCAGCCGACGCTCAGCGTATTCAGGCACATCAGATTCTTGAGCGTTGCGGCATTGAAATTCCGCGCGAGCACTTCCTCGTAATCCTCAAACTGATGGAGCGCGCGCAGGTATTTTTCATACCGGGTGATGGGCATGTTCGTGATCGTGTAGAGACGGTTAAAAACGATTCCGGCGTCTTCCAAAAGTCTCTGTTTGTAAGCCTTCTCCAGTCCCTCCTGCGCCGGAGGCAGGTGAGGGCCGACCGGATTATAAACAAGATTGAGAACGAGCCCTGTCCCTTCTTTTCCGTAACCGAGTTCATTCAGCCGGACAAGCGCCCGGACTGATTCGTCGAACGTGCCCCGGCCCCTCTGTTTATCCACGTTCTCTTTCAGGTAACAGGGAAGAGAGGCGATTACCTCGGCCCTGTTACCTGCGAGGAATTCCGCGAGATCTTCCTGTCCCGGCAAAAAGAGCACGGTGAGGTTGCAGCGGTCGATGACATGCAGGCCGCGCTTTTTCGCTTCCGTGACGAGAAACCTGAAATAAGGATTCATCTCCGGCGCCCCGCCCGTGAGATCAAGCGTCTCCGCGCCGCTCTGCGCCATATAATCCGCGACGGCGCGCGCCGTCCGTTCGTCCATATTTTCGCGGGTTTTCGAGGGACCCGCTTCCACGTGGCAGTGCGCGCAGGTGAGATTGCAGAGTTTTCCCACGTTTACCTGCAAAATTTCGATCTTTCGCTTCCTGAGTTCCACTCCTGAGGCGAGCACGCTTTCTTCGAAACGATTCATGGGAGCCCCGCCCATTGAAACAGGTGATAACTCAGGCCTGCCAGAAAACCCGCGGCCGGCAGCGTCAAAAGCCAGGCGAAGAGAATGCCGCTTATGACTTTCCAGTTGGCTTTGCCGTTCACAAGGCCGATCCCGAATAAAGAACCGCAGGAAACATGCGTAGTGGAAACGGGGACTCCGAGGCGGGAAGCGAAAATGACCAGAAAGGCAGTAATCAGATTGGCCGTGAATCCCTGGCCATGGTTCATCTTCGTGATCTTTTTAGAGACCGTCTCCGCCACTTTGCCTGCGCTGATCATGCCCCCGAGCGCCATGGCGAAAGCGATGAGCGCAATATTCCATTTCAAACCCAGCAGGCCGGAGGTGACGGAAAGCGCGGCGATCTTTGGCGTATCATTAAGGCCGCGGGCGAAACTCACGGCCCCCGCGCTCAAAAAATGAAGGCTATCCAAAATTCCCTGTATCTGTACGCCGAAAAAGCGGCCGCCGTAAAGCTCGACGGCTTTGGCCTCGCACACTGATTTATTATCCACCATCACGTCATAGGACCGAAGCTGGGCTGCCGTCAAGGCGGCGGAGGGACCGAGCGCAAGACTTCCCACCGGTATGATTCTTTCTCCCACGCAGAGGCACATTTGCTTCTTTAATCCCGCACTGCGGCTTATGAGCCTGAAAAAAGGATAGATGAGAGCGGCGGATAAAGCGGCGAGGACAGGGCTTATAAGCAGGGGGATAAAAAAACTTTTACCCAGCGCGCCGAAGCCAAGCTCTGTTCCGACAGCCACGAGACCGCTGCCCGCAAGGGCTCCCGTGAGGCCGTGAGTCGTCGAGATGGGGATGCCTTTTTTCGCCGCGATGAAAACAGTCAGGCCCGCCCCCGTGATAACGGACGCGATGAAAGCGGGCGCGGCGATGATTTCATCCGGAACGAGTCCTTTGCCGCTAAAAGTTTTAATTAATTTTTGGGCGAGGAAAAATGCTGCGAGAGAACCCGCGAAAGTACACGCGTTTCCCCAGGCGAGGGCCTTGCGGTAATGGGCGGTTCCGCTGCCGAACAGAGTCGCGACCCCTTTGAAATTATCATTCGCGCCATTTGCGTATGCTATAAATAAAGTCGCCAGC
>Ga0163152_10003591_pt1 | contig 19993 bp, 14 predicted proteins | sample OliLakLV19MP8IB2_FD_148635 | JGI IMG/M metagenome (GOLD analysis project Ga0163152, IMG submission 148635) | Freshwater microbial mat bacterial communities from Lake Vanda, McMurdo Dry Valleys, Antarctica - Oligotrophic Lake LV.19.MP8.IB-2 | ecosystem: Environmental > Aquatic > Freshwater >...
GGATGAGGCAGTTGATAGGTGAGGTGCTCAAGACTTTGAGTGAGGACCGTGAACTAATAGATTATGAGCTGACGTTTTTCGAGGTGCTCGAGAACTTGAACGCCAGGATTGTTCCGATGGCAAAAAAAAGAGGGGTGATCTTTAAGATCGCCGGATCGGCCAACCGGACTCTTTCAAACAGGCAGGCTCATCTGATCCTTCTGGTGCTCCAGAACCTGATCCAAAACTCCATCGAAGCCACGGAGAGCGGTAAAACCGTCTGGCTCCAAGTCGAACAGCGCGAGCACGATCTCGCATTCAGGGTGGAAGACCAGGGCGGGGGTTTGCCGCCATCTTCCTTGAAAAACCTTTTCCGCCCGACAAGTTCGACCAAACCGGGAGGGTCCGGTTTGGGGCTGGCCATCAGCAAACAGCTGGCCCGCTACCTCGGCGGGGAAATCCGGCTGGTGAAAAGCGATGCAAACGGGACTGAATTTGCCCTGCTTGTTCCCTGGAAATTCGCGCCGGTTTCGGAGGAAAAACTCGCGGTGCAGAATCATGCCGCGTGATCAAAGGAGGAGAAGGTGAGTTTTCGGTTCTCAATCATTATTATTTTTGCATCTGTCGGCATCTACTGTCAGGGGATGGACTGGCGCTGGTCAAATCCGCTGCCGCACGGAAACAACATAAACGTGGTGATTCATTCGGTAAAACTGGGCTTGTACGTGCAACTGGCTGACAAGGGCCAGATCTACTCGTCAACCGACCGCCTCACCTGGACCAGGAGGGAAAGCAACACCCAGCAGTCAATCCGATCCGCATGTTTTCTTGGTGACCGATTGGTTTTTTGTGGCGAGACCGGGTTGGTCGGGTTCGGGGACTCCCCCACAAACATCATCACCAAAACTCTGAACACCAGCGACTGGCTTGAGGGGATGGCCGCCCGTGGAAGCAATCTTGTGGTGGCCGTGGGTGACAACGGCGCGGTCCACACCAGCACCGATGGGATTCAATGGAGCAGGCGTCCGCAAAGTTTTAACACCTGGCTCCGTAGCGTGGTATTTGGCGTCACTAATTTTGTTGCCGTGGGCGAAGATGGATTTGTGGCGGTCAGCACCGACGGGGTTTCCTGGACGCCACGATCCAGCGGCACATCCCAGCACCTCAACCGTGTTTTTTTTAACGGCGTGCAGTTTTGGGCTCTTGGCGACGCCGGGGTGGTGTTGCGGAGCACCGGGGGAACGACATGGTTTCCCGAAGAGTCTGGCACAACAAACGACTTGGTCGCCGCAGCTTTTCGAACAAATGAATTTGTGGTGGGAGGGGAAAAAGAACTTCGATTGCGCTCCTCCACCAACTGGTTTTCGCAACTGCCGCCGACCCACCCGAACCCCGCTCCTGTATGGACCTACCTCAGCGGATTGTGGGATGGAACCACTTACGCCTTTGGTGGACGAAGCGGTGTCTGGATCGAGGGGGCCCGGGAGACGAACAATATCATGGACTGGAAGGAACCCGTCTCTTCCCCACGTCCGTGGTTGTGGGACATCGGCTGGATGGGGGACAAATATGTCGCGGTGGGCGACCGGGCTTTTGTCATGACCAGCAGCGATGGAGTGAACTGGGAGTCGGAACTGGTTCCACGTGCGGCGACCAACTCGGTTTTGCTGGGTGTTTCCGGACGTTCCAATGCCATCGTGGCGGTCGGAACCCAGGGCCGGGTGATTTTGAGTACGAACGGCTACGACTGGTCCACTCCGGGAAAAGTTACCGCTGAAGATCTGCACGGAGTTTTTGCGGATGAGAAAATGTTCATTGCCGTCGGAAGCGGTGGAACCATTCTCACATCGGTTGATGCCGGTCACAACTGGGATTCTCCTCGTTCAGGGTCCATGGATTACCTTTCAGGGGTCTGCTCGTTTTCTGGGAAATATATCGTAGTGGGAAGATCAGGGACCATTTTAACCAGCGCAGATGGAATCGACTGGACTAGGCGGATTTCGGGAACTACCAACTGGCTTTACCGGGTGGAGGTGGCCCTGGGAAAAATCGTTGCCGCCGGCCAGAACGGCACCATCCTGACCAGCAGCGACGGGGTACAGTGGGCCAAGCAGAATTCAGGCACTGATAAATGGCTCAATGGGATAGCAGACAATCCGTCGGGCTCAGAGTGTGTGGCGGTGGGTGTGGCGGGGACCATCCTTCGCTCTAGTGACTTGGTTCATTGGGAAGCCAGCCGGCCCATCACCGGAAAACCGCTTTATGGAGTCGCATCCCATTCTGGACAACTGATAGCCGTGGGAGTGGACGGGTCTATCTTGAGGGCGAATTCTGGCGCTGCGGCGTTGCCTCTGAAATTTGAAAATTTTTCGCGGACATCCGTCGGAAATCTGTTCCTGATTTCTGGTGCGACCGGCTTGGAGGTTGAAATCCATGAAAGTGCAAACTTGATTGAATGGGACGTGCGATCTAAACACCTGATCGAGGATCCGCAGGGCACGTTGATCATTCTGGATTTGGATGCGGAAAGCAAACCAGCCCATTTTTTCCGGGCAAAAAGTAGATTTCCATGACCGGTTTTATAAAAGCATTCAGACCGACTAAAAATCCCAGTTGAGACCCGAACTGATGGTATTTGCCTGATAGCTGTCCAGGGTCAGATCGGAGTCGGAACGGTCGTGTTCAGCCAGGAGAAACACCTTGAGCCGTTCAGTCAGTTTTCTTTCAACACGAAAACTCCCCGAAAAAACAATCTCCTCGCGACGGCGACCGAGAGCGGAATATTGATGATCATAAAAGTAGAAGTTCACTTTTCCTCCTGCTTTCGCCTCCCATTTTGCGGTTTTCAAACGCAATTCTTGACCGGCGAAAGGACGCAGGTAGTCAAAAAATTCCGAACCGTTGTCATGGTTTCGCAAAACCCCCAATTTGCTGGTCCAGTGCCATCGGTTTTCGGGCCCGAAAGACTTCGCGTAACTGGCGTCCGCCATTTGCCGGTCAAATCTCAGAGTTCTGATTCCGCTGGGATTTCCGGTAAGATCGGTGGGAAGGCGGGAATCATAGAGCCTTCTGGTCCATTCAACCCCAAGTTTGAGCCTGTTCCGGCGCGGCCCCGTTTGAAAGTTTAAACGCCCCCCGGCCTCCCAGTATGAATCGAGTGGTTTGTCATAAATATCCCGACCCGCAGGCAGTTCCAGTTCCAGGTATTGGTCAGCGGAGAATTCATACCTAAATCCCGGTTTAAATCCCAGGATGTGGGCTTTTACCTGGAGGGCGCTCAAAGTCGCTTCGCTGCTGGATACATCAAGCACCTGGTCCAGATAGCTGTACTGAACCGAATACCCGGCCTTGAATTTGCCGGCCAACGGGTGGGAAAACTCGGCCAAAGCCAGGATGGTTTGCTCTTTATCCAACGAGTCCGCCTGGAAAAATCGGTTTTCAGAGGCCGAAAGGAAAAAATGAAACTCTGTCTGGTTCACCGGCAGGTGCAGAATAAAAAGATCAAAGCCAGATGCCAGAAAGGCTCCATCCTCTTTTTGAACCGGGCTCAGGAGAATGTTATCCTTGTAACCCACTCCGATAGAAACGGCGCCTGACACATCCCATGGACTCTCGGATTGCGACTCAGCAGCATGGGATTCTAATAGTAAAAGAAAAAGCAATGCCAGGCTCAACCCCGCCCTGGCTGCGTGGCAATAATTTCCGCTGCCTGCTACAAGCCGGGAGGTAACCTTTGCGCGAAGAAACAAGTAAAGAGATTCAGCGATTGCCCGGGCAGTGCGCCAAACCGGGCTTCTCAAATAAGACTCGAAGGGGCGAAAAGCTCGATTTGATATCTGTCTTTGAATCTTAAATCCTTTGAGAAAACTGATTTTCATTTTCAAAAAGTGGTCATCCATGTTAAAGCAGAAAAACCATGCGCTTAGAGGCGCATGGTTTCGTGTTGACTCGTTTTCTGAAATGATCGAGCAAATCAGTCTTCCCCGCGGCGATCTCTTTTCTTTTCCTTGGCCGCTTCCAACAATTCACCAGCTTCTTTCTTGCTCTTGAAATCGTCCTTAATCTCACGCAAACGTTTGCGGTAATCTTCCTGGCTGGCCTTGACCCTCTCTTTCAGTTCGACGCGTTGTTCCTGGGTCAGCTCCTGGCGGCGGGCGCGGACAGCCTCATTCTTCTCGGCCAGGTATTTTTCGCGGGCGGTCCGAAATGCATCAACCTTGGCTTTCACCTCTTCCGGCATCTGTGGCTCCGGTCTTTCAACAACCTCGGGCTTTTCCGGATTTCCTGGATTCTCAGGTTTGGCGGGAGTTTCCGGTTTCTGGTCTTTGCCTGGCTTGTCCGGTGTAGGCTCAGTGACATCGGGACCAGCCTTTGGCGCCGTGGTTTCATCACCCCGTGAAGTGGTGCTCATAAATACGAGGCTGGTGGTCAGAAGAAACATTGGAACGAGTTTTTTCATAAAATCATATCTTGTTGATGCAGGCTGACGTTAGCACATGCAGTGCCAGTTTTTCCCAATGCACAAAACTTGTTGACTATCATCAAGTTGCAAATTAATCCAAAAATGTCGAACGGAAATCTCCAGAATTCTGGGGGTTGTCACCCCATTTTTTAGCTACCCTGCTGCAAGGGCTTGGGTCAATGCACCCAGGATTACTACTGAAATATCGGTTGAATGAAAAGACAGATCATTTCGCGGACATCCAAGTTTGTGCGACCCGGCTGCCATGTGACAAAAAACTCCGCCTTTTTTAACCTCCCGCATTCATCGCATTCACGAGGACGCTCTTTCAACTTTGCAGTTGTGTCCGGGAGCGTTTAACTTGGCCCTGATCGCTGGCTGCGGAGGAATGAGAAGAGCATGGCTTATACTTTTTCTAAACTGAGGAGGATCCAGGCCCAGGCCCAAGCTTTGATGGATGAAAAAATGATCTCCTTCGAGGATGAAGCCCTGCTTCCGGCCTGGAAGAAATTCACCCATTTCTGGGTCCTTGTGTTCCGCAGTTTTTACGTCAACCGCTGCCCGGTCAGGGCTTCCTCCCTGGCTTACACCACACTTCTCTCGCTGGTTCCGGTTCTTGCGGTTGTGCTCGGGGTGGCGGCCGGCATGCTCACCAAGGATGCCGCGGCCCAGATCGAAAAAGTTGTCACCTCCGCAGTCTCAAGCGCCGCGAAACAACTTGATCTGATGCCTCAGACCTCGACAGGGAGCGCTCCCGCAGGGGTGAGTGAGGACAAAAGCAAGGAGGTGGCAACTCGAATCCTGGAATATTCCAAAAATCTTCGAACAGGAACCTTGACCGCGACCGGGCTGCTGGCGCTCGTTTTCATCGGAATCTCATTGCTGGCGACCATAGAAGGAACCTTCAACGACATCTGGGGCGTGGTGCGCGGACGAAGCTGGTTCACACGGGTCGTTCAATATTGGGCGGCCCTCACCCTGGGTCCGTTGCTTCTGCTATCGGTGCTTCTTTTTAAGACGATGAGTTTCTTCGGTCATGGAGAAAGCCTGATCCAGGAATTCGGCGGCGGATCGGTGGTTGGAAAATTTTTAGTTCCAATTTTTGTTCTGACCATGACGTTTGCGTTGCTTTACCAACTGATGCCCAACACCAAGGTCGATTGGAAAGCGGCCCTCCTTGGTGGCGCCGTGGCCGCGGTGCTTTGGGAACTCAACCGCAACATGAGTTTCACCTATGCCTCCCAGGTTATCCGCAACAGTCAGATTTACGGAGGACTTGGCGCTCTGCCTGTTTTCCTGATCGCACTTTATTTTTCATGGTTGATTCTCCTATTCGGAGCGCAATTTGCCTACGCCTTCCAAAATCGCTCCGTATATTTTCAGGAAAAACGGGCTGAAGGAGTTAATCAACAAGGCCGCGAATTCGTCGCGCTGAGGTTGATGACTTATGTCGCGGAGAGATTTGACCGTGGAGAAAAACCGGTCAGCAAATCGGAAATTGCCGAAAACCTGGGGGTTCCTTCACGGCTCGTGGGAAAAGTCATTGAACCGCTGTTGGAGACCAAACTTTTGGTCGAAGTTGTCGGCCCTGAAATTTGTTATGCACCAGGCCGTCCCCTCGGGAAGATCACCTACCTCGACATCCTGGAGGCCTTGCGGTCGGGACTGGGACAGGAGTTAAAAACCCGGGATGACATGGGACGCAAACTTGTGACGTCCGAATTGTGCAAAGTGAGGGCTGCGGAAAAGTTGGTCGCGTCCAGCATCAATCTTCAAGCAGTGGTTCTGGATCTGGAAAAACTGCAGGCAGCGGAGGCTTTGCTGGTTCCGGCGGTTCCTCAAATTGTTTGAACCGACCCGATAAAAGTTTAGAAATATTTTGGGATGGAACACCCACAACGGTTATTATGGTCAATCGATTCTGAGACATGATTACCTTGGGATAAAAGTGGACCGCCGAATTTTATTTGGAAAGTCGATGGTTCCGAGATCCAATTCCGATCCATCCCCGATCACGATGTCTGCTGGCAGTCCCAGGAAAAATTTGTCAGAACCTTTACCTTCAATCAATCCACGAAACTCTCCATTTGCAACAACATCCCAGATTGTAAACTCCCCGTTGGCTTGATTAATGCAGAGGCTTTTTGAGCCAGGAGAGTGAAGGTCTGCTGTCTGACTTCAATCGCGGCGTCCTCGTTTTTCAGTTGCCGGAGCAAGGCGTTTAAGAGCCACCCTCCGTGACGCTGAACCAATGAGGCAAATGCGTCCTCCTTGTTTTGGTCCACATATCGCCTGAGCAACTCCCAGTCCTCTTGCATGGTTTGGATCATTTCAAACTAGTAATTTCCGGCGAAGTCAAATCGGGACAGAATATTTTCGAATCAGTCCAACTCTCCCGTCGCTGCCACCTTGTGGAAAAGGAGGCCGGGATTGGCTCCGGCTATTCAGACGCTGATTATCAAGAGGCGGGTGCCGAGACCGGGCCAAGCATCGATTCAAAAACCCGAAGGCAGTTTTAAACGAACCCTTACCAGAAGATCGAAGAGATTTCTGCCAGACCTTCGAGAATCGACCACGAGTGGACGGAGTTGTCAGAATAATCAACGGCGGGTCTGGTCGTCGCGGCAATCTGGCGTCGTTTGGCCTCTAGCTCCTCCCCCTGCCGCTGCCTTGCCATGTGCAAACCTCCGCGTTCAATAAACTGAATCACCCGGTGCAATTCATCCTTGTCGAACCAAGTCCCATGTCCTTTGCAGACATCAACCACAACTCCCGAATACCCGGCATAATTGATCCGGTTCATGAACGCGTGGCATTCCGGACATCGATAGTACCGGACCGGTTCGATCTGAAATTCCAGGCTCTTCGAGGTCATCAAAAAACGGGGGGAACCCTTGACAGCCGCCCGGTGAGTTTCGTCCCGTGACAACTGCTCCAGGAACCGCGCATCGACCCATAAACCCTGGCATTTTTCGCATTCCACCATTTGGTGCACACCGACCTGGATCATGCTGAGTGCGCCCTGGCATTTGGGACATTCTTTTCCCAGATCAGATTCAAGTATCGAACGCTCAGCGCCAGAACCACAGTGCGGGCAGAAGAGCGAGCCTTGAAAAAGCATGCCAAAACAATTCCCGCAGGAGAGAGTGGTGAGCCGCGTTTGACAATGGGCGCATTCCGTCAGGTCAGGAGCTGTCGGAGCTCCACAATTGGGGCAGTTGAGAAGTTCGGTTTTCACAAATGTAATTTTCGATGGTGCCGCGGTCGGGCGTGTGCGTGCGAATTGCATTCCACTGGGAACTTACCCCCTGAAAAAATCAGTCCTTGGAACGGATACGGATGGATCGGAACCAAGCTTCGTCCGAGTGATCGGTCAACATGATGTGACCTTTGATGGAAGTTCCAAACCCGACGGCGTTCTTAAATTTGCTTTCAACAATGGCAGTTTTCAGGGCCGGACTGCCGAGTTCGTATTCCAACACCTTGTCGCCGTTCAACCAATGCTCCACGTGATTGCCGGAAGCCACGACTCTTGAAAAATTCCATTCACCAACCGGTTTGAGCTTCTTGTTTTCGCCCGCAGTCAGGACGTCGTAGAAAGTGGCGGTCAACCTTTTCGCGACCTTTGCGTCGGGATGCCCGTTGTCATCGATCATCTGATATTCATGGCCGGGTGCTGATGGCCGTTCTTCAGTAACGAAATATTTTAATCCGTTGTTGCCACCAGGCTCCAGTCTCCACTCCCATTCCAGCTCAAAGTTCTGAAACTTTTCCACGGTGACAATGTCGCCACCCTTCTTTCCGGCCAGTTTCTTCAGGATACCGTTTTCCACCTTCCAACCGGCCCCGGGCGGTTCCGATTTTCCATATAACTTCCAGCCGACAAGTGATTTTCCATCAAAGAGGTTTTTCCAATCACCGCTCGATTTCGACAGACTCTGCGTCCCTTTTTCGCCGACGGTGTTCTGGACGAATTGAACGATCTCGGCATTTACCTCCTGCGGTTTTTCCAACATCAGGAAGTGTCCGGTTCCTGAGATCTCCTTGTAAACGGCCTTCGGCTGCAGCTTTGTCACGTGAGCGCGGTAATCCTCGTTCCACAATGGATTTATGGCGTTAACAACCAGCAAGGGAACCTCAATTTTGACTGGCTGCCATGAAAACTTGTCGAACAACGATTCAAAGGATCCAACCAAGACATTTTGAGGAGTGGCGACAACCGTTTTTCGGACACGTTCCCGGAGCGGAGCGCTTTCCGGATTTGGAAACATGAAATCGATAAACCTGCCCGCCGCCTCCCGGTATTCAGGACCTTTGTAAGGATCCACAAACCCTTTCCATTGTTCACTGGTCAGGTCAAAACCTCTGAGGCTTCCGTCGAGCGTGATCAGCCCGCTGACCTTGGAGGGGTACATTTGATAAAACTTGCACATCACCGGCGCGCCCATGCTGAAGCCGACAAGCACGGCCTTGGAGATCAAAGCGTCCTTGAGCACGGCGTTCACCCCTTCGGCAAAAACCTGCATGGTGTAGGGGATGCCCGGTTTGTCGCTCTGACCGTGTCCTGGCAGGTCGATGGCGACGACCTGAAAATGCTTCTGCAATTCTGGAATCTGGAGGTACCAGCTGTCGATACTCCCACCCCAGCCGTGAATGAGGACCACGACCTCCCCTTGAGTGCCTGAACGCACATAATGCACCCGGTTGGTTCCGTAATTGGCAAACCGGGGGCCGGGGACCAGCGAAGAGTGTCCGGTCGAGATTCCGAGCAGGAGCACAACCAGTTTCACCAAACATGTGTTGAGGGAGCGCATAAAGTTTTAAAGATTTTCGAAAACTTAATCCTTGGCGGCTGCAAACGAAAGCCGGATTTCGGACGCAATGATTCTGATGCCGCGATCAAGGAAACATGGACCTCATTATCAGCCAGGAAACCTCTCCATCGTGGCTTGTGAGGACAGTGACGTGAACTAGTATGTTCCAAGGAGATCCAGAACCCGATGACACCCCAGGAATTAGTCTCACTGTTAAACGACCAAACGAACAAGTCCGAGCTGGACCAGCTGGAGGATCGAGAATTGGAACTTTTCTCCTTCATGTCGCAGGGAAACTCCAAAGCGATGATTTGCGAGGAAATGGCCCTGGACGCGGAAGCTCTTGGCTGGCTGAAAAAAAGCATTCAAAAGAAGCTGGGACTGAAAAACGAAACGGAACTGCAAAAATTCGCCACGATGCACCGCGCTTGAATTGTGGTGCTTGAGAATGGCGTGATTAAAAAACCAGTGAGGTTGCGGACTGCGGTGGCTTTAACGTCCCCGATCATCAGCAGAGTGTGGCAACTGTCGGGATTGAGGGAGGTTCGGGACGCTCAGGTTTGCGATGTGCTGCGGTTCACAGAACTGCGGTCCGTCAGGGAACTCACCCGCATTTAATCACGCCCCCCTTGCAATGCTAATCCATATTTCCTCTTGATCGATCCGCGCGAAACCGAAGAATGCCCGGGTGAAATTCTTCCTTTCCCTCCTCACAATTGCATTCACCAGCACTCAGTTTTTGGCATCAGTCCCGGTCTCCGCCGCAGACAAACCTGCAGATCAGCATCTGGTTTTGATCAGCATTGACGGGTTTGCCGCCTATTATCTGACCGATCCGCTTTCTCCCATCCCCACGATCCGACGCCTGGCTGCGGAGGGAGTTGCCGCACGGGCTCTCAAGGTTGCCGATCCATCGATCACCTGGCCAAATCACACCACCCTGGTCACGGGAACCGCACCGGTGACACATGATCTTTTTTACAATGGAAAAGTGGTGGCCACCAACGGCCCGACGATCACCATTGATGGCAGGCGGGATAAAAAGGATCTTTTTGCCGGAGAAACGGTTTATGATCTGCTCCATTCCAAAGGCCTGACCACCGCAGGCGTAAACTGGCCGGCGACACGCAATAGCGGCACTTTGGATGATGATTTTCCCGATGTCCCGGACCAAGTGATCCACACCACGCCCAGGCTGAGAACCGAACTTGTGAGCGGCGGATGGCTGCTCGATGCGACTCAGACCAACTTCGCCCGGTTGAGCGCATCGCGGAAAGATCAGATCTGGACCGCTGCCGCAGCACATCTGATCCGGACCCGGAAACCGAACTTTTTGATGCTCCACCTGTTGATCACCGACTCCACCCAGCACAAATACGGTCCAAAAACACCTGCCGCATATACCGCGCTGGCCCAAGCCGATTTTCAGGTGGCCGAAATTGTCCGTGCACTGGAGGAGGCCAAAATCCGGGACCGCACCACCATCCTCCTGGTTTCGGACCACGGATTTGCGGCAGTGACAAACCTCGTTTTGCCCAACGTACTGCTCAAGGAACAAGGTTTGTTAGAAACTGATTCCAAAGGAAAAATCACGAGTGCAAAAGTCCAGGCGATGGCCCATGGCGGAATCAGCATGATCTATGCGCTTTCCACCAACGCGACCGGCCTCTCTTCACTGGCCGCCAAGCTGGGCCAGCTGCCAGGCGTTGATCGCGTGCTCGCTCCGGACTCGTTTGGCTCCATCGGGCTTGAACAAAAAATTAAAACCTCCCAGGTGGGCGACTGGATTCTTCTCGCCAAACCCGGATTTGGTTTCGGAACCGAGGCGGACGGAACCGATCTGACGGTTCAGGCCAGCGTGGAAGCAGGAACGGTTGGCAAACATGGATTCCCCTCAAATAATCCGCTGATGAACGGACTTTTCGTGGCCAGCGGGTATCGCATTCGAAAAGGCACCAACCTGGGGACGGTGGACAACCGTGATCTCGCTCCGACCATGGCACATCTGTTTGGATTCGAACTCACAAAAGCGGAAGGCAAAGTCCTTAAGGAAATATTGGTGGGAAACTGAACCCGCAGTGCCTACGGAATCTTGGAGGGTTGAGGTCAGAGACCGCCGGACGTGTTGAAAAACGGGGGAGATACCGGTGTCACGGACTCGCGCTGGAGTTTGGACATTATTTATTTAGGCAATATAGAGCGAGGTCCGACCAAGGATCACCGCCCTGGCTCTCGTCTTTACTTGGCACGGTTTTCCCCGGGGGATCTCAGCCTCAGGAAGGTGGCCTCCTCGCTCGGTTCCAGATGGATGACATGCATGCCATTGCTGACGACTCCAAGGTCGGGAACCTCCTTCCAGTCGCTCCTTAAAACCGGTGTCCGTTCCAATTTGAAACCGGTGGCGCTGGCGGGCCAGGAAACTTCGAGCGAGGCACCTTTCCGTATGGAAAGGGGTGCCAGGCTGGGAACCACTTCAAAACCCCGTGTCTCGCTGAGGGCGCTGTTTCCGGCCAGATCAATCGATTCCACACGCCAGTTGTATTTTCCCGGCTTCAACGGAAAAAACACAAGGTTCTCCTGCGTCGCCCGGATCACCGCTTTTCCATTGAGCCAGATCGTCGAACTGTGAACCCCGCTCTCTCCATGATCATCGGCGAAAAAATAAAACGCCACCTGGCCTTCCGCAACAATTGAACCTTCCACCGGTTCCATCAGCGCGGGACGCGGCGCGGTGGTGTCCGGCTGATCAACGGGTGGCGACGATGAAAAATCGACCGGAAACTGGGTCCGGACCGGATCACGGAACGGAATGTTTCTGTATTCCGGTTCACATTGGCCGTCATAATAATAACCCTCCCAAAACGCCGCGTCGTCGGCATCGGCCACATGACTGGTATCGACCGACGGTGCGATCTGAATTCGCTCTCCTTGAGGAGATCGAGCGAAAACCGACATGGTGCGATAATCCGGGTAACGCGATTCAAACCCTTCATCGCGGTAGAAATTGCACGGGCCCAGACCGGTTTCATTCCAGGAGGCCGGGATGCCGTCGTATGTCGTGTTCACCAGGAGTTGGCGCCGGGTTGGGCCGATCGGAATCAGAAGACTGACTTCCTCTGAAAGCCCTTCACGCCGGGCTTTAACGCTCACCCGGATACCGGCTGTGGTTTCGCTCATGTTGGCCGCCCAGTCCGGCACGACGGCTTTGCCGTGTCGCATAAAATATCCTCCGCCCAGGTCGATGTGACCGGTGGTGGAATTGTTATAATGAAAAGGGGTGGCAAACCGTCCATACATTCGCGGATAAACCGGATGCCATCCTTTCATCTGAACCGACAATTCCTCCGGTGGGAATGCACCCTCAGGATTCCGAAAGATGGCCGCGTAATGAATCACATCTCCGGGCATCACCCGCGTTTTATCCACCAGTATCATGGCGACCTCGGTTGATTTTTCGCCTGCAAGGGGCTCCGGCCCCGCGATCAGGGAAATGTCGCGAAAATCAAAATCGCCCGTCAAGTTGCTGTAAACGTAGGAGCCGGCGGGCTGATGCCCCAGTGGAAATTCCCATTTCATCCGGGAAACAACCGACTTGAAGGCATCCACCGAACCGCGTTTGTTGCCGTAAAAATTTTCCTCCAAATAACTCAGGAACCGGTAAGCCGGTTCGTATTGGAGAATGTTTTGGGTGAACTCCCTGCCTTCGACGTCACGAGCCACCAGCTGGGCGTCGAGCGGGACATAAGCCTGGAACAGGCCGGCCTGGTCGGTGTTTATGGTCCAGTTGGTTTGCCCGTACCGAATGCAGGAAACAGAGCCCGGCACCGCTGCCCCAGTTTTTACTTCGTAGAGCCGGCCCTCGATCAACGCCTTGAACGTCTCCGGCTGACGCGGTCGCGGCGACGGATCAAAATAAATCGGACTGGCGTATCCCGCCGCAAACTTGATGTCATTGCCGAGCACCCGGACCATGTACCAGGTGTTAGGACTATTTTCGGTGATGTCGAAAGTGATGTTGGTGCGACCGGTTTTTGGAAACCATGTCCGGACCGGTTCTCCGTTTCTGAAGAGGTCAATTTGTGTGATCCGGCACGGTTCGGTGTTGTTAAAATTGCTCGAACCCAGGGTCCACTGGTTAAATTCATAACTGGCATCAATCCGAACGGTTCGAGCAGCGTTTGAAGGAACAAGGGTTGATCCGGGCATGGCACCATCTATGGAAAAAAGCACCAGGGGACCGGTCGTGGCCATGACACGACCCTGCCGCATGGCGTTGGCCACCGACGCCCGCGTGACCGGTTGTCCTTCGAGATGGTAATAGGACATAAATGAGCCCGGAGCTTTGATCTCGTTGTTGATCCGGTCCAGACATGCGTCAGAATCAGCCAGAAGCGGAATCCGATAGCCCATTTCCAGCAGCTTAAAATAAGGGTCGATCAGAATGTCGTTGTGCGCTTCGTCGGAGATGCCGCTCCATCCATCAAACAAATGTCCGATCAAGGCATTCAAGGGAAACGCCTTGTAATGATTGTTCAGCGGATAGATCTCGTATTGTTTGAAATCAAACTCATCCAACCAGAATCGTTCCGGATAAATTCTCTCCGGATGAACCGGAACAATCACGCCGCCCTGCTGGTGTGCCCCCTCGATTCCCAGTGAATACGGAATAGAACTTCTGATGGCCCACGGATCGTAAACAAGCCCGACGTGGTGACCCCAGACATTTTTGGGTTCTTCAATGCCGAGCCAAAATTTGCACTCAGACCTTTCGAAAGCGCTCCAGACATCCAGCATTTGTTGCCGGGTCAGGGTCCCGGCCCCGTAATGGTCCTGACAAAGAGAAACAAATTGCAGGCCCCCGGCCGCACAAAAATTCAAGGTCTCCTGCGGCGTGCGGACAATTTCATTTTCACCGTGATTGTAATGAACATGCAAATCGCCCGATCTCCATCCGCGTCCAAACAGGTCAAAGACAGGTTTCAGCTCGACCTTGACCAGGTAACGCGCGCCAGGGACCGACAGATTGGTTCGAACGGTGATGGGATAAAAATCGGGACCTTTCCCGATCACGATCTCGGTTTCACCGGCGGGGAGTCTGATGAAATCTTCGGGACCGATTGCTTTGCCCTGCATCCGGGCCCGGGGCCAGCCAGGATCCATCCATTCCCCTGGAACCAGCGATCCATCAGATTTTCGAATGATGGCCCGGACGGCAACAGGGGAAGGAACTCCGGGCTGAAATGCCTGGATGGAAAGAATGACGCTGTCGGCTTCTGCGGTTGATGAATTAAACCTGCTCGAAGCGCCCACCTCCTGGCTCCAGCTCTCGACAGCGCAAGCCAGCCCGATAAGAGCGGAAAAAATAAAAAGCAGCGCGCGCTTCATTAAATGATTGATACTAAACAAAAAGTGTTTCCCAGACTGAGAGCGGTTTTCAGCTCATGCCGTTCAGTCTTCGGGGATCACCACCAGGTTTTCCATGATGTAATCCTTCCTCTCGGGCGTGTTTTTGCCCATGTAAAAAGTGAGTATCCCGCCGACATCGATCTTGGGTGCGTATTCCACCTTGCTCAGGCGCATGTTTTTCCCGATGAACTGCTTGAACTCCGCCGGGGAAATTTCTCCCAGTCCTTTAAACCGGGTGATTTCGGGATTCTTCCCGAGCTTTCTCGAGGCAGTTTCACGTTCCACTTCGGAATAACAATAAATTGTCTCCTGTTTGTTGCGCACCCGGAAAAGAGGGGTTTCGAGCACGAACAAGTGCCCGTTTTGAATGAGCGTGTCGAAGAACCGATAGAAATAGGTGATCAGAAGGTTTCGTATGTGCAATCCGTCCACATCGGCGTCGGTCGCCAGAATCACTTTTTCGTAGCGGAGGTTTTCGATGGTGTCTTCGATGTCGAGACTTCTCATCAAATTGTACATCTCGTCGTTTTTATAAACGATGTCCCGTTTCAGATCCCAGACGTTCAGCGGTTTGCCCTTTAACACAAAAATAGCCTGGGTGTTCACATCCCGGCAGCTCACGATCGATCCAGCTGCCGATTGTCCTTCGGTCAGGAAAACCATGGAACCACGGCCCTTTTCCTTCGACTTGTCGAAGTGAACTTTACAATCCTTGAGCTGGGGAATCCGAAGGGTGATGGCTTTGGCTCTTTCGCGCGCCAATTTTTTCACCTCCTGCAATTCCTTCCTCAGCTGCTGGGTGTCCTGGACCTTGGCGATGATCTTGTCCGCAATCTCGCGGTTACGGTTGAAGAAGTGAAGCAGCTCCTCCTTGACCTGGTTCACCAGCTCTGTGCGAATTTCAGTATTTCCAAGCTTGTTCTTGGTTTGTGACTCGAACATCGGATCTTTCAGACGAATCGCCACCGCTCCGATCATGCATTCGCGCACATCGTCCCCTTCGAACTTGGCTTTCCCAAACTCGTTGATCCCCTTCAGCACACCCTCGCGAAACGCACTGAGGTGTGTCCCTCCGTCCGAGGTGAACTGTCCGTTGACAAAGGAATAGACCGTTTCCCCGTAACGGCTGTTGGTGTGGGTGAAACAAAACTCAAGCATCTTGCTCGAATAATGAAGCGGAGAATAAATCGCCTCACTGTTGTCGGTCTGCAAGTCCTCCAAAATCAGATCCATCAAACCGCGCCGGGCCACAAAAGTCTGCCCGTTAAAAACCAGCTTCAGCCCGCTGTTGAGGTAGCAATAATGACGAAGCCTCTTCTCGATGAACTCCTGCTTAAATTCGTATTCTTTAAAAATCACGGGATCGGGTTCAAACTGGATGAAAGTGCCGTCGGCTTCGTCCGCTTTCCCCTTTTTCTGATCCAACAATTTTCCCTGCTTGAACCGCGCCTCCACAAATTCGCCGCCGCGATGACTTCGAACCAAGAATTGTTTCGAAAGGGCGTTTACCGCCTTGGTCCCCACACCGTTCAAGCCGACACTGAATTGAAAGACTTCGTCGTTGTATTTGGCCCCGGTGTTGATCTGGGAAACGCAGTCAATCACCTTGCCGAGAGGGATGCCCCGCCCGTGATCACGGACAGTTACCGTTTGATCTTTGATCCGGATATCGACCTCGCGACCATGACCCATGATGTATTCATCAATGGCGTTGTCGATGACCTCCTTGAGGAGGATGTAGCATCCGTCGTCGTAGTGGGATCCATCACCGATCCGTCCGATGTACATTCCCGTTCTCAAACGGATATGTTCCAGGGAAGAAAGGGTCTTGATCTTGCTCTCGTCGTAAATGTGTTTTTCAGCCATGTTACAAACCCGGACAATATTGTGCGCGAAGTCGGACTGCCAAGCAAAACCTCTGATTTCGGAATGGTAGTCATCTGACACCGACCGTTCTTCCCGGAAAGCAAAAACTCCAGGCGCATGGCCTCCAAACTCACTTGCACACTCTCCGGCTCTTCGCTGGCGGGGTGCGATTGGAGGGGAAAAGGGCAATTTGCCGCTGATGATAGAGCACATGGCGTTGGGCGACTTTGCCGTCGCTGTAAAGCCTGCTTTCCACTATTACCGGGGCCGCAGTCCGACGCCTCGAAGCGAACGCCAGGGTGGCCTTCGGCCGAACACCGGCGGGCCGAGAGTATGACCTGGCCCCGGTCGGGGGAATATTTCACTGCGTTGGTCAACAAGTTGAGCAGAACTCGCTCCACCTCGACAACTTTGATGCAGCCGAAATCCAGGGTGGTGGCCGATTCCCAGTAGATTTTTTGGCAGGTGTCACGGCAATGCCGCATGGCGAATCCGTGTCGTGAAGGTCTCTGAAGCCAGGATGGTGAAACCGGGTGGAGGTGAGGCAGCAAAAACACGCCGATGTACGCGTAACGCGGCAGAGAGAAATGATTGAAATCAACTGAAGACCGTTGAAGAGTCCTGATTGCAGGGATTTAGATCCAAAAAGGAACGAAGAGCCAAGTTTCCAAAATGGCCGAACTTTGGAATGACTCGAGAAATGTTTGAAAAGGGTTGGCCACCCTTTACGGAAAAACTGGCCGCCGATGGATCGCATGGGTTCTGCGGACTGCTCGCGGATCGTCTGCGGCGGGATTGCATGGCGGAATTTAGCACAGCAGTTTTTGTTCGCAAACCTCAAAGCGCCCAAGCATCGTAATTTCCTTCCTCGATGACCTCCAAAGTGGCGTTCATCTCTTTAGCCAGATTTCCGAACATGGCTTTGAGCACAGGCCCGTCCGTGTTCTGGCGCGTACGAAGGAGGCGCTGTAAATCTCCAGAATAAAACACCTGTGGCGATTCTTGAGGGGTTTCGGCTGCTACCGAAGCCGAAACGCTTTGCCCGTCACTAAACCGTAGAATGCATGTGGTTTTTCTCATCAAAACAGTCCATTCAAGACCAACAAAAAGGTTTCCTTAAAATCAGGATCATTGTTCCACAGGCCCGCCAAATCTTCCGGACCCATTGCCAGAAGTTCGATATACTTGGTGGGGACCTCAATGCCCATGGGAACCGGTTCATGGGAATAAATGGTGCCCGCATAAGCATCATACCATTTATCCCGCTTCCCGCGAAATCCAGAAAAGGGGTCAGGAATGACTAAATTACTACTTTTTTCCTTTGGATTTTGAGAGGGTTCGCGTCGCGTTGAACGCGGTTCACTGTCGCCAGTGGCCCATGCGAAGGCGTTGGGCGATCCAGGCCCACGTCATCGTTGTCCGCGCTCGCAGTTTCTCCGCTATTCGCGCCTTGGCCTTGTCCCCTTGGGTGGGAAGCATTAAAGTGAATCGTCAGTTTTACCGTAGTTGCAGGCGAAAAAGCATGGCCGGAGCGTCCAATGGAACCCCGACTTCTTTCATATTCGCATGGGTCGATGGGGTGGTGGAGACGTCCGTCCATCCTGCTTCCGGCTTGGAGAGCGAAAATTGCTGAAGGAAATACCCGGTCGAAGGCGAATTCCATCGAATCGCGAGAGTATTCCCTCTCAAGGATGCTGTCAGGCGCTTGATTGCCACTGCTCCCGGAACGAGCACCGGAATCGAGCTGACACTGGGCTGCCCAACCATGTAGAGCGTTTTGTAATCCGGGCCGCCGAAACAAAGGTTTGCCGTCCTCGTCGTGCGGATGCGCCCGATCATATGTCCATCGGGTGCAAATATTTCCACGCCATCTCCTGCGCTCGACCAAATTCGTCCCTCGATATCGCTTTTGATCCCATCCGCACCTCCGTTGGCTACGGTGCAAAAGACCGCACCGTCCGTCACACCACTCGAGGTCGCGTCATACACTCTGATAACTCCAGGTGCGTTGACCGTGTCCGAAACGTAAAATTTGGTTTCATCGGGAGAAAAACAGATTCCGTTCGGACGGGAAAGGTTGGTCGCAACCAGCCGAGTGATCGGTTGGCCATTTGCCGTGGAAAACGCATAGACATACAGTCCGGGCTGAAAACCTCTTGGAATCGATGTCCCGTTGGGTGGAGGCAAAGGCAAGCCGCTATCGTACCCCGCATCCGTAAACCAGATCGCACCATCCGACCGAACCGCAAGATCGTTGGGTGAATAAAATTTCAAACCGTTTGTGTAGGTCGAAAGCAGAGGGACGGACACGCCGTTGGTCGTCATGACCACCCTCAACCCGGCGCTCCCGGCTTGGCATGATATTAAATTTTCGTGCAAATCCAGAAGGTTGCCGTTGAATCTTGTTTCTGGCGGCGGCTTCAAAAAATCTGTGAGCGTGGATGGCGGGACCAGCTTCTTTAACCGGTTATTGCCGATGTCGCTGAAGACAAGATAGCCCCCGTCCGGTATCCACACGGGGCCTTCGATCCACGAATCCACCGTGGCGTGCTTCGTGATCACAGCGTTGGTCGAGAGAATTTTCGAAAACTCGACCGGATCGGCGATGTCGAAAATGCCGCTCCGGACATACACGTCCACCCGGGCCACCCGGCTCGTCGCGGTCTCAGACCCGTTCATCACCACCGCTTGGTAGAGCCCGGCATTGGCCCAAGAAATGTTGGTAAACAGGAGAGCGTTGTTCGTTTCGCCTACGACCTCCGCTGCGTTAAAGAACCACTGATACGTGAAAGGCGCGCTCCCTATCGCACTCACACGTAATGTGACCTTAGTGCTGAGGCCCACGATCTGACTGGCCGGATGCCTGGTAATCTTGACTGGTGTAATGCTCAAGGAATTTCCCCCGGCCGCGAGAACTCCAGCGCTCAAGAGAAAAAACGGCGCGAGCCTTTTGGAAATTCGTGCGATCGACGCCACCTCGAACGGAAAGGAAAGTGCGAAAGTGAGATTTCTCTTCATAATACGTGTCTTCCGTGGAACTAACGGATTCTGCCAGAAATCACTCCTATATGGCAATATGGCAATGCCTTGTCGGGCGTCATATGAAGAGGTGGCGCAACTCACGGTTTCGGGGGGAATGCTGAAGATTTTTGATTTTTTTTCGTCGTAAAGGGGTCTGTTCTTGGTAATTTGCTTTTTATTTTGCCTCCGTCTTCTTTCGTTTCTCCCAGTAAAGCAAGTGCGTTAGCCCTGATCGTGCAGGACACCACCGATTTGAATCTCTCGACCCGCAGTCACTGTGAGGGCTTGGGCCAGATTGGGACCAACCAAACAGGAGCCAAAAGCCGCGGGTTGCGCTTGCATAGTTCGCTGGCGCTGAGCCAGGAGGGGCTGCCACTGGGCCTGGTGCAATTGCGGGGTTATGCTCCGCAATCGGCCCAGGGCAAAGACCCGCACCGGCCAATTG
>Ga0163152_10003593_pt1 | contig 19982 bp, 29 predicted proteins | sample OliLakLV19MP8IB2_FD_148635 | JGI IMG/M metagenome (GOLD analysis project Ga0163152, IMG submission 148635) | Freshwater microbial mat bacterial communities from Lake Vanda, McMurdo Dry Valleys, Antarctica - Oligotrophic Lake LV.19.MP8.IB-2 | ecosystem: Environmental > Aquatic > Freshwater >...
CGTCAGGGCAGCGGACGGGTTCGCCCTCCGCCAGGCCGGTCGTGGTGCAATGTTGGCTGGCCCGGTCAGGATCAGCTACGGTCGGCGCTGCATTGCGATCGGATTCGGGTTGGACGGTCTGCGCGAATACGGCGCAGTAGCCAAACGAGGCGATGACCAGTACCGGCAAGAAGCGAATGCGCATGATGAACTCCACGATCGGGATCCGACATTCTTGCCGCACTTGCACACCCGTTCTGTTCTGCGACGCACACAGCGAAGCGATATCGCGAACCGGAGGCTATCGGCAGGGTGCGGATACGTCTTGCGCGCCTGCCGGCTGCAGACGAGCAGGTGCAGGCGAGGGTTTCCGGTGCATGGGCTGAGTGCTGCAGGATCTGTGTGGTTGGGCACAGACTCTTTTACGCTGCCGGAAGCGGCCCCGGCAGAGCCCGTGCATCGCAAAACTGCCCGCTACGTCCGGGCGCTGCCGCTGGCGCGCGTCTACGAGGTGCTGCCTCTGCTGTGTCCCTAGTGCGGTGGCCAGATGCGGATCATCGGCTTCATCACGGAAGCGACGATGATCAAGGCGATTCCCGGTCACCTGGGCGAGCCGAAGTCGCCGCAACTCGAGGGCCATTGTGCATCGCTGCCCGTCTCGCCAACCTTGTAGTGTTGGGCAACGATCGCCATGACGGCAGGCCGCTCTCCGTAGCCCATGCGTCGGTCGAACTTGCCCCGTGCGAGCACCGCCTGATCGGCTTGGCTCAGGTACTACTGCCCGGTGTCAGGCGAATTCTCCTGGGGCCTACGCGCTCCACCCAATTTCCGTTGCCAGTGCCTGCGCCACCGACAGCAGGCGGGCCTCGCCGAAAGGACGGCCGATCAACTGCACCCCCATCGGCATGCCGTTGCCATCGCGGCCCGTCGGCATGGTCAGCACCGGCAAGCCAAGATAGCTGAAAGGCCGCGTCAGCGCCGTGAGCCGAGCGACCACTCCGAACACTTTGCCTGAGCCTTCCATGTCGGCCTCGGCGCGGGTGGGCACCGGCACCGGAACGGTGGGACACAGCAGAACATCAGCCTTGCCCATCGTGCCTTGCAGGAACTCCTGCAGCACCGACGCTCGCGCAGTCGTCGCTTCGACGTAGTGAACAGCGGGCACATGCAGGCCCGGCTCCGTGCGCGAGTAAACGGCCTGCGAGTAGCGATAGGGGCGCTCGCGCATCCACTGGCCATGCAGGGTGGCGGCCTCGACCTTCGAGATGATGTCTCCCATGGCATTGCAGGCGCCCAGACCATCGAACGCCACTTCGCGCGCGGCGCCATACCGCGCCGAGGCTGCTGCAACGAGTCTCGTGAACGCCTCCTGCACCTGCGCGTCATAGTCAACGAAAGTGGCTATCACGGCTATCCGGATGCCGGCGCCGGCGCGCTCCAGCCGCCGGCTGTACTCCGGCACCGGCGCGGCGAGGCTGCTCGGATCCTGTGGGTCCCAGCCGGCAACCGCCTCCAGCAGCAAGGCACAGTCGTGGGCCGAACGTGCCAGCGGGCCCACGCAATCGAGCGAAATTGCGCGCGGAAAGCAGTCGGACCGCGACACGCGGCCATAGGTCGGCTTCAGGCCGAAAAGGCCGTTCATCGAGGCCGGCAGACGGATCGAACCGCCGGTGTCGGATCCGAGAGAGCCGAACACCAGGCCCGCGCCTACCGCGGTACCGGAGCCACTCGAAGATCCGCCGGAGATTCGCGACGGATCAACACTGTTGCGGCAGTCGCCGAAATGCGGGTTCTGCCCGGTCGGGCCAGCCACCATCTCATTCATGTTCAGCGGGCCCAGGTCCACCGTCCCCGCTGCTTTCAGCCGCAAGAGGGCCGTGGCCGTGCGGCCTCCCGGCTGCGGATCCATGACGCGCGATCCGACCGTCATGGACCGGCCTTCCAGCTCAAAACAGTCCTTGTCGGCCAGCAGAATGCCATGCAATGGGCCGCGCCATCGGCCCAGCGCGGCCTCGCGATCGCATTCGCGGGCCTGGGCCAGAGCATCCGCCGCAGTGATCTCGATGAAGGCATACAGGATGGGCTGCTGTTTCTGCGCACGTTCCAGCGCCGCGAGCGTCAGTTCCTCGCAACTGAACGTGCTGTCGCGCAAGTGCGCCGCAACCTGCGCAATCGGCCAAGACAGTGCTTCGGCAGCGGTGCTCACGTGTCCTCGCGGGCGTTGGAAGGGTCAGCGCTCGCGAGCAACAGGGCCGCGAAATCGGCCGGCTGGGCGCTGTAAGAAATGCGGCCGGCCGCGCCGGCACGCACTGCGTCGTTCAGGCGCAGCACCTCGGACGCGATAAGCGTCCCAACGGTGCGGCTGGCTATGCCGTGCAGGCGCAGCGAAATGGCGTTGACTGCCTGCTCCATTGGCGCCAGGTCGTCGGCTGGCTGCGACTCGCTGGTCATGCGACCACCGCGTCGTGCACGATAGCGGGCTCGCCCGCCCGGCCTTGCATCGCGCGAATGTCTGTGAGCGGGCCCGCTCGTTGTTCCGGGTCCGGCCTGCCAGGATCTGTCATCGTTGCGTCGCCATCACTTCTGCTGCAGACCCGAACGTTGCGCCGTTTCGGTCCACCGCGCCACGTCTTTGGCCACGTCCTCCCGCAGTTCCTGGGGCGTGGAGGGCGCGGGCACGGCACCAGCGGTCTTGAGGTAGGTCGCGAATTCCTGCTCGATCACGATTGCGGCGATCTCGCGATTCATCCGCTCGCGAATGGCAGGACGCAATCCGGCGGGTGCGAACATCCCCACCAGACGTCGACCACATAGTCCAGGCCCGACTGATTTACGGTCGGCACGTTGGGGTGATCCGCGTCCCGCTTGGCGCTGGTGAAAGCCAGCTTCGGCAGGTTCTCGGTGGCCGTGCCACGGACCGAGGCCATTGTCGTCACGACGAGGTCAATGCGTCCGGCCAACATGTCCATCTGCGCCGGCGAAATGCCCTTGTAGTTCACGCCGGTCATCTTGATTCCAGCCGTGTTGTTGAAAAGCTCGCTGGCCAGCTGCGTGCTGTCGCCCAGGCCGGCGCTGCCGTAGTTGATCTTCCCCGGGTTGGCCCTGGCGTAGGCGATGAGCTCCGCTACGGTTTTCGCCCGGAAGCCTTGGCGCGTAATGATCACGAATGGGGCGCGCGCCACACGCGAGACCGGTTCGAAAGCCTTGACCGGGTCGTAGGGCGTCTTCTGCACCGCCGCGGTGGTGGCCAGCGACCCTGAGACGAACATGAAGGTGTACCCGTCGGCCGCCGAAGGCGCCACGTGGTGCGCGCCGATAGTGCTTCCGCCACCGGCGCGGTTGTCCACCACGACTGACTGGCCGAGCGTAGTAGTCAGGCGCTGAGCCAGCCGCCGCGCGATCACGTCGTTGCTACCGCCTGGCGCGAACGGGACGACGATGCGCACCGGCTTGCCGGGCCAGGCATCCTGGGCCGAGGTGCTGGTTGTGGTGCCGAGCAAGGCCAGGCAGAGCGCTGCCAGCGCCGGAAGCAGGTGTGGTTTGCCAGTCTGCATATTTGTATCCTTCGCCGGGCACGCCGGCAATTGTTGCAATGGAAAAAACGGGTCGAGGCGAATGCTCACGAGGTTGACGTTACGTAGTGCGTCTGGCTTCCTAGTCAAGTCCTGCATGGCCGCGCCGCCACAGCGCCGATGATGTCACTGAATTGGTTTTGGTTGCTCGGCCGGCGGAACACGTAAAATACGTGAATCGCACATTCTGCTGCGCGCGCGGAACCCACCATGAAACAAAACATCACTCTTTCACTCGATACCGCTGTACTGAAACAAGCCAAGCAACTGGCCGCAAAGAAACATCAGAGTGTCAGCAGCTTCCTGGCTGACGAACTCGCCTCTCGTGTAGATGCGGATCGCAAGTATGAGATCAACATGCGTCACGCGCTTGCGCTGATGGAAAAGGGCTTTGACTTGGGCGGCGGCCCTTACCTGGCTCGCGAGCAGGCACATGCCCGGCGCTAAGCCGCTGGTCTTCATCGACTCCAATGTACTGATCTACGCTTACGATTCCGCGGCCGGAAAGAAACGTGAAGCGTCAATGCTGCTGCTCGCCGAATTGTGGCGCGAGAAGCGTGGCGTTCTGAGCGCGCAGGTGTTGCAGGAGTTCTTTGTCAACGTTACCCGCAAGGTCCCGATGCCGTTGCGGACCGCCCAGGCTCGCGATGTCGTTCGCCTCTACGAGTCGTGGGTGCGGCATGACACCTCCGCCGCACACGTGCTGCGCGCCAGCGAAATCATGGATCTGGCGCGCATCTCTTTCTGGGACGGTCTGATTCTCGCGGCCGCGGAGGCGGCAGGCGCGGATGTTCTGGCGAGCGAAGATTTGCAGCATGGGCAAACCATCGTCGGCGTGGCGGTGATGAATCCGTTTGCGCGCGAGCGTGCGGCTCGGTAGGGAATGGTCGGGCGGCATAGACTGCCGGTTTTTCGTGTGCTCCAACGCAAATCGGGAGCCTGGAATCATGTTCATCGCGACCAATCGCAACATCAGGAATGAAGACGGCAACGACTTCGACGTCGTGGGCGAAACTTTCAACGAGAAAGGACCGGCAGAACTGCGTCTGCTTGAGGTCAGGCGCAAAGGCCGCAAATGGAATGTGCAGGTGCTGCCCGATACGGTCAGCGATGCGATGCTGGCCGAGGTGGGGATCGACCGCCCGCCGCCCACGCGCGCGCAAGACGGCACAACTGAAATGCAGACACCGGTGTACGCCAGCCAGTATGCCTTCAGGAAGATCATCGCTCAAGCACTGGCCGACCGCGGCAATCCGAAGCACATTGTTTTCTTCGTGCATGGCTTCAACAGTGCGCTCGAAGACGTGGTCGAGCGTTGCCACCTGCTGGCCAAGACCTACGGCGTAGAGGTGGTGGCCTTTTCCTGGCCGGCGAACGGCGGCGGCATTCGCGGCGTGGCCAGCTATCTGGACGACAAGCGCGACGCGCAGGCCTCGGTGGTGGCCTTGTGAACGGCGGTCCAAATCCGCCACTACATGGCGATGCGCTTTTTTCGGGCATGAAAAATGCGTTTCGCCAGATAGCCCAGGAGCCGGGTCAAGGGCAGGCTGCGGTCTTTTGCAGCCTGGCGTAGCGGACCCTTGACGCGGCGGAGGGGCGATACACTTTGTCATGGTTGCAAGCGCGGCAGTTTCGCGCTTGCAACCATGGAAGTTTGCGATTTTCGTCGCCAGATATGTTCGCTTTTGCACCGCCGTTAACAACAGCGCACCGAATTGCGCTGAACCGGAATCGAGCAGGCCTTCAGGCGCTTCGCCCGTGGCGGGCGGGTAGAGCAGGGCATTTACGTTCTGGAACACGGCGCGAATCGATTGCCGGCATTCGGCGGCGCGGCGGCGCATGTCGAGGTATTCGGCCGGGGTGATCTCGGCGCTGCCGGTGAGGCGCTGTTGCAGGCGTTCGCTTAAACGCGCTTGGTGGTGGATGCGTTCGACGGCCAGGGATTGGCGGGCTTCGTAGGCGACGATGCACATTTGCAGCGGGATCAGGGCTTCCAGGTCGGGGGGCAGGGTTATGCGGGTGATGGTGGCGCCGGCGCGTTCGAGCCTGGCGGCGGGTTGTTCGATGGCATTGGCCATTTCGGGGCGCAGGGCGTACCACTGGCTGCTGTGGCATACGGCCAGGCGCGGGCGCAGGTCGGGTTGCGTCATCACTTTCGCGCCGTGCAGGCGGAAGGCGAAGTAGGCGGCATCGATAGCCAGGGGTTCGGACGCATCCTGAGCAAAGGCGATGCGGCGCTGTTCGGCGGTTTGACCACGCAGAACATGAAGGGTCGTCTCGCGGTACCGGAAGGTCGACCGCTCGCAGACTACCTGCGAACGATCACCATCAAGGCCAGGGACTTTGCCAACGCGATCACCAACACGCAGGTAAAGCAGCAGGATTTGCGCGGTGAACCGAGCATCACGCACGAGCACGTGAAGAACAACCGCGACGTGCGCCGGCTGCTCACCGACCGCAATATTGTTCCCGAACAACTGCCGCCGGCCGAGGATCTCAAGAAGCTGGAACGGCGCCTCAAGTCCGAACAGAAGAAACTGCCGTAGGTGACACCGAAGCTGGAGAAGAGCGGCAAATGACCGTCTTCGAGCACGGGACTCTTGCGGACGTTGCATCTTGACATCGAATCGAAGCCGGGAGTCACCTGTCCGAAACACTCGGCGCTAAACTTGTATTGTTGCCAACCAATTTTGTAGATTGCGCAGTCATGCGTCCTTCCGGGTTGCTCAAGCTTAAACGCGACGAAATTCTCGTTCTGGCCGCCAAGGCCGGGGCGATGAACGTGCGCGTGTTCGGTTCGGCGGCGCGTGGTGACGACCATGAGGAGTCCGATCTTGATCTGCTGGTGGACTGGAGTTCCACGGCCAGCCTTTTCGATGTCGGCGGCTTGGTGGCCGATCTTCAGGAATTGCTCGGCAAGCGTGTCGATGTGATCTCCGCCCAGCAATTGCACCCGCGATTCCGGTCCGGCGTGCTGGCGCAGGCTCGCCCGGTATGACGGCACGCGACCTGCCCTCTTCAGCATGTTCTGGACGCATGTTCGGATATTGGCGAGTTCGTGGCCGGCGGGCGCGACGAGTCGGCGAAGCGCAAGCTGGTATTGAACGGTGTGGTTCGGCAGCTCCTCGTTATCGGCGAGGCGGTCAAGCGCGTCAGCCCTGAAACCCGAGCGCTGGCACCGAACGTGCCTTGGAAGCAGATCGCCGGTATGCGCGATCGCCTGGTTCATGATTACTTCGACATCATTCCTGACCAGGTGTGGAACGCGGCCTTTAACGATGTTCCGAAGTTGCAGGAGGAGATTGCGACCCTTTTGCAGCGGATCGACCCATAAGCTTCAACGGCATCGCCGGTGAATGTGGGGGGCCGCTAAGCTTGCGTTCGGGAGTTCTCGCTGACGGACTGCGCAACTGCCCATATCCTCCAATCACCTGCATCCCCAGCGGCGGCGAAAGGGGCGAAACGGGCCAGGCTCACATTCTTCAGAACGAACTAAGCCGCCTTCGCCAGCGTCTTCACCTTCGGGCGCTTTTTTTGCCGAGCCTGCCAGAGGTCATATGCAGACTGCATGCCCGTCCACATCTCTGCGCTGGTGTTCAGCGCTTCTGCGAGGCGCAGTGCCATGTCGGCGCTTATTCCCGCCCGTCCGTTCAGTATGGCCGACATCGCTTGACGCGAAATGCCCAGGCGGATTGCCGCTTCGGAAATGGATATGCCGGAATCCTTGAGGTGCATTTCCCACAGCACTTCGCCGGGATGAGGAGGGTTGTGCATGCTGCCCATGATGTGTTCCTTCAGTGGTAATCGAGGTAATCGACAAGCTCGACATTGACGCTGATGAATTTGAAAGTGACGCGCCAGTTACCGTTCACCCAAACGGAGGTGAAGTCCTTTTCCTTGCCGGATAGGCGGTGGCGCGCAGTCCCGGCAAGGCTTTCACATCGTCTTCGCTGCCTGCCTGGTCGAGCACGCCCGGAATCAGGCGCAATCGCGCCGCATGCGAAGTTTGAACGCCTGCCTTGCTACCGGTGCGGAAAAATCTTTCCAGACCTGTGTGTCGAAAGCTGACGATCATGGCACGAATGTAAGGTGTGGCTTTACGGTTGTCAATGCGTAGACCAAAGCAAAACATTCCAGATTCAAATATCTCGTGGATAGTCGAGGAGTTCGCGGTAGGGCAGCGGATTCCGCGATTCCCGGCTTTCCTTACGCAGTCGCCGGCATGTTCGACGCGAAGGCTTTCTGCACCTCCTTGCGTGTAGCGCCGGCAGCGAAGAGCGCACGGACGATCAGGTCCAGCGAAACGCTGGAGTCGCCCGCTTCAATTTTCGCCACGCGCGATTGGCTTGACTTGATGCGTAGTGCGAGGTCGGACTGCGATAGCTTGTGTTTGATCCGCGCCTGCCGCACTGCGTCGGTCAAGCTGAGCTTGATCTCGACGAGCGCGGCTTCTGCGTCGCTTAAGTGCAGAAAATCCCGGGCCGAACCGGATTGCCAGCCGGCTGCGCGCAGTTGTTTCAATTTTTCCGCTTTCATTGTCTTACTCCTTGCTTCGCATGCTCGATTGATAGCCCGATGCACGTGATTCTCGTGCGCCTCGTAAAAGTGCGGGGCTTTTGGGCACTGCTCCTGCCCGCCTCAGTGATCGTCGCGCTGAGCGGAATCTTCGAAATCATCGAGGCGATCGTAGAGCGGCTCGTCAGCCCCGAGCTTAGCGCCGCTTACCTCGGCATCCAGGGCGACGTGTGGGACGGGCAAAAGGACATGGTGCTAGCGATCCTCGGCGCCACGCTCTTGGCCACACTGATGGCGCTGCGCAGCAAACGGCACGATACTGGGCCTGGAGGCATTCGTGTGCCGTGCCCGGTCAATCCGCCGTTTACCGTGGTGAAGTAGTTGCGACCCTGAGTTACTGAGGCGTCTTTGGCCAGTAGACCGGGCATCTTGTGCGACACCGCACAGAGGGAGAGGGGGTGCAGGCCTATAGTGGACTTATTGCCCTAGCCAAGAGCGCGCTTAGATCAAACCCCTGCAATAACCAGCTTTTAGGGCGACCGGAATGAACGTCGCACCCTTTCGAAACCCAGCGGAACACGCGCGCAGGTTTGGCGCAGCTAACTCAAGGAGTAGCGACATGAATCAGAAAACCAAAGATCTCGATCAGCAACAAAAGCAACCACTCTCCCCTCAAGTAGATGAGGTCGCCAAGCAAAAGCAAAAGGCGGAGCAGGAAGAAGTGGCCGGCAGGCACAAGAATGACGGGCAGAACGACCATAAGGGCAACCGGCGGCAGTGAGCGCGCCGGAGCGGTAGTGTGTCTCTGAAGTGCTCACGCCCTCGGGTTGCGGGGTCGGCTTGAGAACCTTCAACGAGCTCTCCGAGACTCTCACTCTGATGCAGACGCGCAAGATCAAGCCGATGCCCATCGTCCTCTTCGGGGAATCCTGTTGGCGCCAGGCGTTCAACGTAGACTTTCTCGTTTCCCACGGTGCGATCACTGCAAGGGACCGGAGGTTGTCCTGCGATGCCGGAACCGCGCGGCAGGCCTGGAGCGCCATCGTGCGCTGTTACCGCGCCGCAGGGGAGCCAGTGTTTCCGGCGCATTGACCGCGCGCGCTACTCCTGGATCTGCTTCAGGTAATCGATCAGTGCGTCGACGCGCTGGCCTGCCAAAGCTTCGCCCAGCTTCGGCCGGATCTGGCTTTGCGCGAAATCCTCCAGGAACACAAAGCCCCAGATGGGCATCTCGCGCGGTCCATGGAGCTCGACCTGGCGGCGCCCGTCGATCACGTGGCGCACCAGCGCCAGCGGAAAAGCGCCGCCATCTTCAGGCGCGCGGCGTCCAACTGGCTGGATTGGCACACGGCCCGGGGCTGCGAGTCCATGCGCGCGATCAGGCCAATTCCCGAGAAAAGCGCCCGTCAAGAAGAATGAAGGCGACCTTGCAGGGGCGGCTCGAGCGATTGCTCCATGCATGGTTGGTGCCGCGTTGAACCACCACCTCGCCGACGCGCACGGTCACTTCGGAGTCGTCGAGCACGAGGACGATCTCGCCTTCGAGCACGATGCCGTAGTCGATCGATTCGGTCCTGTGCATCATGGGGTGAAGTGCGCCTGGGCGGAATGTGGAATGGGCCTTGCCGCCGATGGCGGCGAAGGCTTCTTCGGCGCTTTCCTTGTCGAATTTCGATAGCGATCCGTGCTCCGGCGGAAATTCGATGATGCGGATGACCGATCCGTTCTTCGGCGGCGCGAGCGCGAGTGGCAGGCGGGTCGGGTCGTCGGTATTGCCGACTTCGGCGGGGCTCTCGGTGGTGGCCCAGACTTGGGTCAGGAAGTAGCCGGGCCGTTTCGGATTGACGATCACCGCCGGGGCCGGGCCGTCGCTGCTGACGATGGCTTTGCCTTGGGCGTCGTGGCCGGTGACGATGCGTCTTACGTGTCCAGTCATGCGCGGTCTTTCCGTAGGGTTGTGAAGGGGTTCAAATGCCCAGGTAGGCCTGGCGGATGGCGGGGTCGCGCATCAGTTGCGCGCTCGGTCCTTCCTTGACCAGTTCGCCGCTGTCGAGCACATAGGCGCGGTCGGAAACGCTCAAGGTCATTTCCACATTCTGCTCCGCCACCAGCACCGAGATCCCGACGCCGCGCAGGCGCACGATGAGTGCGGCGATCTGGCCCACGATCACCGGCGCCAGGCCGAGTGTGGGCTCATCGAGCATGAGCAGTTTCGGGTTCGACATCAGCGCGCGGGCGATGGCGAGCATTTGCTGTTCTCCCCCGGAGAGCGTGCCGGCCGCCTGGGCACGGCGGTCCGCCAGGTGGGGAAAGTGTTCGAACATTTCCGCCAGCCGGCGATGGCGCACCGCCATGGCGGTGCTTGCGTCGATCAGGCCGGTCTCGAGGTTTTCCAGCACGCTCATGTCCGGAAACACGTGCCTGCCTTCGGGCGACAATGCCAGGCTGCAGGCCACGCGCGCGTGGGTCGGCAGGCCACGCAGTTCCTCTTCAGTGGTAGTCGAGGTAATCGACAATCTCGACATTGACGCCGATGAATTTGAAAGTGACACGCCAGTTACGGTTCACCCAAACGAAGTTGAAGTCCTTTTCCTTGCCGGATGGGCGGTTGGCACGCAGTCCTGGCAAGGCTTTCGCATCGTCTTCGCTGTTTGCCTGGTCGAGCACGCCCGGAATCAGGGGCAAGCGCGCCGCATGCGACGAGCGCACGGACGATCAGGTCCGGCGAAACGCTGGCCGATGATGCAGGTGCCGCCGGGCACGAAGACGCGGCGGAGCTTGGCGGAGAATGGAAAGTTGGTTTTGGCCTTTCGAACTTACGCCGGCGAAATCCGCATTTGGATTCGCACGTTGAGTGCGCGGCCAACGGCGCAGATGATCGCCGACAAATTCGCCATTGTCGGGTTGCCGGACGCCGAAAGCATGCGGTGCACGCTCTTGCTTGATCTGTCGATCTCCTGCGCAAGCTGCTCGAAGCCGAGCGTCGCGTTGACAAGGTCGCGCAGGATCAGCTTGGCTTCCTCCGGTTCGCCGTTGAGAAAGAGCGAGAGTGCCTCATCGAGGAGTGCGCGTGCGAACTTCGGATCGCGCTCTACGCGCGCGACAACGGTTTTCTTGAAATCCCTGGTTAGCGCCATGTGTCGCCTACTTTCGCTTTGGATCGCGCGCAGCATTCCTGCGCCGTAGATATGATTGCCACAACCGGGCGGCGCGGTCGATATCGCGTTGTTGACCGCGCTTGGTGCCGCCGCCGAGCAGCACGATCAGTCTTGCGCCGTCCCGCGCCAGATAAATGCGCAAGCCCGGCCCCCAGTTGATCTTGAATTCGCCGATGCCGCGAAACCATTCGACGCTGGACAAGTTGCCAGCTTCCATGCGCACTTTGGCAACCGTCACTTTTGCTGCGGCGACTGCGTCAAGTGAATTGAACCAGTCGGCATAGTGGCTGGTGCCGTCTTCGTTCAGCAGTTCTTCGACTTGAAACGTCACTTTTTCATGGTATCACATACGTTACCTATGTTGACGCACTGAACACCCGTCAGGCCTCTGCAAGAAGCAAAAGGTTCCAGGCTCGAGTATCCCCAAACATCCCGCGTGAGGCTGATGCGCCGCCCGCACTACCGGCAGGTCGACGGCAATTCCTTGGTCGGCGTGCCGCAGCAGGTCCAGGTGATCGTCCCGTCGTAGACGTTGTACTTCGGCGTAATGGCAAGGGTGACGGCGATTTGCGTCGAGGTCTGGGCCCGCCGCAGCGGTCGCCGGCGCGCGGCGGCCTGAACATCCCCGGTCGCGGGCACATCCAGTGTGCTGGCACCGTTCGAATTCCGCATCCACCGCCGCCCGGCCTGCCGGCCGCGCGGCCATTATCATGGAACCTCTGGATCCCCGCTGTGGCGGATATGCTCGTAGGTGGCGCCGGTCAGGGCTGACCGCACGCGCTCAAGACGGGCGAGCACCTCGGCCGCGACTTTCGAGACTTCGGCGTCGTTGATCGTCTGCATCGCGACCACGGGATCGATGAATCCCACCGTCTGGCTGCCGCCATCGTTCGCGCGCACGATGACATTGCACGGCAACAGCAGCCCGATGTCGGGTTGCGCAGTCAGGGCGCGATGGGCCAATGGTGGATTGCAGGCGCCGAGAATTCGATAGGCGGGCACGTCAACGTTCAGTTTTGCCTTCATCGTCGCCTGCACATCAATGTCGGTCAATACGCCGAAGCCTTCGGCCCTTAAGGCTTCAATCACTTGGGCCACGGCGTCGGCGAAGCTCGGGGCGGTAAGCGTGCAGTAGAAGCCGTAGGACGGGCCCGTGCAAACGACTGCGGCGGAAAGTGCGGAGGCGTTCATCTGATTGCGATACCCGTTTGAGAATTCAGTGCCACAAGATGCGGGGCGGTTCGCGAACAACCGTGCCGGTACCCCGGGCGTATCTCACAGTGGGGACCCAGTATGGGTTTGCGTTAGCGCGACGTCTGTGCGCCCGCACACCGTCGAGCGAGATGTCTGAAGCGGTGTCTGCTCGCCGCGATGCGCGCAAAGAAGTGCTCTGTAGTCGTCACGCTTGCGTACGATGGCGCACAGACTGGCTCCGTGGGCAAGGCTACGGTTCCGCAGCGCAGCCGCAATCCCTTTCAAGCCCTGCTTTCCGCACACCGGATGATCCAATGAGCAATCTGACGCACCTGCACGATGGCCACGACGGGCATGACCACGGGGAGCGCCAGGAAGGCAACGCGGCACCCCGTGCGCAGAACGACGACGCGCATCGCGTGCATCGCGCGGATGGCGATGCAGCGGCTGCGAACGCATCGAATGCGCTCAAGGATCCTGTGTGCGGCATGGCGGTGACAAGCGCGTCGCAGCATCAGCATCAGCACGCCGGCACGACCTACTACTTCTGCAGCGGAGGCTGCCTCGCCAAGTTCGCCGCCGAACCGGGCCGCTACCTGCACGCTGCCGCGGCGGTGCGCGCGGATGAAGCGCCTGCGGGCGCGAGCTATACCTGCCCGATGCATCCGGAGATCGTGCGCGACAAGCCCGGTGATTGCCCGAAGTGCGGCATGGCCTTGGTACCGATCGCGGGCACCGGCGCGGCGGACGATTCCGAGTTGCGCGATCTCAAGCGGCGGCTGTGGATCGGCGCCAGCTTGTCGCTCCCCCTCTTTGTGCTCGCCATGTCGCCGATGATCGGCATCCATGAGCCGTTCGGCCTGATGCCGCATGTCATCGGCTGGATACAGTTCGTGCTGGGAACCCCGGTCGTGTTGTGGGTCGGCTGGCCGATCCTGCGCAAGTTCGCCCTGTCGCTCACGCACCACTCGCTCAACATGTACACGCTGATCGGGCTGGGAGTTGGACTTGCCTATCTCTTCAGCTTGGCCGCGGTGCTGGCACCGGCGCTGTTTCCGCCCGAATTCCGCGAGCACGATGGCGCGGTGGGTACCTATTTCGAAGCGGCCGCGGTGATCGTGACGCTGGTGATTCTGGGCGACTTCCTGCAGTTGCGGGCCATGGGCCAGACCAGCAAGGCGATCTCGCAACTGCTGCAGCTTGCGCCCAACCTGGCATGGCGCCTCGGCGACGACGGTTCCGAAGAGCAGGTGGCGCTCGCGAGCGTCGCCGTGGGCGACCGCCTGCGCGTGAAGCCGGGCGAAAAAATCCCGGTCGACGGCTCGGTGCTCGAGGGAACCAGCAGGGTCGACGAGTCCATGATCAGCGGGGAGCCGGTGCCGGTGGCGAAGACTCCCGGTGTCAAGGTGACCGGCGCGACGGTCAACGGCAACGGCTCGCTCATCATCCGCGCCGAGCGGATCGGCGCCGATACGCTTCTGGCACGCATCGTCCACATGGTGGGAGAGGCGCAGCGCACGCGCGCGCCGATCCAGAGGATGGCCGATATCATCGCCGCCTATTTCGTTCAGGCCGTGGTGGCCATTGCGCTGGCAACGGCGCTGGTATGGTGGTTCTTCGGCCCGGAACCGAAATTCGCTTACGCCTTTCTCAATGCGATTGCGGTGTTGATCATCGCCTGCCCGTGCGCGGTCGGCCTCGCCACGCCGATTTCGATGACAGTGGCAATGGGCCAGGGTGCGCGCGCCGGCATCCTGTTTCGCAATGCCGAGGCGATCGAGCGCATGCGCGACATCGATACCCTGGTGGTCGACAAGACCGGTACCTTGACCCTGGGCCATCCCGCGCTGACCGGTTTCGCAGTTGAAGGGCTGGCGGAGAATGACGCCCTCGCGATGGTGGCGGGCGTGGAGCAACTGTCCGAACATCCGATCGCTCTGGCCATCGTGGAGGGCGCGAAAGCGCGCGGCCTCACGCCCGCGGCCGCAAAGGGATTCGAAGCCGCCAACGGCCTGGGCGTGGCGGCCGAGATCGATGGCAAGCGCGTGCTGGTCGGCAGCCGCAGCTTCATCACGCAACACGGCGTCGACACCAAGCAGTGGGAAGCGCGCGCCGAGGCCTGGCGGGCGGAGGCAAAGACGGTGGTTTTCTTCGCCATCGACAAGGCAGCGTCAGGCATCGCCGCAGTGGCCGATCCGATCAAGGAAAGCACCGCCGAAGCGATCGCCGCTCTCAAGCAGGCCGGGGTGCGCATCGTGATGCTGACCGGGGACTCGCGCAGCACCGCCGAGGCGGTTGCAAAACAGCTGGGCATCGACGAGACGCTGGCCGAGGTGTTGCCCGAGGACAAGGCCGGCCACGTCAAGCGCCTGCAGGCCGAAGGGCGCAAGGTGGCGATGGCGGGTGACGGCATCAACGACGCACCCGCACTGGCACAGGCCGATGTCGGCATCGCCATGGGTACCGGCACCGACGTGGCGATGGAAAGCGCCGGCGTGACCCTGGTCAAGGGCGACCTGCGCGGCATCGCGCGCGCCACAGTGCTCTCGCGCGCCACCATGCGCAACATCCGGCAGAACCTTTTATTTGCCTTCGGCTACAACGCGCTCGGCATACCGGTCGCCGCCGGCGTGCTTTATCCGGCGTTCGGCCTGCTGCTGTCGCCGGTCTTCGCCGGCGCCGCGATGGCCGCCAGCTCCGTCTCGGTGGTCAGCAACGCGCTGCGCCTGAATCGCCTCAAGCTGTGAGCGCGATGCCGGCACCATTGCTCGCGAGTGCGGCCAGGCGCCACCCCGATCGGCAGAGCTTTGGCTGGCGGGCGTAGCCAGCTACATCCTGAAACGACTAAATCCATGCGGCTCGCGCCGCGGATTCGACCATGTTCTTTCCCACCGGCTACCACCGGATTCATCCAGATGTCAGCATGAACTTCCAGATGAACCGCTGGTTCGGCTGGGTCGGCGAGCCGGACATGCTGGAGGAAATGCGGTTCATCGCACCTCGAATCCGGAACTATCCGGATTGGCAGCGGGAATTTCTCGCGCTTGCGGAACACGCATCGGGCGATGGCAAGGTTTTGCGTCACAGCTCAGTATTGGTCAAGGGGTATCCATGTCCGCGCTGGTGCGGGAAATGACAGCAACGATTGCCGGGCTCCTGTGTGCCGGCAAGGGAATTCTCGCGGCCGACGAGAGTGTGGCCACCATCGGGAAACGCTTCGATGCCTTGAACGTGCCGAGCACGGAAGAGACCAGGCGCAACTACCGGGCGTTGCTGTTTGCAACGCCTGGCCTGGGCGATTTCATCAGCGGCGCCATCCTGTACAAGGAGACCCTGGTACAGAAGACGGCGGCAGGCGATCCGCTGCCGCGGCTGCTGACCGCCCAGGGAATCATTCCCGGCATCAAGGTGGACACGGGCACGCTGCCGTTGACCGGTTTTCCGGGTGAGCTGGTGACGCAGGGCCTGGACGGACTGGCGGATCGGCTGGCACAGTACAAGCAGCTTGGCGCACGCTTTGCCAAGTGGCGTGCCGTGCTGGCCATCGGATCCGGCATTCCGACGCCGCAGGCGATCGCGGTGAACGCGAATGCCCTGGCGCGCTATGCCGCCCTGTGCCAGGACCAAGGCCTGGCGCCGATCGTCGAGCCCGAGGTGTTGATGGACGGAGACCACACGCTCGCAACCTGCGCGGCTGTCACCGAGGAAGTGCTGCATACGGTGTTTCACGCGCTTCATCAGCAACGCGTTGCGCTCGAGTGCATGCTCCTCAAACCCAACATGGTCGTGCCGGGCAACCGTTGCACCGTGCAGAGCGCGCCCGATCAAGTGGCGGCGGCAACACTCGCATGCCTGCGTCGAACGGTGCCGGCGGCGGTGCCCGGGATCGTTTTTCTCTCCGGTGGCCAGAGCGATGTTGCTGCCACCGCCAACCTCAATGCGATCAACGCACTTGCGGAGACGCCGCCTTGGGTCTTGAGCTTTTCATACGGACGCGCCCTGCAGGCGCCGGCAATCGAGAAATGGCGCGGCGAGGTCGCGAAAGTCGCAGTCGCACAGCAAGCACTGCTCAAGCGGGCGCGCCTGAACGGCGCCGCCCGCGACGGCAATTACACAGCCGCCATGGAGATCGAATGAAGCGGCACCTTTCTGGCCAGAATGAAGGCCGTGCCGCCGCGATCGAACGGTGGAACCCCTGATGCAGCAGCAGCGTCACGCAAATCCGCCGGAGTCGGATGATGCCAGGCTGCATGCGCTGCAGCGGCACGCCTTCGACTATTTTTTGCATCACACCAACCCCGTCAATGGCCTGGTCGCGGACAGTTCGCTGCCCGGCGCCCCAGCGAGCATTGCGTCGGTCGGCTTCGCATTGTCGGCCTACCCGGTCGGTGTCGAACGCGGATGGATGACCCGCGCCGAGGCGTTGGAACGCACGCTGGCGCTGCTGCGGTTCTTCTGGACCAGCCCGCAGGGAACGGCGCCCGACGGCACCGGGTACAAAGGTTTCTACTACCACTTCCTCGACATGAGCAACGGCCACCGCGCCGGTCTATGTGAATTGTCGACCGTCGATACTGCCTTTCTGCTCGCCGGCATGCTTGCCGCGGCCGCTTATTTCGATCGCGAAACAGAAGACGAACAGCAACTGCGGACCCTGGCCGACGCCCTCTATCGCCGGGTCGATTGGCCTTGGGCCTGCAACGGTGGTGCCACGATCACCCATGGGTGGAAGCCCGAAAGCGGCTTTCTGTCCTACCGCTGGGAAGGTTATGACGAGGCGGTTCTGCTGTACATACTCGGGCTGGGTTCGCCGACGTTCCCGCTAGCGCCCGAGAGTTATGCGGCTTGGGCCTCCACCTATGAATGGAAGGATATCTACGGCTACGAATTCATTTACGGCGGCCCGCTATTCATTCACCAGTACTCACACATCTGGCTGGATTTCCGCGGCATCCAGGACGCTTTCGCGCGGGCCAAGGGCATCGACTATTGCGAGAACAGCCGCCGCGCTACCTACATTCAGCGGGAATACGCGATCCGCAATCCGCTCGGATTCGCCGGTTACGGCGAGCACTTCTGGGGCTTGACCGCAAGCGACGGGCCCGGCTGGACCAAGCGGAAAATCAAGGGCGTCGAGCGCAGGTTTTTCGACTATGTCGCGCGCGGCGCGCCGTACGGTCCGGACGACGGCACCATCGCGCCATGGGCGGTGGTCGCGTCATTGCCGTTCGCGCCCGAGATCGTGTTGCCCACTGTCTGGCATTTGCAGGACACCTATCCACAAGCTTCCGGCGAATACTGCTTCAGGTGCAGCGTGAATCTCACGTTTCCCAATGAGGCCAGGCCCGACGTCGGCTGGACGTCGACTTTTCACTTCGGCATCAACCTCGGCCCGGTCGTGCTGATGTGCGAGAACTACCGTTCGGATTTTCTTTGGCGGCTGATGCGCGCCTGTCCCTACGTCGTGACCGGGCTGCGCCGCGCCGGATTCCGGAACGGCTGGCTCTGATGTCCCCTGAAAATCAAGATGTCCGAGTCGAGGTGGCGAAGCTTGCCGACGCACCGGCACGGCAGTCGGCCGCGCTCCCGCAAACCAATGACATCGCATGCCAGGAATAGTCATGATCGAATCGAACACGGGCGCCACACCCAGCCAGAAAATCGTCGCGAGCGGGGTCGAATCGCTCAACCGGGATTGCTTCTGCATCAGTCTTGACACAGACGCATTGAAGCGCGAGTTCGAAGGGGACGCGCAGACACGCAGCGTGTACCCGTTGATCCTGGAGAAATGCCCTCACCTGTTCGCGGCGGTTCCGGTGTTCGTGTCCCGGCCGCATCTGGACCGCATGGCCGCGATCGTGCGGGCGGCGCAGACAGTCATTGCACTGCCCGCTTACCGCGACATCGTGTTCGAGTGGGCGCCGCCGGTGGCGCGTTTCGATGCCGGTGGCGCGCGCGGTGTATTCCTGAGCTATGACTTCCACGTCGCCGGCGGCGAGCCGCAGATGATCGAGATCAATACCAACGCCGGTGGCGCCCTTCTCAATGCCGTACTGGCGCGCGCGCAGCGGACCTGCTGCGCAGCGGTCGCGGGCATGGCGACCGCTCCGGTCCCGCTGGGCGCGCTCGACAGAAGCTTCGCCGACATGTTTTTCGCCGAATGGCGCCTGGCCCGTGGCGACCGGACGCTGCGACGCGTTGCCATCGTCGATGACAACCCGCAAGAGCAGTATCTCTACCCGGAATTCGTCCTGTTCCAGCAGTTGTTCCGCCGCCATGGCGTGGATGCGGTCATTGCCGATCCGGCGTCCTTGCAGTTGCGCGAGGGCGGGCTATGGCACGGCGACGATCGGATCGATCTGGTCTACAACCGCGTTACCGACTTCATGCTTGCGGAACCCGCGCACGCGGTACTGCGCGACGCTTATTTGAACGACGCCGTCGTCCTCACACCCCATCCGCGCGCCCATGCGCTGTATGCCAACAAGCGCAACCTCGCCGTGCTCAGCGATCCAGAGCGCTTGCGCGCGTTTGGCGTACCCGAAGACATTTCACGCACGCTTGCAAGCGGTATTCCAAGAACCGAGATCGTCGATCCCGCCGACGCCGAGCGTCTGTGGTCGGAGCGGCGCAAGCTGTTTTTCAAGCCGGCCGCGGGCTTCGGCAGCCGGGCCGCGTATCGCGGTGACAAGCTGACCAGGCGGGTGTGGGAGCAGATACTCGCCGGCGACTACATAGCGCAGGCGCTGATTCCGCCAGGGGAGCGCATGATCGCCGATCATCAGGCGCCGCATTCTCTCAAGTTCGACGTCCGCAACTACGTATACGACGGCGCGGTGCAGTTCATCACCGCACGACTCTATCAAGGCCAGACCACCAACTTCCGCACGCCGGGCGGTGGGTTCGCGCCGGTCTTTACCGACATCGAAGTTGCATCCGGATCGGCGCCGGATCGCTGCAACGCCATTGAAAAGTGCGCTTGAATGATCGGCGCCTAACCATGCGCTAGCGCGGCGCCGCCGAATCTGAAGTGAGCGTCGTTGATGGAGCTTTGCAGCGTGGGCAAGTCATCTGATTTTCCTTCGAGGAAAGGTTGATGCCGGGACTTGCCAGTCAGAGCACCACCGCTTGGTCCGGCAATTCGTTGCGGGCGCGAGCCTGCGGTGGAAAATGGTTCACCAGTTGCCGGGTGACAGCTTCGATGCCGCCGACCACGCCTCCTTCGTAATTCGCGGTTTTGAAGGCCGCTTCCATGTCGCTGCAAATCGCCGCCCATACGTCCGTGCCGCACTTCGCGTGAATCCCTCGATCGGCGACGATCTCCACCTGGCGGTCGGCCAGTAGCAGATAGATCAGTACGCCGTTGTTGTGTTCGGTATCCCATATCCGCAGTTGTGAAAACACGTCGATCGCGCGTTCCCGCGCGGTTTGATCCTTGAAAAGTGGCGCCCCGTCCAGCCCTCCTTCGACCGCGAAGCGGATTTCCCCGTCGTGAGCGTTCTCGCTGGCCTTGATCGCCTTCTCGATCGCGGTCAGGGTGGAGCGGGGGAATGCCCGATTGACC
>Ga0163152_10003594_pt1 | contig 19980 bp, 17 predicted proteins | sample OliLakLV19MP8IB2_FD_148635 | JGI IMG/M metagenome (GOLD analysis project Ga0163152, IMG submission 148635) | Freshwater microbial mat bacterial communities from Lake Vanda, McMurdo Dry Valleys, Antarctica - Oligotrophic Lake LV.19.MP8.IB-2 | ecosystem: Environmental > Aquatic > Freshwater >...
AATCGGCCACGCAGCATTCGATCGGCGGCGATTTGTCGAAACTACTGTGCAAGACCAAAAGACTATCGGCGACGCAGCATGCGGCGGTTCCATCGCCCCGATCGATGGATCACGCACGAACGGCATCGCCGGTGCGGGTCTTCGTGAAGCCGCTCGTCTTTGCGTCGAAGAGTCCGATCTCGACCGCAAAGTCTGCGCTACCCGGGAGGTTTACGACCTTTGGCGCGGCGGCGGCCTGGTTCTGGAAAGCGGCGAGCTGCCTCCACTCGTGCGCCCTGGCCTGCCCGAGGGCCTGGTCCTGACCAACCCCACCCGAGTAAGGCGCCGGTCTTTCGGTTCGCCGGCCGGACTGGTGGCCTTCGTGCACTCGATCGCCCACATCGAGTGGAACGCGATCAACTTGGCTTGGGATGCGGTGTGGCGCTTCGACGGCATGCCGCGCGAATATTACGATGACTGGGCTTCAGTGGCCGTCGAGGAGTCCCGGCATTTCGCGATGCTGCGCGCCCGTCTCCTCGAGCTCGGCAGCGACTATGGCGCGCTGCCTGCGCACGACGGGCTCTGGCAGACCGCCCAGGCCACGCGCCACGACCTGCTCGCGCGCATGGCGCTGGTGCCGCGCGTGCTCGAGGCACGCGGTCTCGACGTCACGCCCGGCCTCATCGCTAGGCTGCGCGCCCGCGGCGACGAAGCAACGGCGGCCATCCTCGACGTGGTCCTGCGCGAAGAGATCGGTCACGTCCGCATCGGCTCGCACTGGTTTCACCATCTCTGTGACCAGCGCGCGGTGGCGCCTGCAGCGGCTTTCGAGGCTGCCATCCGGGAGCACTTCCGGGGCCGGACCAAGGCGCTCGGCGACGACGCGAGGCGGCTTCGCGTCGAGGCAGGCTTCCGCGAGGACGAGCTCGAGGCCCTCGCGAGGCTCTCGCAGTCGATGTCTCCACCGGGAAGTCACTGGTAGTCGGTCCTTGGGCGGTCTACGATGACGGCCGCCGGAAACGGGGCGGGGGGCCGGACGCCACGCCAAAACCGGATCCGGTCCGCGGGGACCGGCAGGCTCCAGCAGCATTGGAAACGACGAAACGATGATGGGTCCAGTTCAGGGCAGCGCCGACGACGCGCGCGGCATGCTTTCGCGCATGGCGATGGCAGCCGGCTTCCTCGGCCTGCTGATCGCGTCGTACCTCGCGGCATGGACGGGCGGCGGAAACGCGCTGGTCAGTGCGATGATCGGCGTCATCGGCGTTATGCTCGTGCTGCGCCGGCCCGTCATCGGCGTTTTCATCCTGATGACGACCTTCCTGTTCACCTATCCCGCGTTCCTGCGCGGTGTCGGCAATCTGACGATCAACAACGTCCTCGGCCTGCTGCTTGTGCCGCTGATGTTCTACGAGATGCTGCGCGAGCGCTCGTGGTGGCTGCTGCGTTTCAAGCCGTTCGTGCTGAGCGCGCTGATCGCCGCGACCATGATCGTCTCGGGGTCGTTCTACGCGGGCAGCAGCGAATACGTCCAGCAGACCGCGCAGGAGAAGATCGAGCGCAGCACGCGCGCCCAGGGTCCCGCCCTGTTCCAGACGCGCGATGCGGCGGCCAAGTTCCTCACGCGCTTCGTGTTCCTCGTGTTGTTCGTGTACTTCGTGCGCACCAACCGCGACCTCGAGTCGGTGGTCGTCATCATCGTCGGCGCACTGCTGTTCACGTACTTCAGCCTCGGCACCGGAGAGGGCATCGGCGGATGGGGTACCGGTCGACTGCGCTCACTCAGTGACGCCGGCGGCGCCATCTACGCAGGACGAAATCCGAACAAACTGGCGTATTTCGCGCTATTCGGCCTCACGCTGCTCTGGTATGCGAGGCGCGCGATCAAACGGCCCATCTGGTACCCGCTGTGGCTGGCGGTCACCGCCCTCACCTTCATGATGATTCCGCTGACCGGCTCGCGAAGCGGCATGCTCAACCTGCTGGTCTTCATCCTGATCGTGATGCTCGAAGGGCGATTCACGTATCGCAAGATCATCGGCTTCCTGCTCGTGAGCTTCGCGATCGTGGTGCAGTTTGCCTACCAGACGAGCGTGCTCGACCTGTTCCTGCCACAGCAGACAGCCGAGCGACTCGGCCGCATCGGTGTCCGCGCCGAGGTGCTCGAGGAAGAAGGTTTTGAAGCGTCCGGTTCGGCCGGCGGTCGTTTCCGAACGGCGCAATCCGCGGCGCGCGTGTGGTTCGACCACCCCGTGTTCGGCGTCGGGATCGGCAACTTCGAAAGCGAGCGCGCACTGACCGATCCGTTCGGCGTCGTCGGACCGCCGCACAACTCTTACCTGTGGGCGCTCGCCGAAGGCGGCATCGTCGCGTTCGCGCTCTACATCTGGCTGTTTGCGTGGACGATCCGGCGAATCCACGGGATCAAATGGGAGTACGAAGCGCGCTACGGACCAATGCGCCTCGGCTGGCTCGTGTCGGCCATGCGCACCATCCTGCTCGGCTTCCTGTTCTTCTCGTTCTTCGCCGACATGTGGTACCACGATTTCTTCTACATCATCATGGGCATGGCGTTCGCGCTGATCCGCCTCCACGACCACTACGCCGAAACCGGCCAGGTTCCGCGCCGGTTCCTGATCGGCGGCGCGGGCAGCGACATCCGCCGCCCCGCTGCCATTCCCGTCAAACGCGCCGTCGTCGTGGCACCGCCGAGCTACATCAACCGCTGATCGGATTCGGGAGCAGGCGCGGAACGCGAGAACCCGGGACCGCTCCGGGTTCTGGAGGAAACCTGCGCCGATCCGCGTTTTCGGCGCCCGACCCCGAAGGTCAGGACGCGGCGATGTCTTCGCCGCCGTCGACGCCGATCACCGAACCCGAGACCCACGCCGCCTGCGCGTCGAGCAGCAGGCCGACGAGGCCCGCGACGTCTTCGGGACGCGTGAGTCGCCCGCCCGGATTCAGCGCGCGCGCGGTTTCCATCATGCGCTCGTGACCCGGAATCTTGCGCAGCGCGGGCGTATCGGTGACGCCCGCGCGCAGTGCATTGACGGTGACGCCGTGCGGCCCGAGCTCGACGGCGAGCTGGCGCACGAAGGCTTCGAGCGCAGCCTTGGCCGCCGACACCATGCCGTACGAAGGCATCACGCGCGTCGATCCCGCCGACGTCATCGCGAGAACGCGCGATCCCTGTCCCGGCAAGCCGCGGAACATCGCCTCCTGCGTCCAAATGACGAGCGAGCTGGCCATCACCTCGAACGTCATCGCCACCTGGGCCGGTGTGGCCGACGCCTTCGGTCCGTCGCCGACGAGCGGCACGAGCGCACCGAACGCGAGCGAGTGAAACACGAGTCGAAGGCGACCTGCCTCGCAGCGCATTGCGAGGTCGTCGAGGATCTCACGGATCTTGAGCGGATCGGCGGCGTTGGCGTTGAAGAAGAGCGCCTCGACACCCGCCGCCTCGCAGGCCTCGCGCGTCTCCACGGCGGCCGCGATGGTCGAGCGGCGGTCGAGGTGAACGCCGCAAATGTTGAGGCCTCGCCCTGCCATCGCGCGGCTAACGGCCGCCCCGAATCCGCTCGACGCGCCGAGCACGAGGGCCCAGTCACCAGCTTTGCTCATATTGCGATGCGTTCCCCTTTTCGGAAGGCCTCGAGGCCAACGGTTGGCCGACCGTAGAGGGCCCACGGGCGCCCCGCAAACGGCCAATCGGGGCTTGGACGTAGTCGGCCGCTTTGCTATAGCCCGCGGGTACCGAGCCGCGTCAAGCTTCGACGCCTCGTCCCCAAGGAGAAACCATGACCGATCTGAGCAAGACCCCGCAGGAAGAACTCAAAGAGAAGACCTGGCAGGCCGCGACTCGCCTCGCCATTGCCCTTACCTTGTTCGGGTCCGGCTACACCGTCGGCTACCTGCAGTACGGGGACGCCCTCGAGCTCCGCGGCGCCGTCAAGCAGAAGCAGGACCGCATCGTCGATCTCGAGAACGATCGCGAGACGATGAGCACCAAGCTTGCCAAGGTCACCCGCGACCTCGAAGTCTGCGTCAAGAGCGGCAAGGCTGCGGCCGCGGCCGCGGCCGCACCGGGCACCGCGCCGGCCGCTGCGCGCTGAGGATTGCCGCTGCGGCCTGTTGCAGTATCGAAGGGCCGGGCTCCGCGCGAGTCCGGCCCTTCGCTTTTGTCAGGTCCGGCCGCCTCCGATCTGCCTCTTCCAGTCGAGCACCTTGGCTTTGGCTGCGGCCTCTTCGGCTTCCGGAATCATTCCCGCGCGCTGGTAGAACACCGACAGGTTGGTATGCGCGAGCACGTCGTCCGGCGTGAGCTCGACGATGCGCTTGCCGCACACGATGGCCTCGTCGAAACGCTTCTGGCTCAAGTGAACCATCGCCTTGCCGAGCAGCGCGTCGACGTAGTCGGGGTCGATGGCCAAGCAGCGCTCGAAGCAGGCCATGGCCTCTTCGTGCTTTCCCTCGCCGTGAAGATCGCTGCCTTCGTAAAAGAGCTCGTCAATGTCGATCGCGTCTTCGATGTCGTTTTCGGCCTTGGTGTCGGTCACGGCGCAAGGCTAGCGCCGGACGCCCCCAGTGCAATGCGCCGCCCCCGGCCGGGCCCGTCCGCGCGCAAACCCGGGACAGGTACAGGTTTCCAACTGACGGAAAACCTGTACCTGTCCCGGGGTTCGCGGTTGCGCGCATGATCCTCGATCGGGTGGAGGAGTTCATCGATTCCGGCGGCGGCGAACGCGACGACGAGACGTTCAACCGACTCGCGCTCGATCTGTTCGTGCACCAGGTCGAAGCCGTGCCGATCTACCGGCGCCTTTGTGAGCTTCGCGGTGTCGATCCGGCCGGCGTGGACCACTGGAGCCGGATTCCGGCGGTCCCGGCCGATCTTTTCAAGGAAGGCCTCGGCAACAACGGCGGGGTAGTCACGTTTCTAAGCAGCGGCACTACGCAGGGCGCCGAGCGCCCGAGTCGCCACGTCGTCAGCGCACGTAGTCTTGAGCTGTACAGACGTTCCTCGCTCGCCCACTTCTCGGCCATGGTGCTGCCGGACTCGCCTGGCCAGATGTCGGTGCTCGTGCTCGGCCCCACCTCGGCCACGCACCCGGCGTCGTCGCTCGGCCACATGTACCAGTTCGTCGGCGAAACATTCGGCGACGCCGAGACGCGCCTGCAGGCGTTCGGCGCCGACGGAACGCTCGACCTCGACGGCGCGATCGCGTGGCTCGAGGAAGCCGCGGCCACCACGCGCCCGGTCCTCCTGCTCGCGCTCAGCTCGACGATCACGGCGCTCATCGAAGCGCTGCGCACTCGCAAGCTCGCGTTGCGGCTTCCGGCCGACAGCCGTCTCGTCGATACCGGCGGCAACAAGGGCGGCCGCACCCTTTCGCGCGCCGGCATTCTCAAGGCAGCGTGGCGTTTCCTGCACATTCCCGCCTATCTCTGCATCGGAGAGTACGGCATGACAGAGCTGCTTTCGCAGTTCTACGACGATGCGTGGCGCAGCCGGTGGTCGGGAGATCTCGCGCCGCGCGCGAAAGTCGGGCCGCCGTGGACGCGAACGGTGGTGGCAGATCCCACGACGCTGGCGCCGCTGCCGCAAGGCGAGCGCGGCATCTTGAGGCACGTGGATCTCGCGAATTTCGCAAGCGTGATGGCCGTGCAGACGCTCGATCTCGGCGTCGAAAAGGGGCACGGCTTCGACGTGCTCGGCAGGGCAAGCGGAGCCGAAGCGCGCGGGTGCAGCCAATTGATGTCGGTTCTGTGTCCTCTATAACGATGGCAACGGCGGGCGAAGAGTCGTGAAATCCACATCCCCAGGCGAATTCGATCCGGCCGCGCGAGCGCTGTCGCGCAGCGTTCGCGCTTCAACGCCCGGTCCCTCGAGCGCCTCGCTCGGCAACACGGCTTCGACGGCCGCTGCTCTCGAGCAGGCCGTGCGCGAGGCGGGTCGAGCCCGTGCCCGCGTTCTCGAATCGATGACCACGGCCGAGATGATCGAAATCATCGCCGCCGCGGCCACCGCCTGGACACAGTCCCACTACACGCCGCGCAGCCGCCTGCTGCCTCTGCTGGCACGCGACCTGAGGCTTCCGCGCCCGCTGCTCGAGCGCGGCCTCGACGCCATTTTCGGTGCAGTCACCGAAGACGCGCTCCATCACCTCGTCGCAAGCGAGACCGAGCATCCCTGCGCGCTCGACGGTCCGGTCGACCTCGGCGGTCCCCGTCGCGGGCGGCTGCTCGGCCCGCGCGTCGTGTTTCATTCGCTCGCGGGCAACGTACCGGGCCTTGCGATCCCGCCGATCGTGGCGTCGCTGCTCGCGCGCTCGATCTGCGTGATCCGCGACAGCCAGCGCCAGCCCTGGCTCACCGCTGCGTTCGTCGCGACACTCGGCGAGTTCTCACGCGACCTCGCGGCGATGGTCGTGCCGGCCACCTGGCGCGCGGGCGACATGGGCATGGAAAAGCTCATCTTCGAGATCGCGCATCGCGTGGAGTTGTCGGGATCCGACTCGACGATGCGCTCGATCGTCTCGCGCCATCCGCGCCGTCCCATCGTCACGCGCGGCTCGAGAATCAGCGTGGGCGTGGTGCCGCGCGAGTCCGACACGGACCAGTGGCAGGAAGGCTTCGCGGCCGACATCGTGCAGTACGAGGGACTCGGCTGCCTTACTCCGCACGTGATCTTCGTCGAAGGCGCCGAGAAACGAGCCTCGCGCCTCGCGCGCCTGCTCGGCATCCAGCTCAGCCGCTACGAAGCGCTCTACCCGCGCATTCCGCGTGACCTTCCGACCGAAACCAGGCGCCGCGCGTTCCTCGATGCCTGCGAGATGGTTGCGCTGCGCGAAGGCGGCGGTCACCTGCTGCGCGGTCGCGGCGACGGCTGGGTGGTGCACTACCGGCCGCTCGCGCCTGCGGCCGCGGGGCCCGGGCTTCGCTGCGTCGTCGTCGCGTCGGTGGCCGATCGCGCGGAATTGATCGAACGGTTGCGCGCCGTGCAGGTGCCGCTCGCGGGCGTCGGCCTCGGCCTCGAGACCGCGCACCGCGCCTACGAAGACCTCGCCGGCACGTTCGAACGCCTCGGCGCCACGTGGATCTGCCCTCCCGGCCAGATGCAGAAGCCGCCGATCGAATGGGCCCAGGACGGACACCGCCGCCTCGCCGACCTTCTCGAATGGCGAAGCGTCGAGGAGACCGCTTGAGTCCGCAGAAGGCCTGGACCCCCGGCGAGCAACTCGCCGCCTTCTTGCGCAGTGTCGCGCAAACATCGGATTCTCCCCTCGGCCTCGTCGTCGAACGCGCGTCCGGCTGCACGCTTCACACGGCCGGCGGTCGCGAATTCCTCGATCTGCTGGCTGGCATCGGCGTCGCGGCGCTCGGTCACGGCAACCGACGCGTGCTCGACGCAATTCGCGCGCAGGCCGAGAAGTATCTTCACGTGATGGTCTACGGCGAGCTCGTGCAGCAAAGCCAGGTGGCGCTGGCCGCACGGCTTTGCGGATTGCTGCCTGCCGGCCTCGACAACGTCTACTTCACCAACTCCGGCACCGAAGCCGTCGAAGGCGCGCTCAAGCTCGCGCGCAAGGCGACAGGTCGCAAATGGCTGCTCGCCTGCCACGGCGGGTTCCACGGCGACACGATGGGATCGGTCTCGGTAGGCGGCAATCCCGTCTATCGCACACCGTTCGAGCCGCTGGTCGGCGACGTGGCCCACATCGACTTCAATGATTTCGATGCGCTGCTATGCATCGACGAGCGCTACGCGGCCATCATCGTCGAGCCCGTGCAGGCCGAGGCCGGCGTCATCCTTCCGAAGCCGGGATGGCTCTCCGCGCTGCGCGCGCGCTGCACGGAGATGGGCGTGCTGCTGGTGTTCGACGAAGTGATCACGGGCTTCGGTCGTACCGGGAGCCTGTTTGCGTTCGAGCGCGAGAATGCAGTGCCCGACGTCCTCGTGCTTGCCAAGGCGCTCGGCGGCGGGCTGCCGCTCGGAGCATTCGTCGCGTCGCGCTCGGTCATGCGCACGCTGGCCCGCGATCCGGCGCTCTCGCATGTGACGACGTTCGGCGGGCATCCGCTGTCGTGCGCGGCGGGACTCGCGGCGCTCGAAGTGTTGCTCGAGGAGAATCTTCCCGCGCGAGCCGCCGAGCTTGGTGCGTGGTTCGTCGAACGGCTGCGGCGCCGCCTGCCGGCGCCGGCCGTGCGCGACATCCGTCATGCGGGATTGCTCATCGGGATCGAGATGGATAGCGCAACGCACGCAGCCGCGTTCACCCAGGCCTGCCGCACGGAAGGATTGCTGCTCGGCTGGACGCTGCACGACGATCGCGTCGTGAGGCTCGCCCCGCCTCTGGTGATCAGCGGGGCCGAGCTCGACGACGCGAGCCTTCGCATGGAGCGAGCGCTGGCGCGGTCGCTGGGTGGTTCGTCGAAGTATTGAGTGCGCGGAGCCGGGCGGCGTCAGTCGCGCAGGTTCGGATCGTCGAAGAGAAACAGCCAGGTGCCGTCGCGCTGCCTGCGCACGATTTCGGTGGCCTTGCCGGTGAGCTCCATTCGCTGACCCTCCGCGTCGTTGAAACTTGCGTGCCAGTCGTGGTGGAGGACCGCAAGATCGTCGCCGAGCGCGACGGTCCGGACGGGGCCCATGTCGATCGTGGGCTTGAGCGCGATCAATCCGGCGAGGTACGCACGAATCGCCTCGTGGCCGACCTGCGGTCCGGCGTCAGATGCGACCAGCGTTGCACCGGTTTCATAGAGCGCAACCGTGCCTTCGAGATCGGCGGCGTTGACGCGTTCTCCGAACAGGTGATCGACGTCCGCGGGGGTTTTCGCACTCATACAGCATCTCCATTGCTTGCGGGCTTGTCGTTAGCGTAAGTCTTTCGAAATCCTTCGCGCCATGAGCGAAGCCGCGGCTGCCAGCGATCCTCGCGCTCTCGACGACGGATTCGGCCTGCCACGCGCGACGAACTCTGAGCTTCACGAATCGGAGATGAGTCACTCCGGGAGCCGTGCTCACTCCCCGGCGAGATCCCGGCGAATTCGTTCGAGCACGGCGGCATCCGTCACACCTGCGCCAAGCTCGGGCGGTTTGGGCCATCCGCGATCGAACCATTCGAGGCCGTAGCGCTCCTGGCGCTCGGAATAGCGCGGGATGACGTGAAAGTGCACCTGCGGGTCCACCATCATGAGCATCAGGTAGTTGATCTTGTCGTAGCCGAAGCAGGACTGGAGGCGCCGCTCGAGGTCGGCGACCACCGTTGCGAGCTCGCCGTTCTCTTCCGCGTTCGTATCGCCCCAGGCTTCGCAGGGGCGATTGAGCGACAGCACACAGCAACCGAGCGTGGGCTGGCTCGGGCGTACCGACAGCGTCCAGAACGAGGAACGACGGACGGCGAGGTCGGCAATCCTGAACTTGTCGGCGAACCAGTCAGGTGCGGTGCTCATTTCCTCTCCGGTGCTGCGAGTTTCGTCGTACGCGTCGGCCGCGTGGATACGCGAGGCAGCGTAGGGTCTGGCTCGTGGGTCGGCCGCGCGATCCGTAGCTGGCACCCGATGCTTTGGCCAACGCGAGTCGCGGTCCGCGTGCCAGATTGCGAGCGCTCCGAGGCGATCGCCGCTCCTCGAATCATTCAGGAATGAAGACCGCCTCTCCGGAAGCGGCTGGGATTGCTGCCGGCGACTTTGCGCATGAGGCGCCGCAAGGCGGTCGAGTCCGAGTAGCCGACCTGTTCGGCGACTCTCTCGATCGACATCCTGCTGGATTCGATGAGCATCCTGGCGCGATGGAGACGGACGCTTTGCACGAGTGCCATCGTGCTCTTGCCGGTTGCAACCTTCACGTAGCGCGACAGCGTCCGCTGCGACATCGCCAGCTCGTCGGCCAGCGTCTCCACGCTGGGTGGATTCGGCAATGCCGACTCGATTCTCTTTACGAGCCGACCGATCAGCTCGTTGCCGTTCGACAGCATCGTCGGCACGACGAAATCGGCCTGTGCCTGACGTCCGTCGATCAGCAGTACGCGCCCCACCGCGTCGGCAAGCGCGACGCCGAATCGAACCCGCAGCAGGTGGAGCATGAGGTCCGTTTGCGCAAAGGCGGCGCCCGCCGTGCTGAGCGGCCCGTCCGCGCAAACCATCCTGTCCGCGTCGACGACGCAATCAGGTTCGCGCCGGCGCAGCTCGGACGCGAGCCACCACGACGTCGTGACACGGCGCCTCGGCAGTAGCCCGGCCGCCTGGAGCAGGAACACCGCGGAACACGACGCAGCCACCGAACCTCCGTGCGCGACATGCGCGGCCAGCGCTTTCGCCGAAGCTTGCGCATCGGGCTTCGCGAGCCGCACCGAGATCGCGTCGGCATCCGTCATACCCAAGCCCGGAACGATCCAGGTGGATGCGTCGGCGCTGCGGCGCTTCGGCAACGCCGTGGCTTCGATGCTCAGGCCGCCGCTGAGCGGCACGGACTTGCCGGCCGGCGAAAGAACACGCCACGTGGGACGCGCCAGTCTCATGCGCGGGGCGAGCACCGACGCCGCGCGCAGCGTTTCGCGGCTTACTCCGAAGCTCTCGGCGACCGATTCGTCGCCCGCGTGCTTCCCGACAGCGCCGCCAACCCGGACGTTCCGCCGTTCTTCGGGCAGTACGTGACGACTCCGCACAGCGTCGTAACGGCGCACCTCATCGATGAAGCGGGTCAGCCGACGATGGCGGCTCGCGACGAGATCCTCTCGTTTTTCGTGCAGAGGCTCGCGGGTTAAGCAGTCGATACGCATCCCCATGCACGCGTACTCCTGCCCAAGGCACCTCTGCTGTGTCTCGCTACTCGCGACTAGCGCCCGGCCGGCGCCCCGCGCAACTCCCCGATCTGCCCCTGCGAAGACTTCATCAGATACTCGGTGATGAATCCGTCGATGTCCCCGTCGAGCACCGCATCCGTGTTGCCGACCTCGTACCCAGTGCGCACGTCCTTCACGAGACGATACGGCGCGAGCACATAGTTGCGAATCTGGCTACCGAACCCGGCCTCCACCTTCGTAGTGCCAAGCTCGTTCATCTTCGCTTCCAGCTTCTGCCGCTCGAGCTCATAGAGCCGCGAAGCAAGCAGTTTCATCGCGAACGCCTTGTTCTTGTGCTGCGAGCGTTCGTTCTGACACGCAACGACCAGACCCGAGGGAAGGTGGGTGAGGCGCACGGCCGAGTCTGTCTTGTTGATGTGCTGGCCGCCGGCGCCGCCCGCGCGGTACGTATCGACGCGCAGGTCTTCGTCGCGGATGTTCACCTCGATCGTGTCGTCGATCTCGGGCCACACCATCACCGACGCGAAGGACGTGTGACGGCGTCCCGCATTGTCGAACGGCGAAATGCGAACGAGACGGTGGATGCCGGCCTCGGCGCGCATGTAGCCGTAGGCATACTCGCCCTCGACCATCAGCGAGGCGCACTTGATGCCCGCGCCTTCGCCGTCCTGCAGTTCGGTCAGCGTCGTCTTGAAACCGCGCCGCTCGGCCCAGCGCAGGTACATGCGCAACAGCATCTCGGCCCAGTCCTGGCTCTCGGTGCCGCCGGTGCCGGGGCGGATTTCGACGATGGCGTTGTTGAGGTCGTACTCGCCGGAGAGCATCTGCTGCAGCTCGATCTCGTCGAGCTGCTTCTCGCAGGCTTCGAGATTCTGCATGAGCTCGACGGCAGCGGCTTCGTCACCCTCGTCGGCCATTTCGAGGTAGAGGCCGACGTCGGAGTTGGTCTGCTGCAGTCCGGTGAAGTGCTTGATGCGCGACTCGAGGCTCGAGCGTTCGCGCAGCACGGTGCCGGCCTTCTCGCGATCATTCCAGAGCGAGGGGTCCTGGCTGCGCGCGTCGAGCTCTTCGAAGCGTTTGCGGAGTGTATCTACGTCAAAGCCGCCGCCCGAGGAGATCGACTCTCTCCTGCAGGGCGGTTACTCGCGTTCGGATTTCGGGATCGACTTTCGCCATGACGAACGGAAGGTTTCATGGGAGCCGCGCGCGATCAACGCGACTCTGCGACTCCGCGATGCGCCGACCCGCTCTGCCGCGTTGCCCTAACCCCGGCTACTCCATAGACGCTTGCCTTCACGCTGGCGAGAGCCTCAGGCGCGCGACCACGCAGAAATCGCAGCCGAATCAAAAGCACGTCTACCAAGGGCAAGTTCTGAGTCGTTGCGACCGTCCGATCGTGAGTACGACTCGGAAGCAGCAGGGCGACAATTCGCGTTCTTCGCAACCGGCTTTCGCCATGACGGCGCGACGATTTCACGAGAGCGGCGCACGAGCGGCGCGTCGACCCCGAACCGCCATCCACACCAGAAGGGCCAACGCGGCCTGGCACAGATACAGGAACACATCGCCATACACGCGATAGAACGACCACACGTTCCGCACGAGCACCGTCTCGACCACCACATCCTCGTGGAACAACGGCGTATGCGGCCCGACCCGGCCTTCGTCGGTGACGAAGGCCGAAATGCCGGTGTTGGTGGACCTCACCAGCGGCAGGCGATTCTCGATCGAGCGAATCGCGGCCATGTACAGGTGCTGCTCGGCCGCCGCCGTGTCGCCATACCAGGCGTCGTTGCTGATATTGACGAGGAAGTCGGCGCCATCGGAGGCAAATTCGCGAGTGAAAGCCGGAAAGATCCCTTCGTAACAGATCAACGTCGCGAATCGCGCACGGCGCTCCGTACTCTCGGCGCCGAGAGTCACGATTGATTGGTTGCCCGTCGGTGCAGGTTGCGCACCCGCGACTTCGCCTGGCCGCGCAGCCGCACCCGCGTTGCCGCCCGCACCAACCGGCGCAAGCGGCTGGGTCTCGAAAATCGTGTACTCGCTACCGCGCCCGAGTTGCCCGACCGACTCCACGGCGATGCTCACGAGCCCGAACAACCCGTAGAGCGGAATGTACTCGCCGAACGGTACGAGCTGCATCTTGTCGTAGGGCCCTTCGACCGCGCCGTCCGCGCGCAGCAGCCAGGCCTGGTTGTAATCCTTGAATCCCTTGCCGTCACGATCCTCGAGCCCCGGCGCACCGACGAGCAGGTCGATGCCGCGCTCGCGCGCCGTTCGCGTGAGCTCGAGCGAACGCAGGTCGCGCTGGATGTAGAACGGAAGCGCGGCTTCGGGCCACACGACGAGTTGCGCGCCGGCGTCGGCCGCCTGCTCGGTCAGCCGCATGTAGGTGCGGAAAATCCGTTCGGCGAAGGCTTCGTCCCACTTCTGGCCCTGCGCGATGTTGCCCTGCGTGATGCCGACGCGCAGCGAACCCGCGTACGGAACGTCACGCAACTCCCCGAGGCGCCACTGCCCGTAGACAACCAGCAACAGGGGGCACACCGCCGCGAGCACGAGCGGCGCAACGACACTGCGCTCGTAGCGGCTGAGTCGCGCGTCAAGCCCTTCGGCCAGCGCCGCATTGGCAAGCACGATCACCGCGGAGATCAGGTAGATGCCGCCAAGATCCGCCGCCTGAACCATCGACAGATATGGAAGCTGCGAATACCCAAGCAGGTTCCACGGAAACTCCGCCACCACGAAGCAGCGCATCCATTCGAGAATTGCCCATAGCACCGGCGCCGCGAGCACGCGCGACACTCCGCCCACGGCAAGCCACTCCAGCGCGAACGCGAACAGCGCGTACGAATAAGCGCACGCCGATGCCATCAGCACGAGAATTGCCTTGGCGAGAACCGGCGAGATGTTCGTGAAGTTGCTGATCGTGTCAGGAACCCACGAGATCGTAACGAGGAAGAACACGAAGCCCGCAATCCAGCCGTAGCCCGCGGCCGCGCGCGGCGAGAGGCCGCGGGTCACCGCAAGCAGCGGCACCATCGCCACCCACACCATGTAGTTCTGGTCGAGTCGCGGAAAGGCGGAGGCCAGTAGCCAGCCCGTCGCGAGCGCGCCGACCACCCGACGCGTCGTCGGTTTCACGCCGCGTCACCTTCCCAGGCACACGCGACTCCGGCGGATGAAAGCAGCGCCACGACGCGGCCTTCTTCGGCGCGCATCGCGCGCGCGTCGTCTTCCTCCTCGTGATCGAAGCCGAGAAGGTGCAGCACGCCGTGCAGCAGCAGGCGCGCGAGCTCTTCTTCGACAGTCCATCCGCCGTCGGCAGCCTGGCGGCGCAGCACGTCCACGGAAACGACGACGTCGCCGAGCATGACGGCCGGCGAAGTCACCGGCGCGCCTTCGAGTTGCGAAAACGAGAGCACGTCGGTGGTCGAGTCCTTGCCGCGCCACTCGCGGTTGAGCTCGCGCATGCGCAGATCGTCGACGAGCATCACACTGAGGTCCGCAGCGCTTCGTTCGAGGCAGGCAAGGATGGCGGTCGCGATCCCCGAGGCCGCCGTCGCGAGCGGGGAGTGGCAGGATTCTTCGGGCGCGCCCGCATCGGAAGAAACCTCTACGGTCTCATCGAGGACCTCGACGGGCATGGCGTTACGGCGAGCGCTCAGGAAGTGCGCGGGGCGCCCTTCTCGTACGCGTTGATGATGCGCTTGACGAGCGGGTGTCGCACGACGTCGCGATCCTCGAACTCGACGAAGGCGATGCCCGGGATGTCGCCGAGGATCTTCCACGCGTCGTGAAGCCCCGACACGTGCGTGATCGGAAGGTCCACTTGCGTGATGTCACCCGTCACGACGGCCTTCGATTCGAAGCCGAGGCGCGTGAGGAACATCTTCATCTGCTCGCGCGTGGTGTTCTGCGCTTCGTCGAGGATCACGAACGCGTTGTTGAGTGTACGGCCGCGCATGAATGCGAGCGGCGCTACTTCGATGGTGCCGCGCTCGATCATCGTCTGCGCCTTCTCGAGGCTGACCATGTCGTGAAGGGCGTCGTAAAGCGGCCGAAGGTAAGGGTTCACCTTCTCGGCGAGATCGCCGGGCAGGAAGCCGAGCTTCTCGCCGGCTTCGACGGCCGGCCGCGTCAGGATGATGCGCGAGTACTTGCCGCGGAACAGGTCGGCCACCGCCATCGCCATTGCGAGGTAGGTCTTGCCGGTACCGGCCGGACCGATGCCGAAGGTGAGGTCGTGGCCGTGGATGGCTTCGACGTAAAGGCGCTGGTTGGTCGTCTTCGGCGCGATCTCCTTGCCGCGCGGCGAGACGTAGACCGGGCGCCGCAGTTCGGCGAGCGAGGCCGTCTTGCTGGAACCGAGGATCTCGATCGCGCGCGTCACATCGATCGGTGCGACGGGGCGGCCGCTGCCCGATGCGCCGTAGAGCTCGCGCAGCACACGCGCCGCGAGTTCCTTCTGGTGGTCTTCGCCTTCGATGCGAAGTCCGTCCGAAGTGATGGCGACGCGAACGTCGAGGGCTTTCTCGAGGGTGCGCACGTTCTCGTCGTGGCTGCCGAACAGTTCGTGCAGCCGCTGCGGATCGGCGAATTCGAAGCTAGACGAGGATTTCGTTGGCTTTCTCCAGCAGCGCGGCAATCCCCTCGGGATTCTTGCCGCCGGCCTGCGCAAAGTCGGGTTTGCCGCCGCCACGGCCGTCGATCAGCGGTACGAGCTGGCGAATGATGTCGTTGGCGCTCCAGCGCGACGTGCGATCGGGAGTCACGGCGACGAGCACGCTGGCCGAACCGTTGTCGGCCGCGGTCAGCACCACGACCGCCGAGCCGAGCTTCTCGCGCAGGCGATCGCAGACCGAGCGCAGCGACTTTGCGTCGATGCCTTCCACGCGCGAGACCACCACGCGAGTGCCGTCGCCGGCCGTGCGCGCGGTTGCCGCAAGATCGGCCACGACGTCGCGCGACTGGCCCTGCGAAGCGCGCTGCAGTTTCTTTTCGAGCTCGCGGCTTTCGGACAGCAGCTTCTCGATGCGTCCTACCGTGTCTTCCTCGCGGATGCGCAGCAGGCCCGCGATCTCCTTGAGGATCTCGTCGCGGCGCCGCACCATCTCGAACGCTTCGGCGCCGGTGGACGCTTCGATGCGTCGAACTCCGGCGGCGACGCCGCTCTCGGATGCGAGCCGCAGCAGGCCGATATCGCCGGTGCGCGCGACGTGCGTGCCGCCGCACAGTTCGACTGAATAGTCGCCCATCTTCACCACGCGCACGACGTCGCCGTACTTGTCGCCGAAGAACGCCATCGCGCCGGCCGCGATGGCCTCGTCGTATAGCATCTCGGTCTCGTAGACTTCGAGGTTTGAGCGGATCGCGGCGTTGGCCTCCGACTCGATGTCGGCGAGCTTCTCGTCGGCAACCGGGCCGGAGTGGTTGAAGTCGAAACGCAGGCGCGTCGGGTCCACGAACGAACCCTGCTGGTGTACGTTGCTGCCGAGATGATGGCGAAGCGCGGCGTGCATGAGGTGCGTGGCCGAGTGGTTGAGCCGGATGGCCTGACGCCGCGCGGCATCGATGCGAAGCGTGATGTCGTCGCCGGCCGAGCACTCACCCTTTTCGACGCGCACGATGTGCACGACGACGTCGGGCGCGGGCTTTTGCGTGTCGAGCACGCGCAGCAGCGAGCCGTCCTTGCGCTCGATGGTGCCGCTGTCGCCGACCTGACCGCCCGACTCGCCGTAGAACGGCGTGAGGATCGAGACGAGCTCGCCTTCTTCGCCTTCGCGCAGCGCAGTGACGAGCTCGCCGCCCTTGGCGAGCGCAACGATGCGCGATTCCGCGGCTTCGACGAAGGGGCCGGTGGTGCTCACGCCGCGCTCGCGCGCCGCGGCGACGATCAAGGTGTAGTCGCGCGCTCCGCCGCGCGCGGCCTGGGCACCGCGGCCGCGTTCGCGCTGCTGCTCGAGCGCGGCTTCAAAGCCTTCGCGGTCCACCGCCATACCGCGTCCGCGCAGGATGTCGTCGGTCATATCGACCGGAAAGCCGTAGGTGTCGTAAAGGCGGAACGCGACGTCGCCAGGCAGCTTGGTGGCCGACGTGCCCAGGCGCTTCACTTCGTCGTCGAGGTGCACGAGGCCGCGGTCGAGGGTGGTCGCAAAGCGTTCTTCTTCATCGCGCACCGTGTCGAGGATCTTGTCGCGGCCCTTGCCGAGCTCGGCATAGGCGTCGCCCATCGTCTCGATGACTGTGTCGCAGATGCGGTAGAGGAACGCGTCGCCGAGCCCAAGGTTCTTGCCGTGGCGCGCGGCACGGCGCAGTAGGCGGCGCAGCACGTAGCCGCGGCCCTCGTTGGACGGCTCGATGCCGTCGGTGATCATGAACGAGATCGCGCGGCTGTGGTCGGCGAGCACGCGGAACGAGATGTCGCGCTCGGCATCGCTGCCGTAGTGCAACTTCGAAAGCTCTTCGGCCGTGGTGATCAGGCGTCGCAGCAGTGAACCGTCGTAATTGCCGGCCGCGTTCTCGAGCACCGCGGCCACACGCTCGAGTCCCATGCCGGTGTCAACGTGCTTGGCCGGCAGCTCGTGCAGCTTGCCGGCGTCGTCACGGTGATACTGGATGAAAACAAGGTTCCACAGCTCGATGTAACGGGCGCAGCCGATATTGACGGCGCAGACGTGGCCGGCCACGTGCTGCATGTCGCAGGAGCCCGGGCCGCGGTCGATGTGGATCTCCGAGCACGGGCCGCACGGACCCGTGTCGCCCATTTCCCAGAAGTTGTCCTTCTCGGCGAAGCGCAGCACACGGTCGTGGCCGATATCGGTGATCTTCTTCCAGAGCTGCTCGGTTTCGTCGTCGGTCTTGTAGACCGTCGCGTAAAGCTTGTCCTTGGGCAAGCCCCAGACGCCGGTCAGAAGCTCCCAGGCCCACTCGATCGCCTCGGGCTTATAGTAGTCGCCGAACGACCAGTTGCCGAGCATCTCGAAGAGCGTGTGGTGGTAGGTGTCGCGGCCGACGTCTTCGAGGTCGTTGTGCTTGCCCGAGATGCGCAGGCACTTCTGGCTGTCGGCCACGCGCGCGGCGGGCGGTTCGGACATGCCGAGGAAGACGTTCTTGAACTGCACCATCCCCGAGTTCGTGAACATCAGGGTCGGGTCGCCGGCCGGTACGATCGGAGCGCTCGGAACGATGAGATGGCCCTTCGAGCGGAAGAAATCGAGGAAGGACTTTCGGACTTCGGTGCCTGTCATGCAGCGGTCAGGGGATACTAGGAAACGTCCAGCAAGTCACGCACGAGGGCGCCGGGGTAGCCGCGCGCGAGCATGCGTCGAAACAGTCGATTCTTCAGGTTTTCCGATGCGCGGCGGGCGGCAGTTCGCTCGGCGAAGCGGGCCGGGGCCGCGACGGTTCTACGCGCATCGGCATCAACTTCGGGGCTTCCTGAGCTTGCGGGGTCCGCCGACGCTTCGGAATCCGCGGTGCCGTCGACGGGGCTCGTGCCCCGGCTGAGCCGCGCGCGCATCGTCGCGAGCACGGCCGCCGCCTTCTCGCGCTCGACGTCACCGCCGAGCACGGACGCGATCGACGCATCCGCGATGGATGCCGCGATGCCGCGCGCGAGCAGCTCGTTGCGAATGCGATGACGGCCTTTGCCGAGTCGCTCGAAGCGGTCGCGCACGTAACGCTCCGCCCAGCCCGCGTCGTCAACCATGCGCAGTTCGCGCAGGCGTTCGATCGCGCCTTCGACCTGGCTTCCGTCGTAGCGCGGCGCGAGACGCTCGCGCAGCTTCTTTTCGGGTAACGAGCGCGCCGCGAGGACGCCGATCGCGAATTCGATCGCCGTCCTCGGGCGCGCAACGCTATTGTTCGGCACGAAGCCTACTTCGTGCCCGTGGCCTTGGCGGCAGCCTTGAGGCCCTTGGCAGCCTTGCCTTCGCCGTCATCGTCCTTGGGCCCGCTGAGCCCGCCGTCAACGATGGTGAGAATGGGCGGGCTGAGCGGCAGTCCGACCGCCTCGCGCACCTTGGCCTCGATCTGGTTCGCGATGTCGTGGTGCTCGCGCAGGAACTCGCAGGCGTTGTCGCGACCTTGGCCGAGACGCTCGCCGCCGTAGGAGTACCAGGAGCCGCTCTTTTCGACGACGTTGAACTCGGCCCCGAGGTCGAGCAGTTCGCCGGGCTTGTTGACGCCATGGCCGTAGAGGATGTCGAACTCGGCTTCGCGGAACGGCGGGGCCACCTTGTTCTTGACGACGCGCACGCGCGTACGGTTGCCGATGACCTGCTCGCCCTGCTTGAGCGAGGCGATGCGGCGAATGTCGAGGCGCACCGACGCGTAGAACTTGAGCGCGTTGCCGCCGGTGGTGGTCTCGGGGTTGCCGAACATCACACCGATCTTCATGCGGATCTGGTTGATGAAGATGACGATACAGTTCGAGCGCGAGATGGTTCCGGTGAGCTTGCGCAGCGCCTGCGACATCAGTCGGGCCTGTAGTCCCATCTGCGGCTCGCCCATGTCGCCTTCGATCTCGGCGCGCGGCACCAGGGCCGCCACCGAGTCGATCACGAGGCATTCGATCGCGCCGCTGCGCACGAGCGTCTCGGTGATCTCCAACGCCTGCTCGCCGTTGTCGGGCTGCGAGATCAGCAGCTCGGACGTGCGCACGCCGAGCTTGCGCGCGTAGTTCACGTCGAGCGCATGCTCGGCGTCGATGAACGCGGCAGTGCCGCCGCGGCGCTGACACTGCGCGATGGCCTCGAGGGCCAGCGTGGTCTTGCCGGAAGACTCCGGTCCGTAGATCTCGATGACGCGGCCGCAGGGCAGGCCGCCGACGCCGAGCGCCACGTCGAGTCCGAGCGAGCCGGTCGGCACCACCGGAATGTCTTTGGCCAGGTCGTCCGCGCCGAGCCTCATGAGCGAGCCCTTGCCGAACTGTTTCTCGATCTGGCTGACCGCGAGTTCCAAGGCCTTCTTCTGTTCTTCTGTCGACATCTCTTGTCTCCTTCTCTGGGATCGAACTGGCGCGGTCGATCCTATGATTCCCGGGTCCGCGTTCCGGATCCATGTAACCCGCTTCTCGCTATCGGGTCTTTCCGTCGTCTGTTCTGAGCTTCCCGCCCATTCGCGTTGCCGTGTTCACGGCGTCCCTGCGGCTGCACCGCTTCCGGGGCGGGCGCGACTGGGTGAAGATTCTGAC
>Ga0163152_10003601_pt1 | contig 19951 bp, 13 predicted proteins | sample OliLakLV19MP8IB2_FD_148635 | JGI IMG/M metagenome (GOLD analysis project Ga0163152, IMG submission 148635) | Freshwater microbial mat bacterial communities from Lake Vanda, McMurdo Dry Valleys, Antarctica - Oligotrophic Lake LV.19.MP8.IB-2 | ecosystem: Environmental > Aquatic > Freshwater >...
CTCGATTTCCAGATTGGTATTCTCGGCGAGAAAAACGGATTTCTGTTTCATGATGGAATAAGGGTTGCCCCAGCGTTGGGCCCGAGGCCGGCTGAGCGAGCGGATTCTGCGAGTTGTAGCCTCGCACCAGCGCGGATGGTCGACCTCGATTCGGTCTATTTCGGCGTTTCCCTCGGCGTCACTTCGTAGACGACCAGCGTCGAGTCGGGTCCAGTACGCCACCGCACATTCCAGCCCGCGACTGTCATCCCGTAGGTTCGATCCGGATCGTCGTGATACGCCGGCTGCACGTCCAGCTGGAGTATCCGTTTTACTAGCACAGCGGTCACATCACCCATGACCAGGGCGTATTCTTCGGGTAGAATCACGGCCTCGGGCTGGCGCACAAAGGGTGCACCTCCGGCCCACCCGGTGGTGGCGTCGGGGTGGGCTTCAACCCACGGCAAATACGGCTTCACGTCGTAAATGGGCGTGCCATCGACGGCATCAACTCCGGCTACCCGGATGAATCCGGGCCCAAGTTCAAGGACATGAACGAGCGAGAGTCCGAGACCGTTCGGCCGGTTGGGCGCACGCGACGCGAAAACGCCGAGCCGCTCGTTGCCGCCTAAACGGGGAGGACGAACGGTGGCGCCACTCGTCCAAATCGGATTCTCGTGAAATCCGGTGAGCAACCAAATATGCGAAAAGCCCTCGAGCCCGCGCGTAAACTCAGGGGCGGCAAACTCCGGCAAAAATTCCACCCTACCTTCGGCTTCGGCTACCAAACCGCTCTGCCGCGGTACACCAAACTTTTCCGCGAACGGCGTCCGCAACCGCGCCACGGGCCGCACCAAGCGCGCAAGCCCGTCGGGTTTCGAAGGGGAGCGGCTGGGATCATTCACGCTGCCGTTCTCCACCGTTCCCCGCCGGGCCGCAATCGCTCAGTTTCTCAACGCTGTTGGGACACGTCTGAAACCGCGATGCAAAGTCCGTCCTACCGCTTTACTCGCGAAGCCTTTTCACCATTGTCCGGACTCATGCGCGATGAAGCGGACCCGCCGCAAAAGCATTATCAGCTGCGCCCGACAGCGTTCGAGCGGGTGAATGCACCGCCGCCGGATGCGACTGCTCCCGAGGCGAGCAGCGCCGACTCCCGCCCCGCGGACGGTCCAATCGAGGCGAAGACGTTGGCTCGTCAGGCCATGAACGGACAACCGTTGCTCGGAAATCAGGCGGCGCCGGCGCCGCTCAACGACGTTCAGCAACTGCTCCGCGACAATTTGGATCGAGCCAACGCCGCGGGTATCAATAACGTGCATACGCCCACCCGGCGGCCATCCCGACGGAAGCGCGACTATTGGCTGATCCTCATTCCGCTCAATGGTTTCTTCGCGACGGTCGCTTTCGGGCCCTCTCAGAATCCGATGACGTTCACCTACGGCATTGCGGGCATCATCGTCGCGACGGTAGGCCTCACGTGGATAATGTGGTTCGTCATGGACGACTACAGAAACGTGCCTCTCCCTTTGGTCCCCCACTAATCTCCCTGCTTATGCATCGAACCTTTCTGATTCCCCTGTGGTTTGTCGCGATCGCGGCATCGGCACAGTCAATTTCGATCGAAGAGTACGATCCCAAGTCGACGCTCCGAGTACCTCAGCACACCGTCACACGCGCAAAATTTCCGTTCATTGACGTTCATACGCATCATCGGGATGTCGCGCCCGGGAAGCTCGACCAGCTCATCCGGGACATGGACAGCCTGAACATGCGGATCATGATTAACTCGCCCGTGGGCGGCGGCCATGGCGCGTGGGTCGCCAATGCGCACCAAGCGATGAAGGCCCGCGACGCCAAGCGCTTCGCGGTCATGACGAATATCGACTATGCAAATCTGGAAGACGCCGATTATCCGGCGCGCGCGGCGGCCCAGGTGGAGGCTGACATCAAGGCGGGCGCGATCGGACTTAAGGTCTGGAAACACCTCGGCATGACCTTGAGCGACAGCAAAGGTCGCATCAAGGTCGACGATCCACGTTTCAACGCCGTGTGGGCCGTGTGCGCCAACTACAAAATCCCCGTCCTCATCCACACCGCGGATCCTTGGGGTTTGTTTCAGCCGATGGACAAGTCCAACGAGCGCTGGCTCGAGCTGAAGCTGCGCGCCGGCCGCAATCAATCCGAACAAACCAAGTTTACCTGGGAAGAACTTATCGCCGAACAGCACAGTCTTTTCGCCAAAAATCCGAACACTATTTTTATCAATGCTCACCTGGGCTGGCTGGGGCACGATCTCGGCAAGCTCGGCGAGTTGCTCGACCGTCTGCCCAACGTTTACGCGGAGATTGGCGCCATCACCAGCGAACTGGGCCGGCAGCCCCGCGCCGCGCTGAGGTTTTTCACGAAATACCAGGATCGTGTTCTCTTCGGCAAGGATGCGTACAATGTTTCCGAATACGCGGTGTACTTCCGGCTACTCGAAACGGACGACGACTATTTCGACCCGATCCGGAAATACCACGGGATCTGGAAACTCTATGGCTTGGCGTTGCCGGACGACGTACTGAAGAAGTTGTATTACAAGAATGCGCTCCGGATCTTCCCCGGGTTGTCCACTGAAGGTTTTCCAAACTAGGAAGCGGCGCCGGATTTTAGCCCAAGCCCGAGGCCCGCGTGAAGTGAGGAGGGTCGGGCGTTGCCTCTCCCTCAGGATTCTTCAGCGGTTCGACGCTGTTTTCAGTGAGAGGTGGAGCGGCTTGTCCTCAAGCCGCTGACGCGGCTCGCCGCGCCCAGATTGTAATGGCGTTAAAACCATCGTGTCAGGGACAACGCGATCCACCTCGGGCAATCCTTGAGGTCTTTCGTTGCTGGGCACTTCAGCTCTTTACCCACTGAAAACAGCGAGGAACTGCTTCAGCTCACGCCTACGGTTGAGTCCAACGCGTTTCGGCTTCAGGCGCGGTGGTGCGGCACCTACCCTTTGACCGCACGTCATCAGGTGCGCCACCGTGAGCGTGCATTTCGCATACCGGAAAAACGTCGGCCGCGGCTTAGGTTTGTGCGGACGCGAACCGATGGGGATAAGGGTGAAATCCCGCCTCAACTTTTGTCGAAGCGGGATTCTCCACGCGATCTCACCACCTTTTTCTTCAATGATTCCAGGGACTTCCGCTTTGGGATGCTTGTTCTCGGCCCTGCCGGGCGGACCGGGACCTTGCTGGAGCGAGGCATGATGGGTCCGGTCGATGGTTTCGTTGCCCGCCTGAATTCCGCCTACGCGGAATGTTCATATTTCACGCAGCTCAAGGCTCGTCTCCTCGCGGCGATCGCAGCTCTGATCATGCTGTGGGTTCCGGTGCACGCGTTCAAAGTTTGGTGGTACCATTTGGGCTATATGGGGGGGCGCTTCGCCGTGGGCGGGGCGGTCATGGTGATAGCTGCATGGACCTTGCGCCAACTGCTCGTTGGCCGGCTGGAACGCGCCGGTAACGGCCTGGCTGCCGCTCTCGTCGCGACCTCGCATGGGTTGCTATTGCTCGCGCCCAGCTATCAGGAGCCCCTCAGTGTGGCGGCCCAGCTGCTTGCATTTGATATGGTTTTTCTGCTGCTCGCGGTGGTGTTTGCTTCGCGCGCGATCGCCGCGGGTATTCTGGTGGTGGTGTTAGCCGGTCAGGTTTGGTTTCACCTGCATGTCGTTCATCAACAGGTGATCGATGGCCCCGTCGGTCTGGCCGCTGACACGCTCCTGCGCGACGGGGTGTTTGCCTCCGGGTTTGTTTTCATCCTCGGGGTGACCCTGGTGCAAATGATGGCAGCGGCCAACCGTCATAGCGAAAAATCGCTGAAGGCATCACGGGCTGCTAAGGCCAATCTAGAAACACTGGTGGCCGAGAGAACGCAGGCGCTCGCCGAGGCGACCGAGCGAGCAGAGGACTCCTCGCGGGCGAAGAGCGAGTTCCTTGCAAACATGAGTCACGAGATCCGAACTCCGCTGAATGGCATCATCGCCACCGCCGATCTTCTGCTGCAGCGCGGTGATCAGCCGGCGGAAACCGCGGATCAGGTCCGCATAATCGCAGATTCGGGCGACCTTCTGTTGCGGGTCCTGGGCGATATCCTGGATATTTCTAAAATCGAAGCAAGGCAGCTCGAGATCGAGCAGCATCCGTTTGCGCTCGCGTCCACGATCGCGGACACTGTTGCCCTGCTCAGTGACAAAGCCGCCGCAGGAGCCGTGCGCGTGAGCGTGAACGCGAAGGACCTGCCACCTTACGTGTTGGGCGACAGCCACCGGCTCCAGCAGGTGATGTTGAACCTCACGTCTAACGCCATCAAGTTTACGCCTCGTGGTGGCCGGGTTGATCTTCACGTATATCGCTACTCGTCCACCGCGGACGGCGAGGTCTGGCGATTTGAGGTGCGCGACACGGGAATCGGAATGGATGCAGCCGCGCTATCGAGAATCTTTGAGCGCTTCATACAGGCGGATTCTTCGACCACGCGCCGCTTCGGCGGGAGTGGACTTGGTCTCGCCATCAGCTCGCGCCTCGTGGAATTGATGGGGGGAGAACTTGAGGTGGAGAGCGTCCTCGGGCAGGGTTCGTGTTTCTCCTTTTCGATCGGCCTGCAACGGGCAAACGCACCGACTGCGCGGCCTTTTGTCGCCGACGGAAGCCAGGACCTCCGCGGCTTAAGAGTCTGCGTCGTAGAGGACAATGCCGTTAATCTTACTATTCTCTCGGCGCAGCTCAAGCAGCTCGGCTGTGTGTTATCGGTCGCGCTCGATGGCGAGGAGGCCCTGGAAGTGTTGGGAGAGGAACCCCCGCCCGATTTGATTCTCATGGATTGCCACATGCCCCGGCTCGATGGCTGGGAAACCACGCGGCGGCTGCGCGCTTGGGCGGATGATGCGGATCCGGCGCGGCGAGCCGTGGCAGCGCTTCCCATCATCGCTCTGACGGCGGCGGCTCTGCCGGAAGAGCGCCAACGCTGCCTTGAGGCAGGCATGACCGGATTCCTGGCGAAACCCGTTCGGCTCGCCGGCCTGCGCGATATGCTACGTCTGCACCAGCTATCCCGCTTGGGACGCGAGCCAGTCAAATGTTATGATGGCCCGGCCCGCACCTCCGCGGCGGTGTCGATTACTTGAGGTGAGATGTCGTATCCGTTGCGCGAATGCGCCGCGGTCATCGGTTGCGGCCGTGCCCGTGCGGCGATCGATATTTGCGGGTAAGACGGTGCGTGCTCACGCCTTTTCTCGGCTCGAATGGAGAAACCGCTGATGGGCGCTAATGAGCGCTGATCAACCGGCGCTGAGTCCAATCGATCCGATTGAGTCCGTGAGGATCGGTGATCAATGGGGCCGCGGCCGCCCGCGGCCGCCGTTCGAAACAGAAACGAAGGCGGACGAGGGCGTCCACGGTCCCATCGGCAATCTCGGATCCGATGCAAGCAAGCTCGTCCTCGGTAGCGAAACCAGCCAGGATAGGGCCATGATCAATCTTCGCGTTTGTCGCCTCGTGCTCGGGTATGCGCTGGTGGGTGGATTCGCGCTGGCTCCTTCCGCGCTGGCACAAACGGCGCCCAAGCGGACGGATGTAGGTGAAGTTCCTGCGTCCCTTCTCTGGGTCGGCAATAGCTTCTTCTATTATAACAACAGCATGCATAACCATTTTGGCCGGCTGGCCAGCTCCACGACGCCGGCCACCCGCGTGCGCAGTACTGCTGTGACGATCAGTGGGTCGGGCTTGGACTGGCATGATATGGAGTCGCTGGTGCGCCCCGGTGGACTGGGTCGCTATTCGTTCACCCGGGACAACGAGATTCGCTTCAACCCCCCGGGCCGGCAATACGACGTTGCGATCATCATGGACTGCAGCCAGTGCCCCGTGCATCCGGAGCTGCAGCCGGCATTTCACCAAACCGTGCGAAAGCATGCGCAGACGCTCTCGAAGGCGGGGATTCGTACCGCGTTGTTCATGTCGTGGGCGTATCAGGACAAGCCGGAGATGACGGCGCAACTCGCCGACCAATATACCCGCGCGGGCAGCGACAACGACCTGATCGTCATCCCTGCGGGCCTCGCGTTCGCGAACGCCATTGCGAAACAGCGGGGGATCGAATTGTACGATGCGGACAAGCGACATCCGAGTCTCGCTGGCACCTATCTCGCGGCCGCGACCGTGTACGCCACGTTGTATCGACAATCTCCCGTCGCTTCAACTTACACCGCAGGATTGGACCCGGAGTTGGCGGCGATGCTCCGAGCCGTCGCGTGGGAAACCGTGGAAGAGTATTTCAAACGGTAGACGTGAGCAGATCTCGAACTGCCGATCGGCGACTTGGCCGCTGGGCTCCAACTTATCCTAAATTCCGCAGAAGCAGTAACCACTGATGAGCGCTAATAAACACTGATCAAATAGCTTCCTCGCTGCTTTCAGTGGGTAAAGAGCTGAAGTGCCTAACAACGAAAGACCTCAAGGATGCGCGAGGTGGGGAGGCTTGTCCCTAAGCCGCTGGGTTGAGGATTTCGCCGGCGAGGCGTCGAATCCATCCTGTAAATCGTGTTTATCCTGTCTCCCCTCTTCAACGCGATCGATCTTAATCATGACAGGATGACAAGATGACAGGATGAACGTCGTCTCGGACCCAAGCGGGCGAACCACTGATCTTCACTGACGGAACGGGGCGCGGCTTCCATTTCGGATCCCGGATGCGGCCGGGGGCGGCCGCGGTCCCAGGTTGCCGGAAGTGGGGTTTAAGGTGGAGCGCGTTGTCCCTAACGCGCTGGTTTTTAAGCATTGCCATCTGGGCGCGGCGAGCCGCGTCAGCAGATTGGGGACAATCCGCTCCACCTATCCACTGGAAACAGCGAGGATCCAATAAATACCCATCAAACAGATCCTGATCGGTGCGATAGCACTTCATACTCACCTGCCGGGTGAACGGCATCGATCGCTCAGCTCTGTTTGCATCAGTGATCATCAGTGAAAATCAGTGGTTCAACTCCGTTTTCTAGGCTCTTCTACACTCACCTCAGGCCAGTCGTTCATATGCTTGCAGCGCTGGCTCCATTGCGCGCAGCGCTTCGGCCCAGAAGGCCGGATTAGTCAGGTCGACATTGAGCGTCCGACGCGCGACCTCCTCGCACGTGGCGCTACCGGTCTGGGCGAGGAACGCCTCGTAGCGCGGGAGAAACGCGGGGCCTTCCGCTTGAAACCGGGCAAACAGCGCCTGGCTGAGAAGGTAGCCGAACACATAGGGGAAATTGTAGAATGAAACACCGCTGATGAAGAAATGCATCTTCGACGCCCAGAACATCGGGTCAGTGCCATCTGGCAGCAGCGTGTCGCCATAGAGTTTCTGCTGCGCCGCGGTCATCAGCTCGTTCAGTCGTGAAATTGGCACTTCGCCCTGCGCTCGTTCCGTGTAGAAAGCCTGCTCGAATTCGAACCGCATCGGGATGTTGATCAAGTAGGCGTGCGCGCGAAGCATTTCCTGATCCACCAGGTACGCCTTCATCGCCGGGGAAAGAGCGGGATCACGCCTGAGGCCGGCCAGCAGAATCATCTCGGAGAAATTGGAAGCCGTCTCTGCCAGCGTCATAGGGTATTCCGCGGCGAACGAGCGGGTGGGGCGCAACCCGCACGAGTGCCACGCGTGGCCCGCCTCGTGGGCGAGCGTGACCATGTCGTGGACGGTGCCGTGAAACGTCAGGTACATCCGCTCTTCGCGCTTGAGCCGGGAGCCGGTGCAGAAGGCTCCCGGACGTTTGCCGGGACGGGGCTCCGCCTCAATCCAGCGTTGCCGGAGGGTGCCGGCGAAATAGTCACCAAGTTTCGGATACGCCGCGTGAAAAGCCCGCTGCACCGTCGTGCAGGCATCGTCCCAGGAGAGCGGCTTCTCGTCGGGAGCGGCGATCTGCGGCGCCTCGAGGTCGAAGAAGTGCAGCGCGGGTGTGCCTTGCAGGCGGGCGGCGAGGCGGAGGGCGCGCCGGGGTAATTCAAGCTGCGCTTGGATGGCCTCCATCATGGCCGTGAGGGAGGCCCGCGTTATGGCACCGTCGAATAGCGGACGATCCAGAAAATTCGGGATGCCGCGGCGGTTATAGAGATTGAGACGGGTGCCCGCGATGCCGTTGAGGCCGGCGGCCAGCGTGTCCGCATGGGCCACCCACGGTTTCTGCCCGGCCTCAAACGCAGCCGCGCGGACGCGCCGGTCTGGATCGGACATCAGGGCGCGGCGGCGCGCCATGGGCACGACTTCCGTGTGACCATCGGGAAACGTCATCTCGAACGACATCTTCCCTGTGAGCGTTTCATAGAGCCGGCCCCACGCGTGCAGGCCGTTCACGTTCAAGTCGGCGGCGAGTGATTCAAGTTCCGCGGTCATCTGGTGCGAGCCTTCTTCCCGCATGCGGCGAACCGCGTGGGTGGCGCCGTCGAGTTCGGAGTGTTGGACTACGGTCTCAAAGAGCGCGGGTGGCAATGCGACCAGGGTTCCGCGCAACGCCGCTCCGAGTTTTTCGGCCTCAGCCACCAGCGTGGCGAGCCACGCTTCATCGGCTTTGACCGCCTCATTGGTTGCGTCGGCGGCCGCGAGGCAACCGACAAACGCGGCGAGGTGTCCGATGCGTTCGCCCATCTTCTCATAGGCGACGAGCGCACTCGCGACCGTCTCGGCATCGTGGCTCAAGCTACAGGATTTTTGAAGCAGCGTGGCGAGGTCCCGCGCCACCGCCGCTTTGAACTCGACGTAATCCGGCGCACCGAAGCCAGTAAACCATGAATCGAGTGACCAGCGATCGGGGGTGGCGGAAAGAGAGGTGATCATGGGAGAAGTTATACGTGCGACTGATGCGATTCTGACTTTGGCGCGGCAGCGCCGGTAGGGCCCGACCTCCGGGCGGGCCGCTCCGAAAGTGCGACCGCCAACGGCCCGCACGGAGGTCGGGCCCTACCGTAGTAAAAGTCCAAATCTCATGTGCGATTAGTATTAGCCAGCGACGTACAAACAGTGTCAGGGCGCGGTTCTGCAGGTTAGCGCGCAGGGGCCTTTAATACGCGATTTAGAAACCCGGTGACCTGCCGGTCGACTTCGGGATCGTTGAACCCGCCATGTCCGCCGGTTTTGACAATATAGAGTGAGGCATCAACCCCCGCCTTTTTTAGCGCCGCGAAAAATACTTCACTTTGTTTCACGGGCACCAGCGGATCGCTGTCTCCGTGCACGATCAGCATCGGCGCGTCATCGGGCGATATATAGTGGAGGGGGCTCGCCTGCCGGGCTCGTTCCTTGTGCTCCTGAATCGGCCCGCCGAGTAGTTTGGCTTCCGGAGAGTCGGGCGCATTGTGCTTCATTTTGCTGTTGGCGCCACTTTGCGCATCCATGGTGAGGAACTCAGACGGACCATAAAAGTTCACCACCGCCTGCACCCGACTTGAAACGCCGGGGTTTTCACCGCGGTCGAAGTCCTTCACCTCGCCGGTAACCCCCAGCAGCGCGACCAGATGTCCGCCCGCGGAGCTGCCCCATGCGGCGATGCGATCGGGATCGTAGCCATGTTGCCGGGCGTGCGTACGCAACCAGCGAATCGCGGCCTTGCAGTCTTCGATTTGCGCGGGGAATTGGGCGTGGGAACTGAGGCGATAGTTGATGCTTGCCACCGCATAGCCGTGACTGAGCAACATGAGAGCCGGGGAACGATCCTTGCTTCCGTTCTGCCAGCCGCCGCCGTGAATCCACACCACTAACGGCGCGTTCTTGGCGTTGGCCGGCAAGTAGAGATCCAGTTTCTGCCGCTCGTGCCCGGATTCTGAATACGGCAGATCGCGCCGGACGGTGACCCCGGGAGGGAGGGGACGCTGGGACTTCGGAGCCACCTTTGATTTCGGAGATTCCGCGGCGCCGGCGAAAGCGGCCAATAAAAAACAAGCGAAGGCGAGAATCGAGGGTAAGCGTCTCATCATTCGCCCACGATGTCGTTTCCCGTGCTGGCTGCAATGCTGCGGTGGGCGGCAGAACGCCGGATCGTTGATCACTGATCGTTGGGGCCGCGGCCGTCTCCGGCCGCATTTGAGGCGGAGCGGCCGGGGGCGGCCGCGGTCCCAGGAACGCCGCGCCGCAGGCTGGAGTTGGAGCCGGCGCGTGCAACGTGGCCGAGTCGGAAGGGTGGCGGCGGCGGCAAAGCCACAGAGGACACGACGGGCGGAAGGAGGTTACGGAGTTCAGGCGACCTGAAGGCATCATCTCGACTTGAATCCGGTTTCCCTGTGTTCCGTGGTGGTCCTCTGAGTTTCCTTTTTTTTCTTTCCCGATTATCCGATTTTCGCTCCGCCGCTCTCGTCCGCGTCCTCAGCGCGTGAGTCCACGTTCACGCCGGCGCTTGGACCGTTCAGTTGCGCTTGCGGAGGCGATAGATTCCATAGCTGATGGCCGTCGCCGCCGTTAGTGCGGCGGGAATAAAGAGTGTAGCATAGCCGAATTTTCGGTACGCGAGCGTGCCGATGATGCCTCCGACCAGAAATCCACTGATGACTAGCAGGCAGAGTCGAAGGCGTCGCGAGTCGACGGGCAGTCCGCGCAGGAAATGCCCCAAAAATATTCCGAGATCCGTGAACATACCGGAGAGATGGGTGGTGCGAACGACGGCTCCGCTATACGTGCTCACCATGGCGTTCTGTAGGCCGCAGGCGCACGAGGCGGAGTACAGGCCGAGCACGCTATTATGCTCTAGCAGCGGCACGGCGATGCACAAAAGGACGGACTCCAGGAGCAGGGCAACGCCGTAGCGGCGGCCTAGCTGAAGTGTGCTATCCTGAATTATAAATCCGCTGACGATGGCGCCGATGACAAAGGAACCGATGATGATCGCAATGTGGAGCGCGGTGCTGCCGTCCCACGACGCCAGAGCAGCCGCGAGCAGGGACGTCGTCCCAGTCAAGTGCGTGATCGCCTGATGCTCGAACCCGAGGAGACCGACCGTGTTGATGATACCGGCAACGAAGGCCAGCGCCCAAGCGCCTGCCCAAATCCAACGCGGTAGCTTTGAAATCATCGGCACGTTGCGAAAAGAAGCAGGCTGCCACCCGCCGCTAAGGCAGGCCAGCGGCGGGCGGGAACTGGAGAGTACGCGGTCATGGTTGGAGACAAGGGCTCAGGCGCTCTCGTGACAAGTCGCTCGGCATTTTCGATCACCGCATAGTGAGCGGCGTCAGCGGCAGTTTGGGACTGAGGCCGACGGACTACGAAACCAACTTGCCGTGTCGCCTGCTTCCAGGCCTTGCGCCGAGAGTGGGAGGCGGTTGAGATCGGGAGACATCGCATCGCGGCGTCGCCTGAAATCGATCCCCACGGTTTCGGTCCGCCCACTTGGGTGCATTTATTTACTGCCATTCCATCCATGAAACTCCCCGGCTTCGCATCGCTGTTGGTTTTACTCGGTTCCTTGTTCTTTCCTCTGGCGCACGCCCAGGAGGATGCAGGGAAGGCCAAGCTTGACTCGAAGATAAAGCGGGTGGTTTTTCTGGGCGACAGCATCACGCATTCCGGGGCGTATGTGCGTTTCGTTGAGACGTATTTTTTAACCCGTAGTCCCGATCGCTCGATTGAGTTCCTCAACGTCGGTCTCTCGAGCGAGAATGTCTCGGGCCTCTCGGAGCCGGGACACGGCACGAAAGACGTGAAGTTCCCGCGGCCCGACTTACATGAGCGGCTCGAGCGCGTACTCCAGCAGACGAAGCCGGACCTCGTTTTCGCGGGTTACGGCATGAACGACGGCATTCAGCTGCCGTTCGACGAGGCCCGCTTGGCGGCGTTTCAATCCGGGATCCGTCGCCTGCGCGAAGCGGCGCAGCGCCACGGTGCGGCTCTGATTCATCTGACGCCGCCCGTTTACGACAGCCACAATCCGGCGGAGCCAGGCTACGACGACGTGCTGGCGCGTTATTCGGCCTGGCTTCTTTCCCAGCGGGCGTCCGGTTGGCAGGTGGTTGACCTTCGGGCTCCGATGCTCGCGGCGCGGGCGGCGGGTCGCGCGAAGGATCCGGCGTTTACTTTTTCCAAGGACAAGGTGCATCCAAACGAAGACGGACATTGGATCATGGCGCGCGCGCTGCTTGAGTTTTTGGGTGCGCGCGACGTCGCCCAGCTCGCCGGTCCGGCGGATTTGGTCGCGGGTGTGGCGGATGCGGCGCGGCTCCAGCAATTGATCAAGCAACGCTCCGAGACGCTTCGTGATGCGTGGCTGACCGCGACGAAGCACCTGAGGCCCGGCGTGAAAGCCGGGTTGCCGTTGGCGGAAGCGCAGGTGCGGGCGACCGAACTGGACCGGGAGATTCGCGCGCTGGTGTCAGCTGACCGGATACGCTCGGGTGCAACGTCCAACGCGACGCCGGCCTTGGTGCTGCGGGCGAATGACACCGTGCTTTTTTACGGCAATGGAATGGTGGAGCGACTACTGGAAGCGGGGACGCTTGAGGCGCATTTGCAGCTGGCGCAGCCGGAGAAGAAAGTGCGCGTGCGCAGTCTGGCGTGGACCGGAGACGAGGTCGGCCACCGCATGCGGCCGGAGGGATATGCCGAGCACTTGAAAACGTTGGTTGCGGCGTGGCCGGCCAACGTCGTGGTTTTGGGCTATGGAATGAATGAGGCGTTTGCCGGCAGTTTGGGCCTGGCGGAATTTCGCGCCAGGTACGACGTCCACCTTCAGGAGGTTTCGCGGCGGCATCCGGACGCCAGGCTGGTATTGCTGTCGCCAATTGCAGTCGACGCTGGCACCGCTCCCGCGGGAGTGAATCCAGAGCAGCGCAACCGCGATCTGCTCGAGTATTCCCACACCATCGCCGAACTCGCGCGCTCGCACGGCGCGCAGTTTGTGGATCTGTTTGCCGCCAGCCGGGACGCCTATGGGCGCACCCCCGAGCCTCTGACCACGCAGGGTATTCACTTAACGGTTACGGGTGCCCGGGAGATGGGTCGGACCATTGCGGTGGCGCTCCTGGGTGAAGCCGGGCTCAGCGCGGCGGAACCACCGCGCGTCGCGGACGTCGCCCAAGCGGCCGGGGCGAAACATGCCCACAACGCGAATCTCGTGCGGCCGAAGAACGGCGCGCTTTATTACGGGGTGCGCAAGCGACCGGAGGAGAATGCGGCCGAGTTGCCGCGGTACCACCGCCTGCTCGAACTTGCAGAAGGGATCGTGCACGAGGTGGCCGCCAAGCCGTCGGCGCGTTTTGCGGATTTCCCTGCGCCAACGCTGCCGCCGATGGAGCCGGGCAAGAGTGTGACCTACCGCTTTCCGGGTGGCGCGATCAAGCCGCCCACCGATTTACAGCAGGATTTAATCGTGGCGGATGGGTTTGCGCTAAACCTGTTCGCGTCGGAGGAGCAATTTCCGGAGCTCCGCAGCCCGGTGCAGATGAGTTTCGATGCCCGCGGGCGCCTGTGGGTGGTGACGATGCCCTCGTTCCCGCACACGATTCCTGGCGAGCAGCCGCGCGACAAGATCCTGATTCTCGAGGACAAGGATCGCGACGGAAAGGCGGATATATGCACGACCTTTGCCGATGGATTTGACGCGCTCGACGGAGTGGCGTTTCACGAGCGGGGGGTGATTGTTTCGGCGCAGCCGCGGCTGCTCATTCTCAATGACACCGATGGGGATGGCCGGGCGGATACGCGGGTGGAGTTGCTGCGCGGGATCGATGTGACGGACTCGCATCACGGCGGTATGGTGGCGAGCGATCCGATGGGTTACCTGATATTTTCCGACGGGGTATTCCATCGTTCCCAATTTGAAACGCCGTTTGGCTTGGTCCGCGGGGTGGATTCGACCACCTACCGCCTGGATCCGGCGACGGGGCGGATCCACCCGGAGTGGCAGAGCATGACGCCGAATCCATGGAAGGTGTCGTTTGACCGTTACGGGAATATCTTCCAGCGGTACGGCGGCGGTCATGTGTTGGAGGCGCTGCCGCTGACTTGGACGCCGCTGGGGGTGTATCATCCTTACGGGTACGGCACGGTGTTGAATTACGCGAAGGGGTCGGCGTTGAGCGTAGTTTCGAGCCCCAATTTTCCCGACGCGTTCCAGCAGGGTGTCGCGTCAGCGTCGTTGCTGGGCAGTTACATTGTTTCCCTGTCCGCGGTCAGCGCGGACGCCGGACCGATCGTCGCGACCACCCGACTGGATGTGCTATCATCCAAGAACAGTACCTTTCGGCCCGTTGACGTGGAATTTGGTTTCGACGGCGCACTGTACGTATCCGATTTCTCGAGTCTCATCATTGGTCATGCGCAACACCCCATGCGTGATCCGCAGTGGAATCACGAGCGTGGTCGAATCTGGCGTGTGGTGCACACCGGAAAACCCGTCGTGAACGATTGGCCGAGGATCGAAGGTGCAGCGGTGCCGGAGCTATTGAAGCTGCTGACGCATCCGCAGAACATCGTGCGGCACCATGCCCGGATTGAACTGCGGAAACGCGGGGCTGCGGCCATTCCGGCGACGGAGGCGTGGCTCTCGCGAGTGGCGGCGGAACCACGGGCGGTGCGGGAGCAAGCCGTGCTCGAGGCGGCTTGGGTGGTGCATGCGGCGGGAGCGGTGCGTCGCTCGTGGATCGACGAACTTCTGCAATCAAAAGATCCGCTGTTCCGGACGGCCGCGGTTCAGCTGGTGCGGTTGAACGCCGCGCGCTTGCCCGACGCGCTGGCGATGCTCACGGCGGCGACGCACGATGCGCATCCCCGGGTACAGATGGCGGTGATCAACGCGGTGGCGCACCTGCGAGCGGCGGAGCCAAAGTATGAGCCAGCGATTGCGCATCTGCATTCCACCGAGCCGGCGGTGAAGCAAATGCTGGTGGATTTGCAGCAGGGCACTCAACCACGCAAGGCGCGATCGGTGCCCGTGTTGGAGTTGTCCGCGGCGACGCGACTCCCCGCCTGGCAAGCGATGGGGCAGCGCACGGAGGTGGACCCGAACGCCCCGGTGGAGCCGAATAAAAAAGGTAAGTCCGCGCCGATCGTGACGCGGTTATATCGAACGCTGGTCGACGCCGAGAGTAGGCAGTCGGCGGTGTTGAGTGTGAAACACGGGTTTATCGATATCAACGTGAACGGCGTGCAGGTGCTCAGCTCGAACAGTCAATTTAGTTCGGAGCAACAGGTACCGGTCGAGCTCGCCGCCGGGTTGAATATAATTGAAGTGGCGTATCGGCGACTGCGCAACGAGCCGCCGCCGGTATATTTATTCGACGCCTTGGGTCAGCCGCTGGCCAGGGTTAAGTTTCCTGCTGATGCGGGCGTGCTGACGGGTTTCGCCGCGGCGTGGGAAAAAGCGAATGCGGAAAGTGCCGGCATCCTGCGGGTGCAAGCGGTGCCAAACCAGATGCAATTTTCGCCCAAGGAGCTGCGGGTGAAGGCGGGGCAGCCGGTGCGGCTGGTTTTTGAAAACCCGGATTTGATGCCGCACAATCTGGTGATCGTGGCGCCGGGCGCGGAGGAAGAGGTGGGGCTGTTGGCGGACAAGCTCGCGGGCGAGCCAACCGGCCTGGCAAAACACTTTGTGCCCGACAGTCCCAAGGTGCTGCACGCGACGCCCCAGCTTGATCCGCAAGGCAAGGCGGAGCTTACGTTCGTGGCCCCCAAGGAGCCCGGGCGTTATCCGTATCTCTGTACATTTCCCGGGCACTGGCGGATCATGCGCGGAGTGATGATTGTGGAGTGAGGATGGTTCGGAAGCGGCCGGGGGCGACCGCGGCCCAAAAAAGCCGCCGCCATTTCCGGCCGTGGGCGCCGGTCGGGATTTACGCGGCGGGCATCCAGCGGCCGGGAAATAACATCATGCGGGGGAGATCGGGAACGCCGGTCTCATTCGCGTTGAGTTGCGTGATGACAAGGTCGATGGCGTGGGCGGCGATGCGGTCAGAGCACTGGTCGATTCCGGCGAGACTGGGTGTATCCGCATTCCAATACAGGGTGGCGAGTCGGACGCCTTTTTGTTGGCAAGCGGCACGGAGTCCGGGGGATTCCAGGAGTGAGGAGGCACTCACGACAAGAGCGTCGGGGGCGCTCTCGTTGATCCATTTGGCCAGGGGACTGAGGTCGTCTGGCGTTTGCGGTAGACGCAGCAGTGAGCGGGCGCGCGAAGGGATCGGATGATGAGTCAGGAACGCTGCCTCCCATGCGCGTTTGGCGCGGGCGTTGGTCTTGGGATCGATGACGCCTGCGATTCGTTTACAACCGCTTTCCTGCAACGCGAGCAGGGCGGTGTGCATTCCGAGATAATGATGATGGCCGGCATGATGTAGTTCAGGCGTCCATGTGACGTTTCCGATCACCGCCGGAGAGAAGCCCGCCCAATCCCAGTCGAGAGTGACGGTCGCCTCGCTGGTCGTCACCGGAGAAAGCACCACGCCAACGATGCCGCGGGCCCGGAGGATTTGCTCCAAGCGGCGGTTGGTCATGCCTTGGTCGTTGGTGTAGAAATCTTCGAGTGCGAAACCGGCGTGTTCGGCGCGACGTCGTGCGCCCGTGTAGACCGCGTTGAGGAAAGGGTCGCCGCGGGCGAGCGTGCGGGAGGTGTGCACCCAAACGAATGCAATGGTTTCGCCGAACGGCGCATGTTGGGAACGGCGAATGTGCGCCATCAAACTCGAGATGCGCGGGTTGGGTCTGTAGCCAAGCGCCGCTGCGGTCTCCTGAATCGCTTTTCGGGTCGCCGCGGGAATCTTGGGGTCATCCCGCAACGCGTAGGAGACCGTGGCGAGGGCGCGACCGCTGCGGATCGCAATCTCTTTTAATGTCACCGTGGGGTTAGGCGGCATGAATCGAGGATCCAGCTCGGACTTCATCGCGCAATGGGAATCGGCCGATACCCGATTTCCGTGCGGCTGTCGGCGGAGTATAAGTTCTAGTCTTTTCGCATTCTTGAAATCACCCTAGGTGGAGCGTGTTGTAAGGGGCAAGCCCCTCCACCTCGGACGGACGTGCTTCGCTTGCTTCCGCGGGGCCGGTACGCTTAGCTCCAGTCAAAATCGAGGCGCGGTCGCATCGGTTACCTCGTTCACCCGTCTTCCTTAGTAACTCCATGTCCCTCCTCTCTCGTACTTCGATTGCATCGTGGTTGGGTGTTGCCCTGGCTTCGGTCGCTCTGGCCGCGCCGGCGCCCAAGCCGCTGAAGGTGCTCCTTGTCTCCGGTGGCTGTTGTCACGATTATGTGCAGCAGAAGGATATTTTGAAGAAGGGGCTCGAAGCGCGGGCCAATGTTGTGGTCGATCACCTGCACACGCCGGACAAGTCGACCCGTCCTCCGCTGGCGAGCCTGACGGATCCCAACTATGCCAGAGGCTATGATCTTGTCATTCACGACGAGTGCGCCGCGGGCGTGAACGAAGCCGAGATGGTGAATAATGTGCTGAAGCCGCACGTCGATGGAACTCCGGCAATCGTGCTCCATTGCGCCATGCACAGTTTTCGCGTGGTCAAGGATTTCGCGCAGCCGCAGGCGCCCGGTTCGGCCGGAGCACTGTGGTTCGATTTTCTCGGGGTGCAGTCGAGCCGGCACGGGCCGAAGGAGCCCATCACCGTTAAATTCAAGGCCGGCGCCAGCCCGATCACCGCGGGATTCAGTGACTGGACAACCGGTGATGAAGAGCTCTACAACAACGTTCAGCCCGTATCCGTGTACTCACGTCACCGCTCGCTCGCCACCGGCCGGCAGACGGTGAAGGCCAAGGACGGGAGCACCCAGGACAATGAGTCGGTGGTCATCTGGACGAATGAGTTTGGTCCCAAGAACGCACGGGTATTCGGCACGACTCTCGGGCATAATAATTCTACGGTGGAGGATCCGCGGTATCTTGATCTGGTAGCGCGAGGTTTGTTGTGGGCGACGGGTAAGCTGGGCGCTGACGGGAACCCGGTGGCCGGATACGCGGCCGTGCCGCGCTGAGCCGAACTCATGCGATTGAGGTGGGACGGCTCGTCCCCATGCCGCTGACGCGCGAGCGAAACATCCGGAAGCGGGTTGGGGGCAACTCGCTCCACCGTTCAGTGGCGTCGGTTGAGATTGTCCAAAATCAATCTTTTGGCGCTATCGGCGCCAAGGATCGAGCGGATGATTCGCCCTTAAAGCCGGTATTTTCGCTTCCCGGCTGGGAAATTGGCGGCAGGCGTGCCGCATTGAAAAAGCGGATATGCCGCTACTAAACAGGAGGTTGAAATCGTTGCTGGGGCGCGTTGCCGGGTCGGTTGGGGGCGTTTCGTAAATCGCCGAAGCGGACGCTTGCGATTCGGACGAGGGACGCGTGTGATGGACCGTTTAATGAAGTTAACCGACCTGAACCGCCAAGGCGGTATCGGCGCCAACTCACTTTTCGTGCAGATTGGCGACCTCAACATCCTGATTGATTGTGGATTGAATCCAAAGATGGCGGGCCGCGAAGCCATGCCCGATTTGAACGCCCTGCGCGGCGTGCATCTCGATTTGATCATCATCACGCATTGTCATCTTGATCATCTCGGAAGTCTGCCGGTGGTAATGCGTCAGCACCCGAATGCCGCGGTGCTGATGACCCAATCGAGCCGGATGATCGCGGAGAAGATGCTCCACAATTCCGCCAATGTCATGATCCGACAGAAGCAGGAGGACAATATTCCTGACTACCCCTTGTTCACGCATGAGGAAGTCGATCGTCTGGCGCCGCGGCTGACGGGAATGCCGTTTGACCGGGTGAAGAAGTTCAAGGGGCGGAAGGACGAAGTGGATATCATTTTCCATCGGTCCGGCCATGTCGCCGGTGCGACGGCGGTGGAGATCATTCACAAGCACCGTCAGATTTTCTTCACGGGCGACGTGCTGTTTGAAAACATGCGAACCCTGCAAGGCGCCAAGTTCCCGGCCGGTCACTTCGACACGGTGGTGATGGAAACGACGCGCGGAACCACGGAGCGTCCGCCCGGCAAGGAGCGCGTGCACGAGATCGCGCGGTTGATTGAGTCGATCAATTCGACCATCGCTTCCGGAGGATCGTTTCTGCTGCCGGTGTTCGCCCTCGGTCGGATGCAGGAAATTCTCTCGGTATTCCACGATGCGCGGAAATTTGGCCGCCTGATCGACTGCTCCATTTATGCGGCGGGTCTGGGGATCGCGCTAGCGGACATTTTCGATGAGGTCTCGCGCAAAACGCAGGATGTGCAGTTCAGCCGGAAGATCCTCAAGGAGCTAAAGGTGAAACCCATGCCCCGCGTGATGAAGGCTGGAGTCGATCCGAAGCAGAACGCGCTTTATATCATCAGCTCCGGCATGATGGTGGAGCGAACGCCTAGTTATACGCTCGCGTCAGGTCTGCTGGGTACGGCTCGCAACACGATTGGTTTTGTCGGCTACTGCGATCCTGATACTCCCGGTGGACAATTGCTGAAGGCGCATCCGGGTGACGAATTCCTCTTCGCCACCGCGAATGTCAAAACGAAGGTCAAGGCACGCGTGGAACGTTTCGAGCTGAGCGGACACGCTGACCGTGAAGAATTGCTCGAGTACGCGGTGCAGACGGAGGCACGGAGCATCGTCTTGACGCATGGCGATGCCGACGCTCGCGCCTGGTTTGTTGAGCAGCTCGCCATCAAGATGCCGAAGACCAAGGTCATCGATCCGGTGCCGTTGCAGCTCTGTCAGGTTTAACCTCCGGCGGATGGCGGTTGCGCCAGTCGCATGCGGGCGGAAGAGGCACGGAAAGGCGGAGCGGGTTTTCCCCGACCCGCGTTCGAATGTTCGCTCTCAATTTAGCGGCTTATACCAATCGCCCGTATAATATAGACGATTGTCATCGCGAGGTGCGTGAAGCGCGCTGGGGTGATCCAGCTCGATTGGTTCGTCGCTCCGCTTCTCGCAATGACAGTCTAAAAATCACGGGTTCTTGGGCTTAGGGACAAGCCGCTCCACCTCAATCGCAGGAGTCTGGCTGAG
>Ga0163152_10003606_pt1 | contig 19942 bp, 17 predicted proteins | sample OliLakLV19MP8IB2_FD_148635 | JGI IMG/M metagenome (GOLD analysis project Ga0163152, IMG submission 148635) | Freshwater microbial mat bacterial communities from Lake Vanda, McMurdo Dry Valleys, Antarctica - Oligotrophic Lake LV.19.MP8.IB-2 | ecosystem: Environmental > Aquatic > Freshwater >...
ACTACGACGAGCCCAGCACGAAGTTTCGACTCCTGACGATGAGCGCGAGCACGTTGAATGGCGGAAAGATGAAAATCGACACATACGATGAAAGAAGTTTTTCGTTGACGCTGCCAGAAGTGTGCCAGCACGGTGATTTTGAATATTTGGTTTCGTGTGCGGCCGAGCTTGACAAAATTTCCTGGCTCCCGAAGGAGTCCCAGGAAGTCGTGCTCTTTCGCTACCGAGATTTCGACTTCTTTCGTTCGAGCGAATATTTGCCACGTCGTGCTTGGCAAAGCGACGATGGCAAGACGATATTTATGAACGGAAAGTTCTTAGAAATTCCTGAAGGAGACTGGATTTATTTTGCGGCGCAAAACGGAATACTCTCTCAAACTCAAGACGGGCACTTCCAGTTCACTCGGGTGGGAGCCATGGGAGAGACGGAACGCAAAGATGTTTCAAAACTGATCCCGGGGAGCTTGGATCCAAATTCTGCTGCACTCGGAAGAACTGCCATCGTATGCGGATCAGACTCCATTTTCAAAGAGTGCATTGCCTGGACCCAGGACGGACTTTTGGGCGATGCCAGTGTTTCGGGAAGCGGTTTTGATGCTGAAACGGCGAAGCTGAAATTATTTCGATTCATTGACGTCGCGGGTTGGGAGGGCATTAGTGCAGCGGTGGTGTCTGAACAGGGAGTCAGCTTGGGGAATTTTGTGTTCAATGATGACGGGCAACTTCGCTTCGTTGAGCGCGTGGCAGCCATTGGAGACGCTTCTGATTTTGAAGATCAGGAAATATTGAGAGGAAAATTGGTTTCCGTGGACGACACGGTGCTCTCAAGAGTCTCAGACGGAGTTTGGGAAGTGGCACCAAACAGAGCCCCACGGAAGCGGACCCACCTGCGAGTGACTCCTTCCGCAACCGAGCGCGACCACACGGTCCTTTATCAAAATGCCTATGACGGGCCCATAGAAGGCACAAAAGAAATCTACGCGCTACCCCACTTCAATTACGATTGAAGTGGGGTGAGCCCGCGGAGTGGGGGAGTGCCATCACCCGGAACTCTTTGCTCGCCACAGCCAGCATCCTGTCACAGGGCCAACCTATGTGCGCCTAGAGACTCGACGCCCCATGATTATATGCGTATATCATGAGCAGACGGCACCACTCCGCCTGCCCAGCTTTGCCGAGATGGCGACGAAATTCGCCTCGCTGTGAATAGCCGGGCTCGTGCAGAGGGCGATCCGTCCTGAGCCATAGTTCCCCAACATGTCTTAAGGAGATGTCATGAAATTTTTGAAAAAGTCCGTGGCGCTGTGCTCGCTTTCGGCCCTCGCGTTTGCGGCCGGATGTGGTCGGGACGACGAAAACGCCTCAAAATCCGCTTCCGTGAGCGCCGTCCCCGATGCCGTCATCAATGCTATCGACCTCGCTGACATCGCCAACCTTAAATTTGCCGCGAGCACGCCCAAGGGTCGTAAGCTGTTTTCATACGCCAAGTCATGGGAGAAAATGCAGCTCTTGGGCGATTACAAGAAGCACTATCCACAGGCCGCCATGTGCGCCACCAACCTCACTGAAGTTTTCGAAGAAGTATTTGGCAGAACGTACCAGTCCGACAACGTTCCCGAGTTCCGTAGGCAGATTGCTCCGGATAGAAGTCCACACATCACTTGGTTCCAAGGCGATTCCAATGCCTCCATCGTGGCAAAGCTCAATGCTTTCCACTCGGGTCTCTCGGGTGGCTCCATCAAGGGAACAGGTTACCTGCCTGTGGGCACGGTTCTTGGCGGATGCAAGGCCTCCACGGGCCGCAACTGCGATGGCGCTTCCTCTGATGGCCACATTGGCATGATTGGAGACGTGGGCGTATATCCCGTTCCCGGCAGCACGGACGTGAACGTGGTGTACTACTTTTGGAACAACAACTGGCTCCGCGACCGCGAAGGAATGAACCTCGATCGCAAAATTGGCTACGATCTCGGACTGCTGAGCAAATACTTCCTGCCTGAGAACTACGCGACCCTCGGCTATGAGCGCCACTGGATGGGCGTGCCTGTTTTGGACGTCAAGTACAACGCCGCCGGCCGCGCCCTTTCCGTCAAGCGCCTCATGCCTGAGCTTGATGACGTGGACCTGGGCAACCCAGAGTATGAGACGTTCCTTGCCGTGCCCCAGGAGATACGCGCGGAACTCGAATCCAATGACGGCGTGCGCCTGCTGACACCCCCAGCGCCTGCGAAGCCCCGCTTCGCGACGCTTAAGGTCGCCACGTGGATCAAAAAGCGCCCCGTGCAATCCGGCGAACTCACTACCAATGAAAAATGCTTTGTGACAAATCCCGCAACGGTTCTGGCCTACACCAGCCGCGCACCTGCGGCTGGCGACCACGTGCAGGTGAAGCTGGCATTTGCCGACGCAAGCTGCCCCAACATGACCGGCACCGTGTACCTCTACAATCCCCACTGGACACTCACAGACAAGTAAACAGTCCTGGTGCAACTTCAAAACAAGGAGTCACACGGAACCCAAGGCGTCCTGCGCGCCGAGCCACTCCTCTTCGGCGGCAGTGAGCGAGGCACGCAGGGCCTTTTGTTTTTCCGCGAGTTCCTGTTGGCGCCTGTAATCCGCAGGCGCGCATGAAAGAAGCTCTTTTTCCAGCGCTTCGAGGGCGGCCGTAAGGTCGCCCATGTTTTTTTCCGCCTTTTCGATGGCGCGTTCCGCACGCTGCCGCTCGCGCCTCGCATCCTTGTTCGAACCGCTTGCCGCGCCCGAAATGTTTCCGGCGTTCGACGCGCCCGAGGCTCCCGACGTGCCCCCCTTTGCACCCGACATCTGTTCTCTTGCACCGGCCCTTTTCGACTCGACTTCGACTTTCGGGTCGAGCACATTCGGGAATCCGGAGATCGCCGCGAGGCGTTCGTAGTCGGCAAGTTTCCCTTCGAACAAAGCGCTGCGCCCATCGGGCAGCATGGCGAACACATGCGTGCACACACCGTCGATGAACGATCGATCGTGACTCACGAAAAGCGCGGTCCCTTCGTAGTCATCGATGGCACCCGCAAGAATTTCGCACGAGGTCATGTCCAGGTGGTTCGTGGGTTCGTCGAGCAGCAGAAAGTTCGCATTCTGAACGAGAATCCTTGCGAGTCCCACACGTGATTTTTCTCCACCCGAGAGCACGCGCACCGGCTTGAACACGTCGTCGCCGCGGAACAAAAAACTGCCGAGAAGGCCACGCGCCTCCTTTTCTGAAATCGAAGAGGAGCTGGACATAAGATTTTGCAGCACCGAACGATCCTCGTCGAGCGTGTCGAGCTGGTCCTGCGAAAAGTAAGCGGGTTCCACTTTGAGGCCTTGCGTCACGACGCCAGCAAGGGCGGGAAGGCGTCCCGCAATAGTTTTCAGAAGCGTCGATTTTCCAATGCCGTTGGCGCCGATCACCGCGATCTTCTGTCCACGGAAAACGCGCAAGGAAAGATCGCGCGAGAGTGGCTTTTCCGGTGAGTACCCGATGGTTATTTTTTCCGCGGAGCACACTTCGCGGCCCGACGGCGCAGCAAGAGGCAGACGGAACGAAAGCGCCGCCTGTGTCTCTTCATCGCTGAACGATTCTTCCATCTCCTGAATGCGCGAGATCATCTTCATGCGCGACTGCGCCTGGCGGGCCTTGGAGGCCTTGGCACCAAAGCGCTCCACGAATTTTTCGAGATGCTCGCGGCGTTTGCGCAGACCCTCGGCCTCCGCCGCCTGCTGCTCAAGGCGTGCTTCCCTCTGTGAGAGGAACGCGTCGAAATTTCCTTTGTACGCCTCCAGTGCTCCGCCGTGCAGAAATGCCGTGACGGTGGGAAGGCGGTTGAGGAGATCCTTGTCGTGGGAAACGAAGAGCAGCGTCCCCTCGAACTGCGCGAGGTAACGCTCGACCCAGGCGAGCGAAGGAAGGTCGAGGTGGTTCGTGGGCTCATCGAGGACCAGGAAATCGGGGTCATTCAAGAATATCTTGGCGAGCTCCAGACGCATGCGCCACCCGCCCGACAGCGATTTCGGAGCGGCAGACTGCATGGTGGCATCAAAGCCAAGACCCGAAAGGATCCCTTTCGCCCGCGACTCCATGGCATAGCCGCCCGCCTGCGAGAACTTCACTTCGAGCCGCTCGAAGGACGCGTGCGAAGCGTCGCTGTAATCGTCGGTCATCTTCTTGAGGGCGGCATCGAGATCGGCTTTGAGGCGTTGCAGATCGCCGCCACCCGAGAGGCACTCTTCGAGCACGGTGGACGCCGGATCGGGGTTTGGAATCTGCGGCAGGTAGCCCATCGACAGGCCCGAGGGCTTCACGACTTCGCCGCCGTCGCTCTCTTCAAGGCCGCAGATGATGTTGAGCAGCGTGGTTTTTCCGGCGCCGTTTGGCCCCACCAGCGCGATGCGCTCGCCACGTGGAAACTGGTAGCTCGCCTGCGCGAGGATAATCTTCGGACCGTATCGTTTGTGGAGCTTCTCGAGCCGAATCATGCGCCAGGCACCCCACGCTCATCGATCCACTTCACCAGTTCGGCGATGGCTTCCGCGCGGACGGCCGGCACTTCGTTGAAGATTTCATGCCCCCCTTCCGCGATAGGAACGAGGCGCGTGTTGCGCGACGGAAAGAGGGGAAACACCGTCTGCGTGGCCGCAACGTCCACGAGTGTGTCCTTGGCGCCATAACAGATGGTCACCGGAGCCTTGATTCCCGCGGCGGATGCTTTGATGTGATCTTCGTTCACAGACCCGAGCAGGATCTCACCAAAGCGCGCGGAAATGGAAAAGAGGTTGAGCTCATCGGCCACGTACGCCGCATTGTTCTCGGGATTGCGCGAAATGTTCTCCGGTGAGATTCCGATGGGCACCGGTAGCAGGGGAGACACGCGTGGCAGTGCCCGTGCCGCGAATTTCTTCCACAGCGGAACATCCTGCTTCACCCGATACAGTGGCGAACTCAGGAACAACGGCGGACAGGTGTCGTGCAGCAGATGAGCGGCGTACGTCACGAGCAGGGCGCCGAAGCTGTGGCCGAGTAGGCCGAAAAAGAGATCCGTGCGTTTTGAAAGGCCCAGGATGCTGCGTGCATGGTTCGTCACGAAAAGCACGTCGAGGATCATGGCATGCAGATTTTCCGCATCACCGCGACGCGGACCCGATTTGCCGTGGCCGCGCAGGTCGAAGCAGGCGAAAGCGAGGCCCTTGGCGCAAACGGCCTCGGCAACTTCTGCGTAGCGTCCGCTGTGCTCGGCGAATCCATGGACGGCAAGAACGAGCCCCTCCAGGTTTGCACGGCCCTTGGGCGAGAAGCAGCGGAAAAAAAGGTCGTTGCCATCGAAAGTCTTGAGGAATTCGGTGCGTTCCGAGGTCATTTGCGTTTCCTGTTCACGGCTGTTGCGCGAGTGGGCAATTTGGTTCCCAAACAAAAATTTCCTTCCGAGAGCTTGGCGAGAGGCGGAAAGGTTTGCTCCCACCGTGCTCAAGTTTTGCGCGTAGGTTGAAAGAGCCTACCAGGCGCAGCAAGGAGATCGAACGGTATGCTCAGGAGCCTTCAGACGGCGGCTACGGGTATGGAAGCGCAGCAACAGCTGGTTGACACCCTGTCGAACAACATCGCCAACGTCAATACGACGGCCTTCAAGAAGGGACGCCCGCACTTCAACGATCTCCTGTACCAGAACCTCCGTGCGCCGGGCCTCTCCTCGCAGGCGGGGACGATAGTACCGAGCGGCATTCAGGTGGGCAACGGAGCCCGCCTCGTGGCTGTGGAGAAGATGTTCCAGGAAGGCGCCATCAAAGTAACAGGCAATGACCTCGATTTGATGGTGAAGGGTCGCGGCTTTTTCCGCATCCAGCAGCCCGACGGCAGCCTCGCGTACACCCGCGACGGCACGTTCAAACGCTCGCCCGATGGGCGCGTGGTCACAAGCGAAGGCCTGCCCATCGTGCCGGAAATCAACATCCCGCCCAACACGCTCGCACTGAAAGTCGGTCTCGACGGCACGACCACCGCCACCGTGCAGGGTGAAAACGAACCACGCAACCTCGGGCAGATCCAGATTGCGACGTTCATCAATCCCGCAGGACTCAATGCAATCGGACGCAACCTCTACAGCGTCAGCCCCGCATCGGGCGAGCCGATTGTCACCACGCCCGGGGAAAACGGAACCGGCCAGGTAGGTCAAGGTGAGCTCGAATCCTCGAACGTGAACATCGTCGACGAGATGGTGCAGATGATCGTGGGCCAGCGCGCTTACGAGCTCAACAGCAAGGTCATCAAGACCGGCGACGAGATGCTCGCTTCCACGAATCAGATGAGGTAACACGAAGCCGTGCCTCTTCTTTTTCACGATTCCCGTTTTGTCGTGTCCGCTGCGTCCATGGCATTTGCCCTGCATGCACTCCTTGCGCCTGCACAGGCTTTTGGCGTGGCGCCCCTCTCACCAATCGCGGCGCGCACGACCGTTTACGTGCGCTTCGAACGACTTTCGCCTGTGGTACAGACAGCCGAAGCGCAAAAAGACATGCTCCTGCAGGTGCTGCGCGACACGCACTCGGCGAGTGCGGTTTACCTGGAGTGGAGCGATGGCGAAGCACAGGGAGATGGCCTCGGCGAAGTCGGCAAGCGTTACGTTGTGCGCTGCCTTGTTTGTGCGACACCACGACCCGGCGATGCGTTTTTAGCTACGTCACTCGAGACAACTCAGGTGTCGGCACGCCCGCGCAGAGATCGCTTGCGCTTTCATGTGGGCCCCGACGTTGCCGGCAATCTCGGCAATGAAAATGCTGCCGAGAGTCCCTCCGCACGCACCACAGGCACCACAGGCACAAACTGGAGCGTTGAGATCGAAGAGCGCAGGCCTGTGTTCGTCGTGCGCGCAGCGAAGGACGTCAGCACAGGCGAGGATCTGAGCGCTGCCAGCGCCAACGTCGAAAAATGCTACGAATCCTCTGCGTGCCAGGGCGACGTCGCGTTCAGTTCGGAAGCTGACGCCTCCACGTTCCACCTGTCTCTCCAGGGCCGACAGGCCACGCGCGCATTTCGGCTTGGCGCGCCCTTGGCTTCACGCGACACCCGTCCGGCCATCCTTGTGCGCACGGGCGACGCCCTTCGCCTGAGCGTGCGCACAGCAGCTCCTGGCCTTTTCATCCGAACCAGCGCGCGCGCACTTCAGTCGGGCGCAGCAGGAGAGAGCATCAACGTGGAAATGAATGGCACCGATGGCCGCACGCGCTCGCGTCAGGTCAGGGCCGTGGTCAGCGGGCGCGGCGAGGTGGAATATGCCCTGGAATAAACGCATGCGGGACGCGCACGCGGGCTACGAGCGAACCATCGAAGGGTGGATTGATCTGTCAGATCGCGTGTGCGACAAGGGAACACGCGTGGGCCACTCGCTCACGCGCGCCGCAGTGGAAAGTCCGCTTGTGGCGCCCGAGTCAAAAGCTCTCATTCGCTTGACCGTCGGCCTTCTGCTTGCTGTGTTTTCGTGGATCCTCGTGAGCTGCCAAACCCCGCAGCGTGCGCGGCCCATGGGCTCACGTCCGCGCGGCGCCGCGAGCCGTGTTGAAAAGCGTCCCGAGACCCTTTATCTCAAGCGCGAAACCCTGCGCATAAAGCCCAAGGATGAGGGCTCCACCACGGGCAGCCTCTGGGCCGACACGGAGGTTCCCCGCCAACTCCTGGCCGACGAGAAACCTGTGCGTCAGGGCGAAATGGTTTCCATCTCCATTCCCGATGAACTGCAATTTTCTCCGCCGGGCGGAGCAAGTGGCGCGGGTTTGAACGCACTTGGCACAGGTGGCAAAAAAACCGCTGCGGCCGGCGCTCCTGGTGGGGCTGGCGCAGGCGGACCTGCAGCTCCGGCAGGCACGGCCGGCGCAAAGGGAAAAGCGGCGCAGGATGCTAACGGGTTGCCTGCCCTCACCGACCCGAACACCGTGGGTGTCCTGGGTGAACTCGCCCCCGCGCCCATCACGAATTTCAAGATGCAGATAGTGGGAATGGAGCCCGGTGGCGACGTGTTTTTACGCGGCGTGAAGACCTACGCGAACTCACTGGGCGAGAAACGCAATGTCACTTTATTTGCAAAGCTTCCCGCACGTCAGCTCAACTCGTTCGAGGTGGACGCGCGCGATCTCACAGAACTCGCGCTCACCGAAGAAGTCGGCGGTCAGTCTGCCGAGTACGCTTCGACCGGCTGGGATCCCGTGGTGTCACGCAAACTCGCCGGCTACTCGCCCGACATAAATGCCGAGCTGCAGGCACTCGAGGACGTGCGTCGCGAACTCGCGACGGAACAGGACGCGCTCAAGGATCGCGCGCGCGCCATGTCCGACGAACGCACGCGCATGCAAAAGGATCGCCAGCGCGGAGCGGACGAGAACCAGCGTCTGAAGGACGCACTGCTTGCACAGAAGAACGGCGACGACAAAAAAGACGGCGCGCAACCGCCGGCCGGGGGCGCTGCACCGGGCGCCGCTCCAGGGACCGCTCCAGGCGCGGCGGCAGGCAATGCACCGGGAACTCCTCCGGGCGCGACACCACCCGGTATGGCAGGTCAGGGCAATGGGCCGGCGCAGCAGCCCGCAAACGCCGCACAGGCACCCACAGGAGGTGCCCGTTGAAACGCACTCTCGTTCCTTCGCCTTTCCTCGCCTCCGCACTCGCGCTCGCCACCACGTTTCTTTGTTGTGTTTCGCCCATGGCGGCACGTGCTCAGGGCGAGTCCCCGGCTTCCGATGCCACGGGCCCCGTCCGCATCAAGGACCTCGTGGAAATGCGCGGTGTGCGCTCCAACCCGCTCGTGGGCATCGGCCTCGTGGTGGGGCTCGCCGGCACGGGAGACAGCAAATCTTCTCTCGCAACCAACAAGGCTGTGGCAAACCTTCTCACGCGACTTGGCTCGAAAGTCGCGCCGGGTGACGTTCCCACTCGCAACGTTGCAGTGGTGGCCGTCTCGGCGGAGCTTCCCCCTTTTGCGCGGGTGGGTGACAGACTCGACATCCGCCTTTCAAGCGTCGGCGACGCGTCCTCACTCGAAGGTGGCACGCTCATGCTCACGCCTCTCACGGCGGCGGACTCGCGCGTGTATGCGGTGGCCCAGGGAGCCATCAGCCAGGGAACATCCATGGCCGGCGCGTCAGGCGGTGGCGGTCAGCAAAGCGCCCAGGGCGGCGCTCCCAAAACCATCGCACTTGCAAAATCGGCGCATGTGGAACGCGAGTTCGCACAGAGCTTTCTCTCCGCGGGCAACCTCGAACTCTCGCTACGCAACGCTGATTTCACCACAGCGAGCCGCATTGCGAAGGTCATCAATGAAACCTTCGGTGCGTTCCTTGCCGACCCCGTAAACGCAGGCCTCATCAAGGTGCGCGTTCCCAGCGATGCAAGAGGCGCGAGTTATCCGGCGGTGTCGTTTGTGGCGAGTCTCGAACAGCTCAAGGTGGAACCCGACACGCGCGCGCTGGTGGTGATCAACGAACGCACCGGGACGCTCATTGCGGGCGCGCAGATCGTCCTGGCGCCCGTGGCTATCTCGCACGGCGGACTCGAGATTGTGATTGACGGAGCCCCGACACGTCTCTCGAAACTCCCGCGCGCGGCTACGGTGGGCGATCTCGTCCGCGCACTCGGTGCCCTTGGCGCTGGTCCGAAGGACCTCGTGGCCATCCTGCAGACGCTCGAGGCGGCCAAGGCCCTCAAAGCGGAACTGCGCATCCTTTAAAGAAACAAGGAGACGGCATGAAGATTCCAACGGCTCAGGTGGCGCTTGGATCGATCGGCGCCCTCGGTCCGCAGGGCCGACCCGACGTGAACGGTGCGAAAAGCGTGAACGAAACGCAAGCTCCGCGCGATTTGAAAAACGCGGCCACCGGCGAGTCCTCCGAATCTGAAGCCGCGAAAAAAATGCGCGAGGCCGAGAAGGTCGCCGCGGATTTCGAGACCATGTTCATGGATCTCATCGTCAAGGGAATGCGAAAAACGGCGCAACCCGAGGAGTCGAGCAACGCGCTCGACATCTACAACGGCATGCTCGACGACGAGTACACGAAGTCGATGACCGCCGCACAGGATTTCGGCGTTCGCAACATGTTACTCGACTGGATGAAGACGGCCGATCCAACGCTCAAGAACGCCGGCACGGAGGCACTCAGGGCCTCTACGAGCGGGGCCGCGCTGGATGCCTACCGTGCGCAGGCAGGAGCGATCAGCAAGCGTTGAGACGCATGACTCTGCGCCATTGCGAAGCTCCGCGACACGTCGAACCCTCCCTGTGAAATTATGGCGTGGCCTTTATCTTGCGGAACTCGCCACGGCGGTTCTTTGAGTAGGCGTCTTCGGACTGGCCTTCCACGGCGGGTTTCTCTTCGCCCAGACCCGTGGTCACAAGCACGTCTTTCACCACACCCTCGGACATCAGAAATTCCTTGATGGCGTCGGCGCGCTTGAGGGAAAGCGACAGGTTGTACTCATTCGACCCGCGCGCGTCGGTGTGACCTTCCACCTGGAGTTTGAGGCTTGAGTCGGCCTTGAGAGCCTTTGCCATGTTGCGCAGGTTGTTTTGCGCATCGCCCGTGAGGACGTAACTGTCAAAGTCGAAATAAACGGTCTCGAGCGACAGCGCGATGGCGTGGTCGAGGGCCTGCTCGGGTGTCTTGCCTCCGAAGTCGGCCTTGGGATCCTTTGCGGCTGCTGCCGGGGCCGATGCTCCCCCCGAGGCTTCCGCGGGATCGGGTGCTTTCGCCTTTCCGGCGCATCCGGATGCCAGAAGTGCTGCGACCAGACAGAGAAAAAGAGGACGAGTGAGTACGGGCTGCATCGGGCCTGACCTCCAGACGGATGTTACTTTTCTTCGTGGCTCAAATTGGAACCGCTGCCGAGTGTAACAGACTTTGGCGAAAGGCTGCCACGGCCGCTCTGCCGTCCCGCACTGGCCAACGATTTTCATGCGTTGGAGCCGTGATTAAAGATTTTTCCAACTTGTTACGATAAGAGCCACGGAGGTGCTCTATGCACACAGTCATCCGCTTCACGACCTTGTCCCTCTCACTCGCACTTGGCGCGGCCGTCGTGGGGTGCGGTTCTTCAAATTTCGGCTCCAGCAACAAGAAAAGTTCAGCCGTGAAAGCCAAGACGGACGCGAAGGCCACCGCAAAAGGGAACAGCGATGCGGGGCCCAAAGGCGAGGGCAACGCGGGTCCAGAAAGCGGAACACCAGCTCCCGGCGCGGCGCAAACAGAAACGGCCTCGTCTCTTGTGGATGCACAAAAGGAATTTGATGCCACAGCGGCCGCGATTCCTGTGGACATTGTGTGGGTCATCGACTCTTCAGGCTCCATGGCGGAAGAAATCAAGAAGACGCGTGAAAACATGATTCGCTTCGTCAACTCGCTCCAGACGAGCCGTGATGTGGAGAGTCACATGCTCGCAGCCGATGGAGACCTCCGTCTTGATCTTGACGCCGCTGTGACAAGCAAGGTCAAGCAGATCCGACAGGTCGTGGGAAGCACCGATGCGCTGGCATTGCTTGCCGCCGGCGTGTGTGCAGAAAATGATTCAAATTCGCGCGACAACCGCCTCTGCGGCCACAAGTTCGACTTGAGTTCCGTTCGCCACATAGATGGCGTCCGTGGCAAGGTCGGCAAGGTCCTACGCGATGCGTCGCGCAAGGTGTTTGTCGTGGTGACTGACGACGACACGAGGGGCGTCACTGCGCCGGATTTCCTGAAAGCTCTCGAAGGCAAGGTCAAGGGCGGATACTCGTTGTTCGCGTTCCGCGGCTTCAGCAGCACCACGAATTGCAAAATCGCCAAAGCTGGCCTGTCTTACAAGACTGTCTCCGAAGCGACCGGCGGCAAAGAATACGACATCTGCAAACCCGACTGGACGCCCCACTTCGATTCCCTTCTCGCCAGTGTCGTCGCGCTTTCGTCCGATGCGTTCTCGCTCGCGGGCACGGGCGTAGTGGCTGTGAAGTCCGTGACAGTCGGAGGAGTCCCACTGGCCGCCGACAAATATGTGGTCAGCGGCGACACCATAACGGTCAATCAGGACGTGCTCAAAGCCGCTGTCGGTGCGAAGATTGTGATCACATATTCAAAGCCGAAGTAAAGTTCCGTCGTGCGATTCCTCAATTTTCTTTACGGAGCGCAACGTGGCGCGCCGAAGAAAGCACGCACCCGCTCCGCAAGCCTGTCGGACACCCGGGCGGCGTGTTCGTGCAGCCGGTTTTCATGCTGGGCAACCAGCATCACGCTGAGGAAGCGCTGTGCGAGTGCAGGATCGTTGGTGAAGAGTGCGCCTGAAGTCAGGAGCGGGGGATGCTGCGTGTGTGAACCCGGCTTCGAACCTGGCCGAGTGACCGCAAGCCCGAACTCCACGCGGATTCGATCGGCGAATTCCAGGAGAGTCGCGCAGCCGGCGGCGGCGGAATCGGCGGTGTTCAAATGCAACCACACACCCACCGCCTGCGGCACGAGACGCCGTTGGAGTTCCAGTGCGATGCGTCCCATGGTGAGGCGCGGGTTGAGATCGACCAGCGGGCGAAGCGCAAGCCCGCCGGCTGCACCAGGGTGCCGGTAGAGAAACGCGTCAAAGCCCCCGGGACCAACGTAACCTTCCTGCGCGCACAGCAGCGCGACCTCGCCGCCGATTTCTGCAAGAAGAGAGAACACGTCGCGGCCGCCCGTACCGGCGTACAGAAAACGCACGACTTCTGGCGGAAGACCTGCACTCTTACGCCCGAGTGCAGCGCCAAGATAACGACCGACAGCGTCGCACACAAATCGTGAGACGCCGTGAACTTTCACCCGGCCCGGTTCATACGCAGTGAACTGCACCGAAAAGTCGGCAACCCGGTCGAGCAACGGTTCGAGCAGAAGAGTCTCGCCCGCTGCGAACCTTTTTTCCATCCACGCTCGCCCCTTGGTGGCCTCAAGCTCACCAAGGGAACGCGAAGGAAACACCCTGTCGCGCCCCGAGCTCGTGTGTGCGGCTTTCAGGACGAAGCACGACTCAACGGGACGTGAGGCAAGGATGGCTTCCACTTCCCCCAAGCTACGCACGGCCGTGGGTGCATGAAAATTCGTATCGCAAAGAGAAAATGCGTCCACGAGCAGAGGATTTTCGAGCAGGCGTGATTCGAGGGCGATCAATGCGGGTTTCGCGCCAAGTTTTGCAGCGTGAGCGCCCGCACCTTGCCCAGTCTCCTTGCTCGCTCGCATCACATCGGCGTGTTCGCGCGCACACGCCTCGCTCCATCCCCACGGTGCGAGACCTCCGAGCTTGCGTGCCTTGAACGCTCCTGCCCTTCGTGCCTCCTGCGTCACCGCTTCGGGCGTGTGGAAACCACAAAGGCGCAAGTCCGAGAGGAACGCCGCAGAGGGCTTTTGCTCCACGAGGACAATGTCGTCGTGCGCGGCCACGAACGCAGGCACCCAGTCGAAATCGTGCGTGAGCGCACGCACGGCGTCAGAGGGATTGCCGAGTGTCGCGCGGCCCGCTGCGCTAGCGGCCCAATCACTTTCCACAGTGGGTCGAAACACCCACACGCGAGGTGGCCTTCCTTTCGACTGCGAGAACAAACCAAGAGCACGCACAAAATTTTCATCGAAGCCAGCCTCATGGCGCGCGCTTTCAGAGTAGCGCGAGCCTTTGGCGCGAGCGGGTGTCAGCTCCGGTGGAAGCGCTCGTACGAACGCCTCCCAATCGTCCTCGCCCGGATTTTTCCACTGGCGGTGCCATGCGAGCCCATGCCGCACATGGCCCACTTCGTCGTCATAAACCTTGCGCATCAACGCCGCCGTGACTTCATCACCCGTGCGTGCGAACGCATGCATGTAGGCCAGCGCGAAATCGAGGTTCGCCTGTTCGAAAGTGAGGCTCATGCGCACCACGAAATCGTGCGGTGAGGCCATGCTGGAGATCGTCTGCCAAAAAAAGTCGTTCACCGGGATTTCGCCGAAACCCACACCCAGGGCGTTCATGCGATCCATGTACAGACGCATGTGCTCCTGCTCCTCACGCATTGTGCTCACGAGTCCCCGTCGAAACGCCGGCGGAGCGTCGGGGAAGCGCAGCAGCGCGAGTGCCATGAGTTCCAGGGCAAGCAACTCGTGGTTCGCAAAAAAATGCAGGGCGCAGCCCCGTCCCGTTTCCTTCTCCAAGGCCGGACCCTCGGGAAAGGCCACGCGCGGCCGCGTATGCCAACGCGCAAGCGACAGCGTAGCAGGCCTGCCCGGCAGGCGCACATCCACACTTTCCAGCGCGTCACCAGGCTGCAAGTCCGTCAACACCAACGGTGACACGAGCTTATCGGCTAGCGAGCTGCCCCAGAGGATGGTCTTTGCGAAGTCTTGGATTTCCATGGGTCGTATGCGTTTTCCTGCCAAGCGCGCTGCGTGCACGCTGGTGCGCCCGACCTTAGCTCACACAAACGAAGTCACAAAGTGTTTGGAGCGCCATCGGTCGGGGGGGGCGCCTCTTGAGCAGGCTGTGATGCGCCCGGGGCTGACTTTGGCGCAACCGTTCCCTCCTCCGTTGCTCCAGTGGCGGAAGGTGTGGTGGGAGAAGGCGACCTGGCTCCCCCCGGAGGATAAAGCAGGTTCAGGCCCGCGACGTCTTTGTCGCTCAAGCGTATCTGGTCCGCAGGGAGCTGCGTCTTAAAGACTTCATCGTAATAGCAGTAGTCCATCACCGAACGCGGGTCGTAGTCCGTGCTGTATTGATGATCTTTCGCGCCCATACCATATACGACGAGGTCCTCCCTGTACTGGACGCACGTTGATTTTGGGTGCACATGTTCGTGCCGCAAACCGGCGACATGACCAAATTCATGAAGTGCGGTAAGTGCGACACATGCGTTGAGGCTGTTTCCTCCTTTGGCATAAGTGCCCATGCATCCGGACACCATGTTTAGACGCACCGGGCTTCTCTGCATACCAGAAGGTGCGACACCGTGGATTTGTTCAAGCGACAGAGCTCCAATCGTACCCGCATCTCCTCGCTTCGTCGGTTCTGAATCATTCCCGTAGTCAGTGACGCGGAGATCGGGATTTGAGGTTTCATCGCACGACTTCCATCCCACGAAGCTGATGCCTGTCCGTCCGTTGTATTCACGGGTGACAGCGCGTTTGGCCACGTCCTTGACGTCTTCAGAGAGCTGATCCGGGTGCATGCCCTTCGGAGTGACCCAGCAAACGACGATCGAACGCTTCTGCCAGAGGCTCGGAACATAAGCCACGCTTTGAGAACCTGCGTCGGAAGCCGATTTTTTATCAGCGCAGGCAAAAGCCACGCATCCGGCACCAAGTGACACCGCTGCGCGTAAGAACAGATTCCGCATGATTTCTCCAGTGATTCTCTTTGCCAAAGGCCGCGAATCACTTATCGGAATCTGTGACGCTCGGCTTGAGCGGCTCCAAACCACGCGCGCTCACTTGGAACACACCGTGTAATTCCGGGCTGGATCTCGGAAATGGACGCGGTATCCCGGCGGGCAGCGTGGCATAGGATTTCCGTTGTACTTGGCAGCCCAGATACTCCGCATGCCCGCGATGTCGTCGGCGGAGAGATCTTTCATTCCGTAGGTGCCCATCACGCCTTCAGGCTGTGTGCCCCCAACGCCGTAGCTGTCACCCATTCCCAACAGATGCCCAAACTCATGCGTGAAAGCACTGTCGAGCATGGGATCGGACGTGTCGGGTGGATTGAGCCACACCATGCGCCCTCCTACTTCGGCAAAGGAACGGCAACCTCCTTCGCTGACCTGCCACCCTCGCGATTTGTACAACTCCGCGCAGCTCTTTTGATAGACCTTGGGATCTACAAAAAAATTCACCGAAATCATCTCACCATCGAGAGGACAGGATGATTTGCGTATGTGCGTGACGACGACGGATGCAGCTGAAAATTTCCACCCCGGCTGTCCCTGCAATGCACCCACCCATTTGCGGGTCGCTCTTTCCGCGTTCGCCTTCAACTTTTCAAAAATCGCATCGGACTTTGGACCGGTTGTGTCTCGAATAACGTAACAGAATGCCGCGCTGCCCCGCTTGGACAGTCGGTTGAGCAGAATGCTCGGCGCAGCCGTCGACGAGAATTGGGCCTCGGCCCCTTGGTCCTTGGGTGTACAAGCAGAGAGGGCGAGTCCCAGGGACACACCCGTGATCAAGGCAAAGCGCGAGCGGTTCATGCATTCTCCTGTAGGAAAGCCGACCGCTCTTCGGAACGAGGAACTGTTTCCTTTAGCTTTCAGGAGAAAATTGGCATCAGAGCGACGCCAGTTCGTCCTTATAGCACTCGACAAACTCCTCCACGCGACGCAACGGCAGTTTGGGAGCGAACGCGCCGACTCTCAAGAGACACGATTGAAGCGCTGCGATCCGAGACTCACTGGCAAACACAGGGCTCAGCTGGAATCCGCAGACGGGAAAGGAATCGTCGGAAAGGACACGTTGGTAGTTCGTTCCACGCTGCTGGATCACGGCTCCGCGGTAAATGCTGTAAACGGCATTGGCCACGGGAAGGCTCTTGCAGAGGGCGATTTCTTTTGAGTACGTGTCCCGTACGTCTATGGCGCGTTCGTTGATACACGCTTTGAAATCCCTGAGGTCCGAATCCGATCCACCCACTCCGCCGAGCACTGGCACAAGCGTGCTGGCCGTACACGATGCGACGTCAGATCGACGTATGCCCACAAGCATCTCTCCCGTACCACCCAGTCCCTTTTCGGGATCTCTCACGTCGAGGATCCGAGAAACGGACCTGAGGAAATATTCTCCGTCGGGCAACCGGCAATCAGATGACCTTTTGCCACCTCCCAATGACGAGCACAGGTCCGTGTCACGCGCGAGGGCTACGGCCGAAGTCTGGGCGAGGATAGCGACGAGAATGGAAGCTTTGAGAATTTGCATGTCAGTTCCTTTTTGCTGGGGGATGGGGCCAAGCATGGTTACCACTGCGCATGCGGCTTAGACATTTGGAATTTCGAAAGCAAAGTCCAAGGAATTCTAAAAGCATCCCTGCCCTCCTCAACCGCGAGCAGTAAAGCAGCAAGCAATACCTCTGAGCCCGAAGGCACGCCTCGGCCCTCCTCGGCAAAAGCGGCCGGTATGGAAAGATTTGCCCTCGTGCCCTTCGACGCACGGAAAACCACGCACCGCGAGTCCATGGCAGGATGAAAAAAGAGACGCGAAACCAGGTGAGAGGTGCCCAGCCCCCATGTCGAACAAAGAGAAAGCCGAGGCGAAAGCGCCGGAGGCAAAGGTCGAAGCCGCTGAAACGCCCGTGGCAGCGGGCAAAAAAAGCAAGCGTGTCCTGTTCATGGGCATTGGTGGCGTGGCGGCAGTGGCACTCGGGCTAGGTGGTTTTTTCACCTACAAGACCTTCCTTGCTCCCAAGCCTGCGCTGTCGGCAAAAGGTGCAAAAAAAGCCGGGAACGCCGCCGAAGAAAAAAAAGATGATCACGCCGATGCCAAAGAGGGCGAGCCCGGCGACGCCAAGAAAGACGCGAAGGGTGACGCCAAGAAAGACGCAAAGGGCGATGCCAATAAAGACGCGAAGGGCGACGCCAATAAAGACGCGAAGGGCGACGCCAAGAAAGACGACCATGGAGACGCCAAAAAAGACGAAAAGGGCGGCGCCAAGAAAGACGACCATGGAGACGCCAAAAAAGACGAGAAAGGCGGCGCCAAGAAAGACGACCACGGCGACGCCAAAAAAGATGAGAAGGGCGATGGAAAATCCGCCGAGGGCAAAGACAAGGACACACGCGAAAAGAGCGGCGGTTTCGGCGAGACATACGATCTGCCAAAGCTCGACTTGAACCTTGGCAATCCCCTCGAAAATCGATTTCTACGCCTCGCCATCACCATGGAATTCCACGGCGGTGAAGCGCAAAAAGAAGAAATCAAGAAACGCGAGCCGCAGCTCAAGGACCTTGTCATCACGAGCGTGTCGAGCAAGACACGCATGGAGCTGCTCACGGAAAAGGGCAAAGAACGTCTGCGTCGCGAGCTCATGAACCGATTCAACGAAGTTCTCGAACGTCCTGTGAAGAGCCTCTTCTTCACCGATTTCCTGGTGGAGTGAGCCGATGGATCAGGTCTTAAGTCAAAGCGAAGTCGATGCGCTGCTCAACGCCGTGTCAGACGGGCGCATGGACAGCCAGGACGGGCAAAGCGGTGGCAATGCGGCGGGCGTGGTGCACTACGACCTCGCCAACCAGGACCGCATCATCCGCGGCCGCATGCCCACACTCGACATCATCCACGATCGATTCATCCGCCTGTTTCGTGTTTCGTTGTCGGCCGCGCTCCGCAAAGTGGCCAACATCGGCGTGAACTCCAGTGGCCCCATCAAGTTCGGCGAGTTCATGAACTCGCTCCCGCTGCCCTCGTGCCTCAACATCCTGCGCGTGGAGCCTCTGCGAGGATCCGCGGTGATGGTGATTGAGTCGAAGCTTCTCTACGCGCTCGTGGATTCGCTGTTTGGCGGCAACGATGTGCCCTACACAAAGATCGAGGGCAAAGACTTCACGCCCATCGAGATAAAGATTGCGCGCCGCATCGTCATGGCTGCCATCGAGGATCTCGAAAAAGCCTGGGCTCCGGTTTTCCCGCTCAGGATCCATTACTCCCGCACGGAGATCAACCCGCAGTTCGTGGCTGTGGTGCCTCCCTCCGACGTGGTCATTTCCACCGCGTTTGACGTGGAATTGGAAAAGATGAGCGGCTCCATCAAACTCGTCATTCCCTATTCCACGCTTGAACCCATCAAGTCGAAACTCTCGGTGGGATTCCAGAACGAGCAGCTTGAAGTCGACCACATCTGGATCAACCGCATCAAGAGCCAGCTCATGGCAACCCATGTGAACGTGCAGGTGACGCTCGGCAGCGCCTGGCTCAACCTGCGCGAATTCATGGAGCTGGAACGCGGAGACGTCATCATCCTCGATCGCGACTCCGACAAACCGCTCGACGTGGCCATTGAGGGAATCCATAAATTCCGCGGCGTCCCTGGGGTCGTCAAAGGGAACAAGGCCGTCAAGATCGTCGAACTCATGGGTGACTATTGATTGCCAAGGGCGGAAGGGCGCGACGCGCAAAATCGAATGAACAGGATGACACGAATCATGGAACGGCTTCCGGATGACAACGAAAGGGTTGGCGCATGTCAAATGATCAGGATTTGAGCCTCGAAGACTACGGACTCGATGGACTCGACGGCTCAGCGTCGGGCGGCGAAGGTGGCGCTCCGGCGCGCGCAGGGACGGCCGACGACAGTGCAAAGGCCCTCGACCTCTCTCGCATGAAGATGGTCCTTGATGTCCCGCTCAAGGTCACAGTGGAACTCGGCCGCACGAAGCTACTTGTGAACGACCTGCTGCAGCTTGGCCAGGGCTCGGTCATTGAACTCGACAAGATGGCTGGCGAGCCCATGGAAATCTACGTGAATGACAAACTGGTAGCGCTTGGCGAAGTGGTGGTGGTGAACGAAAAGTTCGGCGTGCGCCTCACGGACGTCATGAGTGGCGTCGGCATCGACGAATCCGGTCCGAGGGAGTCGCCCTGATGAAAACGAGTTCCCTGCGCACTGTCGCCCAGCGCACTGTGCTGCATGCTGTGCTGTTTCCTTGCTGGAGCGCAGCCAACGCACAGGCTCAGCAGCACCAGGATGTTCCGGCCGCCAACGCGTTGTTCGTTCCCCCACTCGCGCTGCCGCCTGTGGTTGTGTCGCAGACGCCTCCGGTGGAGCCTCTGCCCGTTCAAGCCGTCACCACCTCATCGAATCCAATAGAGCTGGTGAACGACAAGGCCGCGAATGCCCATTCGGAAAACGCGGCCTCAGTGAACGCATCTGCATCGAACACCGCAGCCGCAAGCACGGCGTCCTCCGAGCGGCTTCCTGAAGCCTCGGACATCGGAGCCGATGCCAGTG
>Ga0163152_10003611_pt1 | contig 19929 bp, 17 predicted proteins | sample OliLakLV19MP8IB2_FD_148635 | JGI IMG/M metagenome (GOLD analysis project Ga0163152, IMG submission 148635) | Freshwater microbial mat bacterial communities from Lake Vanda, McMurdo Dry Valleys, Antarctica - Oligotrophic Lake LV.19.MP8.IB-2 | ecosystem: Environmental > Aquatic > Freshwater >...
ACATGAATCGCGAGATCTGCTTTCGATTGATTCAACGCGGCTATCAAGTCAAGCTCGACATTCTTAAGACCGCGCCGCAAGCTGATCCAAGTACAACCGGAATGATTAATGCGCTGGGTTCCGTTAAGCTCGCCAATGAACAAGCCTGTCCATTAGTCGTCGGTTTTACTCCTATGCCTGTTCATGGGCGCGGCCGGCGCGTCATCTTCTATACCATGATGGAAACGCAAGGCGTCCATGACCAATTCGCTGATCGTTGCAATAAATATGCATCTGAGCTTTGGGTTCCATGCAAATTCTATCTCGACGTTTTCAAGAAGGGCAACATCGTAAAGCCGATCCATGTCCTACCGCTTGGGGTTAATGAGCGCATGTATACGCCGGATGCGAGAGACCCAATACTTCGCTATGAGGAGATGCCAACAGGGAAGATCGTAGATAGGCTTCCAAACAAGTTCCGGTTCATGAGTCTCTTCGGTTGGTCGTACCGCAAAGGCCCTGATTGTCTCTGCCGATCTTTCCTTAAAGAATTCAGCTCTCTTGACGATGTTTGCCTAGTTATCTATTCGCGCTACGCTGGCGGCTCTGGCGAGCCTCAAAAGGAATATGTTCGCAATGAGATCAGGGAATATTACAAGGAAATAGGCAAAGAAAACCCTCCGCCGATCTACTACTGCGGCGATCCTATTACGATCCCGGAACTACCCGGATGCTACGCTGCGGCCGACGCTTTTGTTTTCTGTTCGCGCGGCGAGGGGTTTGGATTGCCAGTTATTGAGGCGGGAGCTTGCGGTCTGCCAGTCATTTCGACTTATAATACAGCTATGACCGAATATTTAGACGACGACGTTGCGTTCTTAGTCCGCGCAGAGGAATACGCCCCTGCAAATGATAAACTAACATGGATAACTGAGTTCTATCGGGATCAGTTATTTCCAGTTCTAGATGATAAAGCTGTCGCTGAATTTGGCCGTTGGATGCGCCTTGTTTATACTTCCCCTGAAGTCGCCGCCGCCCGGGCCGTAAAATTCCGAGAGCGAATTCTAAAACATTATACTTGGGACGTTTGCGTAGATCGAGTCGTTGCGCGTTTGAAATCAATATAGAGGTTTATAATGCTCTCAGTTTTATACGTCATTCGTAATGAACAAGAATGTCTTGAAAAATCTATCAAATCAATTCAACCGATTGCAGATGAGATTGTCGTCATTGATACAGGTTCATTTGATAAGACTATTAGTATTTGCCGAAAAATTCCATACATCCGCATTTTCTCGCATGCTTGGGTCCATGACTTCTCTGCGACAAAAAATTACGGCATTAAACAATGCAAGGGAGATTGGATTCTCTCGATGGACGGCGATGAAATGCTTGATCCATCATCTGCATCTATTATCAAAGTAGCCTCGCTGAATGCCAAGGCCAACATAGCTGGGTTTGCCGTCCATATTGCTGACCATGAACAATCCTTTGATCCTAATTCTCCAATCAACGACAAATCATTCTTTCCTTCGCCTCAAACAAGGCTCTTTAGACGAAATCCGAAGATCATGTTTGAGGGCAGAGTTTCTGAAACAATTTCGCCTAGCGTAAAGACTGTTGGCGGCATTGACATGTTGAATGCGACGATCCATCATTATCTCTGGCATGGCAAAGGGCAAAAATTCAAAGACGGACGGCTAAACTATTACAAGAAGTTGGGAGCTAATCTTCATCATCAGGAAGCATCTCTTAAAGAAGAAGTAAGAGCAATTAATGCTGACCAAACTTCAATCGTTATCGTTGCCCATAATGTTTTGAGCGCAACTAAAGAATGCGTCGAGCAAATAGCTCGGCATACGGATTCTCATCATAATCTCTATTTCGTAGATAATGGAAGTAATGATGGGACTTTTGAGTACATGCGCGGCGCAGTTGGTCGTAATCCAGCAAGATTCCAAACCAATGTTGCGGTTGCAAAAGCTAAAAATGCTGGAGGGCGCGAAGTTCTTGGTAATCCAAACTCTAAATATATTTGCTTTTTAGACAATGATACAAAAGTCTCCGAAAAATGGCTAGATCGCATGTTGTCAATTCTTGAGAGTAATCCAAAAATTGGATTGATTGGGCCAATCTCAAACAATGCTTCAAACGCTCAAAGCATCTATAATTGCGACGATCCTAAGAAGCCGATGGATTCAAGAGATCCAGAATTCATCAAAGTTAATTCTATCGATGGGTTTTGTATGCTTATGCCTGTTTCTGTTGCAAGGCATATTGGACTCTTTGATGAATCTCTGGGCGCATACGGATTTGAAGATAAAGACTTTTGCGAGCGCGTAAAACAGGCCGGTTATGACATCGCCATTGCCAACCGATCATTCGTAGAACATCGCGGCAGACTAACGTTGATAGAAAACCATATCGATTGGCAACGATTGGCAACTGCGTCATCTATTAAATTTGCTCAAAAATGGAATATGCAAACGGCGGCAATTCAACCAATCTCGCCGCCTGCGCCAAAAAGCATCGCTAAGAAGCCGAAGATCAGCATCGTCATCATTACCCATAATCGGCTGGACATGACGGCTCCATGCATTGAGTCCCTCATGCAGACTACGGAAGAATTTGAGTTGATATTGGTTGATAATGGATCTGAAGACAATACTGTTGATTGGGTTCGGAAAACAGTTCGCTCTGCTAAGATCATTAAGAATGATCGCAATATGGGAGTCCCTATCGCAAGAAATCAAGGAATTCGCGAAACGTCAACTGACTACATCGTCATTATGGATAACGATGTCCTTCTTAAGCCGGGTTGGCTGGATGACCTAATGGCCCCAATCAACAACGGGGCTGATGCCGTAGGTATTGAAGGCTGGCAGATCGATCATAATTTCTCTGCTTGCCATAAATGCCAAAATCAACATGAACGATTCGATTACCTTGGCGGCGCATGTACCCTATTTAAACGAAAGATATTTGAAACAGTTGGACTTCTTGACGAGGGCTTTAGCCCCGCATATTATGAAGATTCTTTAGCGGGCAATCGTTGCATTCCTGTTAAAAATGAATCCGGCATAGATGTCGTACCGTTGGAAGATTTATTTGCCATGGGAACCAAAGTTGCCAGAGATGATGGCAAAGAAGAAGCTACTATTAATGCAATGACATTATCTGTTAACCCATTAAATCCAAGCTTATCTATAAATATTGATGATCTCCCAATTTGGTGGATTAATTTTAACCTTAGCGAAAAAGAACGTAATGAATACTTGGCATTTAAAAACGGTACATCTAGCAGATATTTTATAGACGTAGTAAAGCCAATAATAAAAACAAGAATCAATAGGTCAATGTTAGAAGATGCGATTTCTTCATGGCAACCAATTGTAAAAATTATTCGCCATAAAACAAATAAACCTTTAGTTAGAATTGACTCGAAATATGGGCAGACGGTTTGTACGACAGATCATTCATTAATGGTATGGGATAAACAACAACTTAAGAAAGCTATTCCCGCTGAAGCCGAAACCTTATGTAGTATCAATACCCCCATTTCATGTAATGAAAACAACGAATGCGAATTTCCAATTCAAGGAGTTGAGAATGATGGAATTATTTTATTTAATAATCCAAAAGGAGAAAATTATTATTGCCCTAAAAAATTAGCATATTCGGCAATTGCTGCCGAATCAATTTTTAAATTTCTAGGTCAATATACTGCCGAAGGCTCTGTAAACGACCAAGCCTCAATTTCTGTTTATGATAAAGAATTTGCAAACGAAATAGCCAAAAATGCTTCAGTCTTTTTCGGAAGAAATTTTAAAGTTCATGAATACGATTATGAAAATTCAAACAGGGAAATTAGAGGCATAAAATTTACAGGGAAGACAAAATGTTATAGAATAATCATCGGCAACAAAATAATTTCTAAAATGCTAGGAGACATATGCGGGGTAGGATGCGCAAACAAAAAGATTCCTAATTTCGTCTTTACCGCGCCAATTAAACTGAAAGAAGCATTTCTTTCAGGACTTTTACAAGGGGAGGGGTTCCAATATGATACCAATTCAAAATCCTGTCTTGCATATTCTGAAGAGTATAAAAAGAATGGATTTAAATTTGGATCAAAATCATTACGCCTAGCAAGCGGCGTTTGCCTGCTTTTGGGAACAATGGGTAAGCGATTCTCTGTTCGCTACAACGAGGTTAAAGACGAATACGGCGTTGATTTTATTCAGTATCGTAAGAACAGCAAACAGTTAATAAACATAAAAGAAATAGAACCAACAAATGATTATGTATATGATATTGAAGTAGCTAATCATCATACATTTGTCGATGCTATGGGTTTATTAGTTGTCCATAATACAGACATCTGTATCAGAGCGAAAAATAATGGCTTTAATTTGGCATGGAATCCAACCAGTAAAATTATCCATCGCGAACATGCAACATTAATCCATGGACAAAAAGAGTTCAAATATCAAGAAGCTATTCAAAATTCGCATACCCGGTTTGCCAAGAAGATGAGAGGGGAATTAAAAGTGGGCCATGAGATTCTGCAAAAGTCAGAGAAGAATTTCAGCGTTATGTATCTAGGCATGCAATACGACTATGGATTCAAAGACAGAGGAGAATCGTTCGAGCATGCCAACTTTTATCCTGCATTAAAGGAATGGAAGAGGACGTCCGCTTTCCATCATTTTGATTTCGTAGATCTAGGCAAAACCCATGGGATTCAACGAATGTCCGAGATGCTTTGGGATAACGTTAAGACATTCCAGCCTGACATTCTCTTTGCTGTCTTCTTTGATGAGTATCATGACCCGAGGCGCGAAACGCTTCGCGACATCTCTACTATGACGCGAACAAAGACTATTGGCTGGTTCTGCGACTCTCATTTCCGCTACGACAATTTTGATAAACCATGGGCCTATAATCTAAACCATTGCGTAACAACATCTGCTGCCGCTTACCAGCGCTATGTTCAAGACGGATTTGGAGAAAAAATTATTAAATCCCAATGGGGAGCCGCGCCGCCATATAAGAGGCTAAATATTACCAGAGATATTGATGTTTCATTTATTGGACAACCTCATGGAGATCGCCGACAGGTTATTGAAAAGATTAACAAAGCCGGCATTAACATTCAATGTTTTGGAACCGGATGGCCTCAACGGCTTTCGTTTAACGGTATGATTGATGTTTGGAATAGGTCTAAGATTAACCTGAATTTAAACAATGCTTGCGATACTCGGTTCCAACAAATTAAGGGACGTAATTTTGAGGTTCCAGCATGCGGCGGGTTCTTGCTAACAGGACATCCAGAAAATCTAGAAGAATATTACGAAATCGGCAAAGAAGTAGTAACATTTAACAATGCAGACGAAATTATTGAAAAAACAAAGTATTACCTTGCTCATGATGCTGAGCGAGAGGCCATTGCAAACGCTGGTTATGAACGGACGATAAAAGATCATACGTACAATACTCGATTTAATGAAATCTTTACAAAAGCTGGACTGCTATAGAGGTAACAATGGATACAAATGTTCCATGCGAATTTACATTTAATAAAGATGAAGTACAAAATCTGCTATCTCAACGGCCTCAAGCTGATGACTGTTTTGAAAAGTACGAACCAATTTGGTATGGCGTATTTGGCTGGCTATATCCAAATCAAGGTAAATGGTTGTTTGAAGCAGCTAAGAAAAAAATCTACGGACATGTTGTTGAAATTGGCAGCGCCTATGGACGTAGTACGATCTGTTTAGCCCTTGGAGCCAAGCTTGCTAATACCGGCCGTGTTTACTCGATTGATCCGCATACAGGGGATATCGAAATAAAACTCGCCCCAACCGGAGAAATGATCCCTTATAGCTCCCTTAAAGGATTGGATAGAAACATCAGCCGCTTCGACCTGCAATACTGGGTCGTTCAAATCGCAAAAAAGAGCGACGATGCATTTATTGACTGGAAAAATGATCCAAATCCAATTCGTTTATTGTTTGTTGATGGCTGGCATACTTACGATGCTGTTTTTCAAGACATAGTTAACTGGAGTCAATATGTTACGCCAGATGGAACCATCGCTGTTCATGACTATAAAAAAGAAGAGATCAAAAATGCGGTTCATGACGCCATGAAGATAACTAGTTTTTCTAAACTGTCTCTCGTTGACGAAAACATGGTAGCTTTAACAAAAGTATAATATGATAAGCATAGTTCTTACAACTTACAATGATAATCATTTCTTAACAACAGCAATCCCAAGCTGCATAAATCAAAACATTGAAAAAGAAATTATTCTTGTTGATGATTGTTCTCATACTCCAATTGCTCCTGCGGTCCAACAACTAATTGACGCTCATGGAATCAAGGTTATCCGCCATGATAAAAATCAAGGACTTAGCGCAGCTAGGAATACTGGAATTAATGCGGCAAAAAATGAATACGTCATTCCATTGGATGCGGATGATTGGTTTTACCCTGATGCGGTCAAGGCATTATTTGACGGCGCTGAGAATGCCGATGTAACGACTGGTTATTGTACTGACAGCGGAACTATTTATAAGCCCGGAATTTTCAACGGGCCGTTAACTAAAGAAGTTTTCATTGAAAACAATCCAATCATTTGCAGTTCTCTGTTTAAGAAATCTATTTGGGAGAAAGCTGGCGGCTACATGGTTAGACAAGGCCCTCATTACGAAGATTGGAACTTCTGGGCTAAATGTTTCGTAGCCGGCGCAAAATTTAAAGCGCTTGATCTAAAAGTTTACAATCATACTTCTAGAGCAGACAGCATGTTGCGTATTCTGCATCCAAATGGAGCCTTTTATAGAAACTTAGCTACTGCCGGAGTCTTTAAATGAAAATAGGCCTTCTTGTTATTGCAACAAACAAATATATCAAATATGTTCAGCCTTTATGGGGTTCAGCAAAGCAGCATTTCTTAAACGGCCATGAACTAAACATGTTTGTTTTTACCAACATGCCTGTCGTTCCATTTGGAACAACCCGGATTGAACAAGCTCATCTTCCTTGGCCGGGAGCAACCTTGATGCGCTATCATATTTTCTTAAATGCCGAAGAACAACTAAAGGCCATGGATTATCTTTATTATTCAGATGCCGACATGTTATTTGTTGACAAAGTTGGAGACGAGGTTTTAAGCGATCTAGTTGCGACTATTCATCCGGGTTTCTATGATAAACCAAGAAGCCAGTTTAGTTACGAATCAAGACCAGAATCAGCGGCATACATTTCCCCAGATCAAGGCTCTGCTTATTTTGCTGGCGGGTTTAATGGAGGCAAATGCATCGAATATTTAAAAATGGCCAGAGCTTGTCGCTCCATGATAGACGCAGACGCCGCAAATGGAATAGTTCCAGTTTGGCATGATGAAAGCTGTATGAATTGTTATTTTTCAAAACATCCGCCGACAAAGGCTCTAAGCCCGTCGTATTGCTATCAAGAAGAAGCCCCCTTGCCATTCCCTAAGAAATTAATTGCGCTGTATAAAAACCATGCGGAAATGAGATCGTAATGAATTTTTCCAAGGTCATTATTTGGGGCCATCCTCTACATTCTCATACCAACTCATATGTCTTTGATGGCTATTTTCAAGCGTTTAAATTTCTTGGATATGATACTTACTGGCTAACAGACAAAGACGACATCTCTGGTATGGACTTTTCTAATGCGCTGTTCTTTACTGAACATCAAGACGACGAAAATATGCCAAAGCGTCCGGATTGCAAGTATATCCTCCATAATTGCCCAGAGGAAGAATATGCGCATATTCCAGCAACAAATAAGCTATGGCTTCAAGTTTTCAGGGCATCTTGTCCAGAACATAATGCGGGCCAATACACAGCCGAAAAAATTGACAATGGCGTCTATTTTGGAAATCGAACGCTTTATCAACCATGGGCTACAAATCTGTTGCCTCATGAAATCGATCTTGAGTTCGCTAAAATTAAAAGATCAAAAACATGCTACTGGATTGGAACCATTGGCGGTCAGCTTTACGGAAATGAAGACCAGATCAATCCGTTCAAAAGAGCCTGCGAAGAGAATGGTATAAACTTTGTTCAACATGGTCCAACTCAAACATCGAACGAGGAACATAAAAGTCTTCTCCAACAGTCGTACATGGCTCCTGGAATTCATGGACTATGGCAATGTCAAAATGGCTATGTTTCTGATCGGCTATTCAAGGCTATTAGCTATGGTCAATTAGGAATTACAAATTGTCCAGCATCTCAAGATTTCTTTTATGGCGATCTTGTCTTTAATGAAGATACGCATCAATTGTTTTATGATGCCATGCCTCATTTAGAGAACGTCGCAAAGATTCAAGAGCAAATGAAGTTAGTAAAAGCTAAACATACTTTTGTCAATAGAATTGAAACCATTCTATCTGTTTTCTAAGAGGCCACATGAAACTACTGCTCATATTTAGAGGAGAGAATCAGCGATATAGAAACGGCTATACTGGGCTGATTAAGGCTACTGAATGTCTTGATAATTGGAATACTACGTTATTTGATGACTTAAAAATCAATAACATAGACTATGATGTCATGTTTATTACATATGAATCTCCTATTCTGCAAGAATTGATTGAGAAGATAAAACCAGTCAAAGTTATAACTGATGGGCCTCCAAAGCAGGCTGGTCATTTAATTACAGCCTCTAATCTTATGCTCCAACAAAAGCATAATTACGACAGAATCGTTGTTTTAAGGTACGACATTCAATACAGATTTAAAATTACGCAATGGCCAAAATGGAGCAATACTGGAATTTTTATAGTTAGCAAGGATGTCAATTGGCATAACAATAAATGCTATCATGACTTCTTGTTTATTGTTGATTCCCCTTATGTTGACCATCTTTGCAATGCAATTAAAGACGCCATGGACGGCGAAGACTACCATAATAGAATAGGATCTTATTTATACCATAACAACATCCCTTTCGAATTGATGTATCAACATGGGTATCATTTGGTAAACCATCCATTATATGCCTTGAAGCATTTTGAGGCCGAGCCAGATATTGAAAATCCATATCCATGTATAATTATTACAACATTTGATAAGGAATAAATATGGAAATTGCTACTTGCGTTGAGAAATGCAGAATTTGTAATGAGACTGAGCTATCGCCTCTCCTTGATTTGGGCGATCAGAAAATTGCCAATGGGTTCCATGATTGCTCAGAAGAACAAGTTGGAGCGCCGCTCAACCTAGTCCGATGTTCATCTTGCGGGCTGGTTCAACTTAAACATGCCGTAGATACAAATTTAATGTACAAAAAGTACTGGTATCGCTCTGGTATTAATCAGACCATGCGAGATCATTTAAAAAGTGCCGTAGACAAAATCATGTCTTTTAATGTCTTGAAAGACGGAGATATCGTAATCGACGTTGGTTGTAATGACGGGACTCTTCTTAATTATTACCCAGAAAATGTCGTCAAAATCGGCGTCGATCCATCAAATATTCATCCGACTAATTGCATTCATGTCAATGACTACTTTACCTACGACAATGTAAAATCAACCTTAAATGGCAAAAAAGCAAAAGTAATCAGCTCTATTGCCATGTTCTATGATCTCAACGATCCCAAGGAATTTGTCAAGGACATTAGAGCGGCCTTAGCCGATGATGGTCTTTGGGTCTTGGAAATGAGTTACCTTACAAGAATGATCTCCAATGCTGCCTATGACTCGATTTGCCATGAACATGTAACATATTATTCAATGACGACGTTTATGTCTACGTTAGTAGGAACAGACTTTAAAGTTATTGATGCAAGCGTCAATAACATCAACGGCGGATCTATTAGAATCGTATGTTCTGTCGGGGGTAAGAATTCAGAATACATTGATGAAATGGTCGAAGCAGAATTGCAAACTGGTTATTCTGATGCTAAAATCTATGAAGACTTCGTACGTCGAGTTTCGACATCTAAAAACGAACTTACTTCTTTCATTGCTGAAAATAAAGACAAAAAGATCTATGGGTACGGAGCCTCAACCAAGGGGCAGATCGTTCTACAGTATTGTAATTTAGATTCAAGTCATATGATTGCCATTGCAGAGCGGAATCCTAGCAAATATGGACTCTATACTCCGGGAACAAATATTCGCATTTGTAACGAGCAAGAAATGCGAAACGCTAAGCCTGATTATCTTTTAATATTCCCATGGTATTTCTTTGATGAATTTAAAGATCGCGAAGCTGATCTTCATGATTCTGGCTGTAAATTTATTTTACCCTTGCCGAAGTTCAAGGTTGTCTAATGATTGTTTGTATTTTAACAGCCGGCAGGGGGACCCGGATGTACCAGCCAAACATGAATAAGGCTTTACTGCCTGTTGGCAAAAAAGCGATCATTACTCGGATTATTGAAAAATTTCCAGAGAAAACTGAGTTTATAGTAGCTGTTGGACATCTCAAAGAGCAGGTAAAATCATATCTCACATTAGCCCATCCAAAGACAAAATTTACCTTTGTAGATGTTGATAAGTACGAAGGCAAAGGATCAGGTCCAGGCTATTCTCTTTCCTGTTGCGAAAAACATCTGCGCCGTGCGTTTTATTTTATTACCTGCGATACTCTATGGGATGAAGACCTCCCAGATTGCAAACAGAACTGGATGGCCGGAAAACCAATCCCATCTGAGATAAGCGAGCGTTTTTGCAATATGGTTTGTCAGGACGGCAGAGTTCGTAATCTATATGACAAGGTAAAGGTCATTGGAAGCCCAATTGCTTGGGCCGGTTTTTCGTTCGTTAAAAGCTATGATATATTTTGGGAATCATTAAACAACTCAGACGCTGAAATTAACGGAGAAATTCAACTCTCAAATGGTTTCTCTGGCCTAGTTCAACGCGCTAAAACTGTAAAATACATCGAAATGAATGATTGGGTAGATGTAGGGACGTTGGATAACTACCATAATTATTGCCGAAAATTTGAAGAATATGACTTTGGCAAGATTGATGAATCAATCTACTCTGTTGGAGACCGGATTGTTAAGTTTTATGCAGACCCATTGATCGCTGAGAACCGGATTAGGCGAGCGGCTGAAAAGCCGCATCTTTTTCCAAAGATTATCGCTACGGCTAAAAACTTCTACGCTTATGAATTTAAACCCGGCAAAACAGTTTATGAAATGGGGTTTCATCATGTACCATCTCTACTAAAAGACATGAAAGATAGACTCTGGGAATATCGCCCTCAATACAATCCAGATATTCAAGCCGCCTGTATGTATTTCTACAAAACAAAAACGCTATATCGCATTGGACTGTTTAAGAAATCATGCCCAGATATTAAAGATGATCTACCAATAAACGGACGCGATTGCGGCAAATTGGATGAAATTTTAGCTGATGCCCCATGGGATTTACTGGCTAATGGGAAGCCATACTTCATCCATGGAGATTTACAGTTTGATAATATCATCTTCGACGGCAAGAAATTTACGCTCATTGACTGGCGACAAGACTTTGGAGAACGCATTGAGTTTGGAGACATCTACTACGATATGGCCAAGCTTCTTGGCGGCGCAATAATAAACTATGATCTTGTAAAAAAGAACATGATTTTTGTAGAAGAGAACAGCGACGGAATTTGGATAGACTTTGCTACGCGGAGTAAATCAAAATTGGCGCAAGAACAAATCTTAAGCTTTGCTGATGACATGGGTCTTAATGTTAACAAAATCAAGATATTGACTGCATTGGTATTCATCAACATGGCAGCTCTTCATTATCCGCTGTTTAACAAGCTGCTCTACTACTATGGAAAATCGATGTTAAAAGAGCATTTAAAGGGATGACTTTCAGTCAACCGTAAATAGCTACGGAAACCGAGGATTCTAAATGAATTGTAAGCCGTTTTTTATAGGTATATCTGGCGAATCAGGCGTTGGAAAATCTACAATTGCCAGCATAATTTCTCTTTACCTCGGCGAAAATACTCTCCGCTTAAGTACGGATGATCTCCATAAATGGGAACGAACTAGCCCTCAATGGAATAAGATTACTCATCTCAATCCAGAAGCCAATAATCTTGAGCTTGGCGACTTTCAGCTTTATGACTTGTCCTTAGGTAGGCCAATCTACCGCTCTGTTTATAACCATACAACAGGCGTATTCGATCCTCCCGCCAGGATGGAGCCAAAAAAGTATGTCATCAACGAAGGACTGCATGCTTTTTATTCAGAGGCTATGGAAAAGCTCATAGATTTAAAGATCTTCGTAGATACAGACGAGGATCTTCGCGTTCATTGGAAATTGATCCGAGATACTGAGCAGCGAGGATACAAATACAACTCAGTAATCGACGCGATTAATAAAAGAAAAATTGACAGCATTCCAGTTCGAGACAAACAGATTAATAGCGCTGACGTAATCATAAAACTCAGAACTGCGGAAAAGATAAAGTTCATTGGATACAAAACAGAAGACATTATATTGACGGTTGACATTGAATTTAAAAACGAAGCAGCCAAACTCAATCCAATCTTTGGTTTTATCCAAAAATTTATGCTAGATATAAGCAGTTTCTCAAAGATAGCAAATATTATCGGAAACAACTTAGAGCTATGTCAAAACAATGGCGGAAACATTTCAGTAAAAGTCTCAGACTCGATCATGATTATTAAAGCTTCTGGATATGAGCTAAAAAATATTCATAATTTAAATGGGCATTCTATAGTAAACCATAAAAGCATTTGTAATAGCTTTGCAAACAAAGTAATTATAGATGATAGATCTCTTGAGCGTTTTGTTAATCATAATGCGACAAAGAAAGAATATAAACGACCTTCCATGGAATCTGGATTCCATTCATTTCTTGACAAGTATGTTGTTCATACGCATCCAGTATGCCTTAATGTCATTCTATGCCTCCAAAACGCCGAGACGATTTTAAAAGAAATTTATTCTGACTTTATGTTCATTCCGTACGAGAATCCTGGATTTGATGTTTGCAAGAGCATTATTGATGGAGAGCATGACGCCGGTATCTATTTCCTAGCCAATCATGGATTAATAGTTTCAACCAGTAGTTATGATGAGGCTCTGGAAAAATCAGTTATAATCAATGATATTGCCAAATTGTACATTATGAAGAACAATCATAATTTTAAAGAATTTTCAATTGAGTTTGCCAATATAGAACCAGCAAAGGACGGATTTTTCTATCCTGATTCAGCGGTATTTCTGGACAATGAAAAAATTGAAAAGAAAGAGATTCTAGCGGCGCATAACTACATCTATGAAATGGCAAAACCTTTGGGAAACTTACAGTTTTTAAGTAAGGAAAATGTTTACTTTCTACAAAATCTTGAATCTGAAATATACAGAAAGAGCTTATGAAGATATTAATCCCCATGGCCGGAACCGGAGACAGATTTGTCAAGGCTGGCTTTACTGATCCTAAACCATTAATACCAGTCAATGGACGCAAGATAATGGATTACGTCTGTAAAATGTTTGACCAAGCCAATGACGAATTTATTTTCATTTGTAATGATACCCATTTGGCAACAACAAACATGCGCGAGGTTTTAACTTCGCTGGTTTCAAACTGTACAATCATCTCAATTCCAAATCATAAAAAAGGTCCTGTATTTACCGTCATTAATGAATTGGATCGGCTAAAAGACGAAGAAGAGGTTATTGTTTGCTATTGCGACAATCCTTATATTTGGGATTACAAGGCGTTTAAACAATGTGTAAAAGATAACGACAGCGACGGCGTTATTTTGACCCATACTGGGTTTCATCCTCATCGTTTAAGCCCAACAATGATGGCGTATTTAAAAGAAGACAACCTCCTTGTCTCCGAGATTAAAGAAAAAGCCTGCTATACCGCCAATCCATTTAATGAACATGCTTCTACTGGAACCTATTATTTTAAAAAAGGAAAGTATATCAAGAAGTACTTCCAAATGCTTATAGATGAGAATATCAACTATAATGGAGAGTACTATGTAACGCTTGTTTATAATCTGTTGATCCGCGATGGACTTAAAGTTCATTCGTACTTAACCGACTATGTTACTGTTTTTGGAACGCCAGAAGAAGTTAAGAATTTCGAGGCATGGCAGGTAATATTGTCTCAAATTAAAAATGAAAAAGACATCGTAGATTGCTACAGATACTGGAAGAAATATAATGAAATTGATATCCCATAGAGGGAACATTATCCGTCCTGAGCCGGAGTTTGAAAACAGGATTTGGTTTATCCAACAAGCCATCGATCAGGGCTATGATGTCGAAATTGACGTCAGACTCATTGATAATTCATTGTTTTTGGGGCATGATAGCCCGGAACATTTTGTTGACATAGACTGGCTTTTATTTAGAACCAAATCGCTTTGGATTCATACCAAAAATTTTGAGGCTTTAAATTTACTTATTACCTATCCTATACGAGTTTTTTACCATCAACTAGAAAAACATACCGTCATTGGAAATACAAAAAACATCTGGTCTCATGACATTACAGAAGCTTCAGACAAATCAATAATCCCCCTTATTGGGTTAGAAGATATCGAGAAACATAAAGACCTAGATGTCTCAAAGTATTTTGGCGTCTGTTCTGACTATATTGAACATTTTAATTCAAAAAGAGAGTTTCCATGAAAATAGAAGATATTCCAGATCTAAACTATAAAGCCTTAAACTATGTATTCGAAAACGACATGGTTCCTCATAATGGCCTTTGGCTTGAATTTGGAGTCTATGCAGGCGGAACAATTAACAGAATTGCTAAATACGCCAAGGAAGGCCGCTGGCGGCCCATTTACGGATTCGACAGCTTTGAAGGACTTCCGGGGCCTTGGACGGGCCGTATTGAATCATGGGATACAACTGGAACTGAACGAGGTAGTACATATGGAGCTGGAACGTTCTCTCTGGGTGGAGTATTGCCAGCCGTTGATAAGAATGTTCGACTTATTAAGGGCTGGTACAAAGATACTCTTCCTAAGTTTCTAAACGATGTTCCTTGCCCAGTCTCGTTTATTCATGTTGATTCAGATATCTATTCTTCAGCCAAAGATATCTTCAATAATCTAAAAGATAGAATATCCAATGGATGCGTAATCGTTTTTGATGAATTAATTGGATACAAAGGCTACGAAGAGCATGAATGGAAAGCTTGGGGCGAATTTGTAGCCGAATCAAACGTTACTTTTGAATGGATTGGAGGAAATCCTTCTGGATATATCAAAATGATCGACGATGGCCGGCTTCTCTTTGAACGAGACAAGCCCCCTCATGAAAATGTATCCCCTTCTATAGAAAATGTAGCTGTCAAAATTATCAATAATCCATTATTTAAGGGCTAACGATGAAAATTGCTCTTTGTATGTCAGGACAAGCCAGAGGCGTCGTTAATGGATGGCAAAGCATCTGCGGCAGCATTATGAACGAAAATACTCCAGACGTCTTTGTTCATGTATGGGGAGAAGAGACTGACGAACAGGTTAAAGCCATCCGAAGCCTTTATAATCCTGTTTCAATGATTGTTGAGACTCAACTTCATTTCATTGATTCAAGAATAGACGCCGACAGACAACGCACCAGATATCCGCATGGGGCCAGTCGCGATGATTTTGTTGATCGCTCTTACAGTATGCAGTATAGCATTTTGCAGGCAAATCTAGTTAAAGAGCGGTATCGTCTTGCTAATAACATTCATTATGATTACGTTATCCGAGCAAGATTTGATCTTTCTTTTTCAAGACCAATGCGATGTACAGATTTTGACAATACTGTCATTCATGTTTTAGACAAATGTATTCCAGAAATGATTGACGACAGGTTTGCTATAGGCCCGACAAACCTCATGAATGTTTATTCTTCCGGATTTTGTTTCTATGACCAAATAAATAAGATCAGGGCGGCTGGAGATGGAATCTTTTGCGGAGAAACCATCCTGTATGAGTTATTAAAAACATCTAAGATTCCATACCGTTTCATTCCTAATCTTCAGATTCTAAGAGTTCCATTGGAGTAAATATGCGCGGAAAGATTGGAATATTTGCGCCTTCGCAAGTCGGCGACATTATTACTACAACAGCGGTATTCAAGTATCGAGATCAGATTTGGCCTGATAAGGACATTATTTGGTTTACCGATAACCATACCGATGCTCTTAAGTTTTCTCCAGTCGCTGAAATACGCCCATACTCTGCTTATGATTACAGGTCTTTAAAAGTAAACTCAGGTGTTGGTCATTTCATGAACCGTCTAGACTTGAATGAAAAAACAGTCCCATCTACGGCTGATTTAGAGGCCGGTTATTTCCCTTTACCATGGATGTTGGAGCGCGTCGAGCAACGTCAAGGAATTATTTACCCTCAAATTTCTCAAAGAATATTTGGAATTGATCTTTCATTACCATGGCGTCCATGCCTTGCATTTTCTGACGAAGAACGAAAAATGGTAGCAGATATAATGGCGACATTACCTCATAAAAAGACTGTCATGTTTGAAAACTCTCCTTGCAGTTACTCTGCATGGAACGATGGCTTGACTCATTTAGTTATGACTAAATGTCGCAAAAAATGGGGCAAAGTAAATTTCTTCTTTGCCTCTGGAGGACATCGATCCGGCAATGATATGAGTAGATTTTTTGATGATGCCGGCTGCATATCTGGATCATATCTAACTGCAAGACAGAGCGCGCTTGTAAACGATCATTGCGACCTGTTTGTTGGAGTAGCTGGGGCCTTAACGTTTTCTACTAGCTGCTGGGATGCAAAACCAATTCCTAAATTAATTTATACTGGATCTGAAATATTTGGCGCAAGAAGCATTGCCAATGGAAGAATAGAGATCGTCGCTATGGACAATCATGGAAATAACGTTCATGCCGCTGAAAATGACTTTAAACATAAATTAGAAATATTATTATCGGAGACTGCATGAAAAAATTCATAGTTTGGGGATGCGAATTGCATAAACATACTAACTCCTACGTCTATGCTGGATACCATAAAGCAGCCAAAGCAATTGGGTTAGATGCCTATTGGGTTAATGCTAATTCTAATGTTTCTGGAATTGATTTTACTGACTCTGTCTTTCTTACAGAAGGACAGCATGACGGAAATATTCCAATCCGCGATGATTGCAAATACATTCTACATAATTGTACAAATGAAAAATGGCAGGCCGCTAAACATAAAATATTTTTACAGACATATACATACGATGCAAACCATAAATGGGGAGCAACCCCATTAGATGGATTTCCCGGTACTTACGTTGCTGGAGACGGCATTTGGCAACCATGGGCTACAGATCTACTTCCTGATGAAATTGATCTTAATTGGGCCGACATAAACCGGACTAAAGAGATTCATTGGATTGGAACTATGGGAGGCGGAACATTCGGTAATGAAAACGAAATTAACCCGTTTAAACATACAGCTATGGCCGAAGGCTGTTCATGGTATTATCATGGACCCTGTAGTACAAGCTTTGAACAAAACAAAGAAATGATTCAACGCTCGTTTTTGGCTCCAACGATTACAGGCAAATGGCAGACAGAAGTAGGGTATATTCCATGCAGGATATTTAAGAATTCTAGCTATGGTCATCTTATGCTGACAAATAATAAAGCCTGTTTTGATCTATTAGATGGTCTTGGAGTCTATTCTTTAAGTACTCATGATTTATTTTACAAAGGTCGCGAACAAGCCGGCAATAAAGAGTTAATCCGTACTTCTATGAAGCTTATTAAAGAAAAACATACATTTATTAATAGAATCAATGCGCTTCTATCGGTATTACAGGGAGTCTAAAAATGCTAAGGTACGTAATTCCAATAGTATCGCAACATATCAATCCGGTTTTTGTTGAAACAGGAACCTACGAGGGGGACGGAGTTATAACAGCCCTAAATCTTGGATTTCCAAAAGTTATCTCCATTGAAATGTTTGAAGGTCTATATCTTAATTGCAAAGAAAAATTCTCAGGAGATAGCCGTGTAACAATCCTTCAAGGAGACTCTGCTCTTATTCTTGGAGATGCCATCAAAGACACTAATGAAAAAATAACTTTTTGGCTAGATGGCCATATTTTTCCTGAGCAGGAATTTATTTTAAATGTAAAGACATGCCCATTAATTGAGGAACTAGAGTTGATATCTATGCATCCAATTAAGAACCATGTCATCATGATAGACGACATGACTTCTTTACCAATGGGCGGAGCTTATAAAACTATAACATTTAGCCGACATGATGTCGAACAGGCCGTTCTTAAGATTAATTCTAATTATCATATTACATATTTTGACAGAGGCGGTACTGATGTATTGATCGCTACATGCTCTTAAAAACCGCCGTTGTTCTTCATGGAAATTTACGGACATTTTTCATGCCCTTAAGGGAAGATCGTAATTTAAGAATTTGCGATCTGATTTATTCAAATATTATAAAACATAACAACGCGGACGTATTTTTAGTAACAGATACTTCTGATTTTTACCTTAATGGTATTCATTATTTTGATGAATCAATGAGGGATAAAATCAAAGATACAAATAGTACGATGTTTCATGATGTCATAAATTTTATAGAAACAAATAAAGCCAGAGAATTACTAACAATTGAATTAAATAAGTTTGATGTAAAAGCGATAGAAATACAATCTCCAGTTAATATTACTGAGAATCCAAAATTCTTATTACTGTCTAATGCTGCCGCTCCAGACAAATATGGAAGAGTCGCCGGCAGTTTTTCAGACAGGATTGTTAATCAATATTACAAAATTAAATCAGCCTACGATCTGCTGCAAAAATATGAGCAAGTCAATTCTATTCAATACGATTTAATTTTTAAGGTCCGCCTTGATGCTTTATGTAACCAAGCCCCGTTAGATATCCGTTCATTTGATTTTAATCGTTATGATGTATTTGTACCGGGAGTACTAAATGCTCCTATTGTATATGACTGGAGCGCCTTTGGGGTAAGAAAGGCAATGGATTTAATTCTTAATCTATATAATCAATTAGGCTTTACATTATCTGAAAGATTATATAGATGCGAATGCAAGAAATGTAAGAAGGTTTACTGCGGCCCAAAAACTAAATGTAAATGTAATACTGAAATGGAATATGAAGAAATGACTTTATCGTCAGAATACCATTTGTTTAAATTGTTTAAAGACAACAATATTAAATATGCAAGTTCTAATTACCCAATGGCTCCATACAGGTATAGATAATGAAATGTTTAGTTACTGGCGGAGCTGGTTTTATTGGCTCCCATATTGTTGATGCATTACTCGCGAATGGCTATGCAGTTCGCGTCATTGATAATCTAAGTACTGGAAGCATGCAGAACTTCCCGTTTAAAGACGACAGAGTTGAGTTCTGGCATGCGGATATAGACAATGCTATCATTGCTGATGGCGCTTGCCAAGACATAGATTACGTCTTTCATCTCGCCGCGATACCAAGCGTTCAACGCTCAATTGAAAATCCACTCAAGACGCAAAGAGCCGGTGAAGAAGCGACTTTAAAGCTTCTTATGTCTGCGGCTAAACATAAAATCAAACGTTTCATCTTCTCTGCGTCATCAGCGGCCTATGGCGACAATACCGCCCAAGAAGAGGATACTGCGCCGCGCCCGATGAGTCCATATGCTGCAAGTAAAGTCGCCTGCGAAGGCTACGTCGCCGCTTATGCCAGGTCGCTCGGCGTTGATGGAGTCTCGTTGAGGTATTTCAACGTCTTCGGCCCGCGACAATATCCATCGAGTCAATACTCTGGCGTCATCTCGATCTTTTTAAAGAAACTCCGAGAGGGTAAGCAACCGACCATCTTCGGGTCCGGCCTGCAATGCCGTGATTTTACGTACATCGAGAACGTTGTTTCGGCAAACATGCTGGCCATGAACCATCCA
>Ga0163152_10003612_pt1 | contig 19928 bp, 17 predicted proteins | sample OliLakLV19MP8IB2_FD_148635 | JGI IMG/M metagenome (GOLD analysis project Ga0163152, IMG submission 148635) | Freshwater microbial mat bacterial communities from Lake Vanda, McMurdo Dry Valleys, Antarctica - Oligotrophic Lake LV.19.MP8.IB-2 | ecosystem: Environmental > Aquatic > Freshwater >...
GATTTGTTTAATGCCCATTTGATTTCGATTGTATGTGTTACACCCACGGATACGGTTACTGGCACGGTAAAGTTAATATCATAAAAAACATCCATGCTGCTAAAAAAAGGATAGAGATAGGCCCTGATTGTATTGGGTTGGATAACATTATCTACAGACACCGCGAAAACCAAATCACTGGCACAAGCCGGTCCGGTGCAAACCCCAGAGCCACCACCTTGCGGAAAAATAAGACTCTGAAACTGTACCTCTATATTTCCGTTCTGTGAAGTAATTGGGGCAATCATCTGATCCATTGTATACCAGGTAGTATCCAACATATCGAATGAATCATCGCTACTAATACCCTTTACTGTCGATATTCTGCAAGGAGATGGGGTATTAGAAGGTACAAAAGAAATCCAGTTAGGTATTATTGTAATGCTGATATTGTAAAAATATAAGTTGAGATCTGTATCATAAACAATTAATCCTTCAGCGGGCTGAGGTAATTGCCCTAAGCCATTCAATAATCCTCCTGGACTTGCTGCAACAGTTCGCTGTGCAGTTGATACCCTTGGTAACAAAACACCTTTGTTGGTTGCATCAATATCCAGTATTGCCGAAGAATTACCTACAGCTCCGGTGGTGTTAATGGCAACGTTTTGGGAAAATCCAAACGTCACATTACAAATCAAAATTACCAATACAATATATAAGTATTTCATACCAAAATTTTCAATTAAGGTATTGCTAATAGGGCATACAATTCATCTGAATGAGTGAATTACATAATCCAATGAGTGAGTGAATTATAAATCACTAAAACGAATTTTAGGAATGATTACATCTACTATCGTTCCTGTTTCACCAAATTCAGAAAGATCCTTTACTGAATAAGAATATGACCTTTCCCCAGAAAATAATTCAAGTCGCTGGATTACATTTTTAAGTCCGATAGATTTCTTATTGAATATATTCTTTTTAAGTCTGGCAGTATTTATCCCAATTCCGTTGTCTTTAATAAGAATCTGCATATTATCTCCTTTATCAAGTATTCTGATACTAATAACACCTTTATTTTTTGTTGACAAAATTCCATGTAAAATCGAATTTTCAACAAATGGCTGAATAATCATGTTAGGTATCATTAATTCCTCCTGATTGATGGACTCATCTATTTCCACAGTATAAGTAAGCCTATCTTCGAATCTCATTATTTCAAGTCCAATGTATAAATGGATTCTACGAATTTCCTCACTTATCGGTATAATCGTTAAATTGGAATTATCAATAATGATTCTCATAAACCTGGCAAAATCTGCAATAAATTTTGAGGCCTTTACATCCTGCTTGCTCGATACAAAATATTGGATCGCATTTAATACGTTGAATACAAAGTGTGAATTGATGGCTGCATTTAATGCTTGCATTTTCAAATCCATCACTTTTCTCTGAAACTCAAATTTCTTTTCGGATTTCTGATTGTTACGTCTTATAATTAATACTACAAGTATGAAGACCATAGTAAGCCCTAAGATCCAAAAACCAACTTTAACCCATAAATACTGATACCAATATGGTACCACGTAAAAAGAATAAGATACTGGTGATGACCATGAAAATCCATATTCTGAGCTTTGAATCAAAATTTGATGATTTCCTGGTTTAACATAGGAGAGGTTTATGTTGTTCCCTTGTGCATAAATCCATTTTTCTCCATCTAACTTATAACGCAGCAAATAATTGTTGCTCCCAATATAGTTAAACAAAGCCATTTTTATCTGTAAATTCCTGCTGTAAATTTTCAACCTACTGATAGTATCAGGAATAAAAATCTTATCATCAGCAATTATTTTTTCGATAATGAATTTATTATGCTTACTGTTTATAAAATGATTAAAGTCATTTAATTGAATTACTATTGCTCCGTTGTATGTGGATAACCATAGCTCATCGCTTTCATTATTGTAGGTGAAGTTAGAAATATGAATTGATGGCAATCCATCGTTAGACCCAATATAATCAATTCCATTATTGGAATATGAATAAACACCATTAGTGCTGCCTATCCACAATCTGTTTTTGCTATCAATTCCTAAACTTGTGGCAAATACGGGTTTATCATTTCGTTCTTTTACAAGTTGGAATGATTGGCCCGACAGTGAGTAAATCATGAGCCCAAACTCTCCACAAACCAATATTCTATCCATAAAATAAATAGCATCAAAGACCGCAAGATTTTTTAAATAAACTTTTGCATCTGTGAAACTTGTGTCAAGCACAACTAAACCCCTTCTTGTACAAATGAGATAATTATCCCCAATTCTATCAATTCTGTTTAACCCGGCATTTGGACCCAACAAATGAAGCAGATCAATTTTTTTATGAAGGTTAAACTTTCCCTTCTCGTAGTTAAATATGTTAAGGGAATCATTGTAAAGGTCAACAATAGCAATATTCTTTTTTTCATCACCATACACATGTCTGCCATTAAAAAAGACGACTGTATCGGTTCCGAATTTTTCATAAAATACAGGTGTTCCCGATAACTCCTGATTAAAAATGGAAACTAAAAAGTGGTTTTTAAATCTGGTAATATTTCTAACATACTCTACATTTCCTTTTTTTGTGAATTTTATCTCATGAAACTGTGAATCAGTTTTAAGTTTATAGTTAAAAGAAATATTTGTGCCAATATATGTTGCATCGGAAGAGGCAGATACGTCAGTGACATAATTCGTTGAAAGCCCTTTGTGGATGTCATAATATTGAAAAGGTTCATTTCTTAAAACATAAATACCCTTGCCAAAAGTACCGAACCAGATGTCATTATTATTGTCGCTTAAGCAGGAATTAACAACGGTATTTACATTCAAATAATTATTAATATCATACTTATTATTTCCAAAAAGCATGAATAAATAGGGTGTATTGTCGATCCCTGAATACCAAAGTTTATTATAATTATCAATCAATACATTTTTTACCTTAGCCTCGTTATTCTGGTTTAAAACGGTAAGATTGATCACTTCTCCCTTTTTTATGGTATAAATTCTGTTCCCAGAGGTTAACCAGATGGATTTTGTATTGTCCTCTGTTACATGAAAAAACGATGAATCATTTAAGTTTTTTATATAAAGTTTTTGTACGTCATCATCCTTTATTTTATACAACCCATTATAAGCAGCTACCAAAATGCCACCATCAGATGATCGACATATTTTTCTAACATTCCCTTCATCTACCTTCGCATTGCTGGTTAATGTTTTAATGATCCCCTTTGTTTTACGATTATAAATGAACAAATTACCACTCTGATCAACATAATATATGTAAGTGTCCTCAACAATGAGTTCTATGGGCTTAAAAATATAGGTCTCATCAATCTGTTTTACAATTTTTCCATTTTCAAAAGTGCATAATCCTCCGTTAGTTCCTATCCATAATATTCCATTTCTATCAATATCCAACGATAAAATTACATTGCTAAACAGCCCATCACTCTTATAGAAATTCTCAATACCATTCGGCCCCAATCTATTTAAACCCAAACCGGTGGCAATCCAAATATATCCCTCTTTATCTTCTATTAAGTCAAACACGTTATCGTTAGAGAGTCCGTTTAAGCTATTGTACTGCTTAAATACAAATGCATGAGCTGGCAAAAAATGCAGCAATAGAATTAACAGAAATGCATGGCGAAGCCTCATTACGAAATAGAATTAAACCTTGAAGCTACCAATTCCATAAACTCTTTATGCTTGGATCTTGAAACTTCAACCATAGAGTCATCCTTCAATACCACATACCCTCCCTCTTTAGAATTATACCCTTTTATAAAATTGGTATTAATAATATGAGATCTATGAATTCTAAAAAAAGAATCCTCAGATAGAAACGGTTCGAATTCCTTCATTGTTTTTGAAACAATCAATTTAGAGCCATCCACAAGATGTACCTGCGTATAATTACTGTCTGATTCCAGCCTTAATATATCCTTTATTTCAATAAGTGTAAAACCATTAAAAGTGGAGATTTTTAGTTTATCCACTTCCTTCTTTCCTTCTTTCTTAATATCGGTAATTGAATTACTGTTAAATAATTTTGCCTTACCAACAGCTTTTTTTAGCTCTTCTTCATCAATCGGCTTTAAAATATAATCAACCACTCCGTACTTTAAAGCGGTTATTCCATATTGTTCATAACCGGAAACGATAATGGTTGCTATATTTTTTTCTGGAAACTTATCCAATAAATCGAACCCGGTACCATTTTCCAATCTTATATCTAAAAATAATATATCGGGTACTATCTTCTGTATTATTTCTTCCGCTTCCTCCACATCCGATGCCTTGCCAACAATTTCAACATCCTCAAACCGGGTTTCGAGCATCAGGGCAAGGTTTTCTCTACCATAAACCTCATCATCTAATATAAGTGCTTTGTACTTTTTCATGAATCGATTGTTTTTTGCGAATCTTAATTTTTCATCTGTATAAGTAACCTGAAGCTTTTCGTCCTTAAACTCATCAATAACAGCTGAAATAAAATTCAAAGATTTATTCATCATAAATTAAACTATAAATAATGTAACTGAAACAAATTTCCTTAAATAGTTCCAGACTATATCCCAAATACTTAATTGGGGTAAAATAATGAGTAAACTGCACTATCTAACAAGTAAAAGGATTATAAACTATTGCCTCTGGTCATATTCGGCTGATTTTAAGTTATTTATTCTATAAACCCTAGTATCAAATTACCCAAAATATTATGCCTTGCTCATCATGTGCACCAATTTCTTATTTTAGTTCGGAAATTTAATCATGGGAAAATATATTAACGATATTCAAAACAAGAAAAAACTCCACATTGGATTTCTCGTTTTTTTAATTCTGTTTCATCTTTTACATCTTGTATTACTTGAAATGGTAAAAAATGGAATGTGGAATTTATCTGATATGGTGGTTAATGCAAGTCTGAGCATCATCGCCTTTGGGCTCACCATCATTTGCATTTTGTTTTTTCGGAATTTTATTAAACAAAAATGGTTATTCTTTTCATATGTACTCCTGTTTGTAATTTGTGGCAGTTTTCAGCTCACCACACTAAGTTATGATATCAATGATACCCAATCCATCAGACATATACTTCTCATGTGGTCGGTTGCTATTTCTGTGTTTATTTTCTTCTCAATATTAATAGTAACCATTAAAGATATATTTACTAAAAAGCATGATCTCACATATGCCTTGCTGGGAGCAGCAAACATTTTTCTGGCTATCATAGTTACTTTTGCATTTACTATTTCATTGATATTTCTTGCAAATCCGCAGTTGCTGCCTCATGCTATAACAATAAACGACATCAACAATGCTTCATTTATCATCAGCAGTTATTCTGTAGCAGGAATAGATTTCCCTTTTCCTGTACCTAAGATCGTGCAGAATATTATGACATTTCAGTCAATCATTATGCACTTGTATGCCGTAATGATCGTTGGACGTTTATTATCCAGATAGTCTATTTTAGATCGAGAATTTTGCCAATAGAACCACTCGGTTCCATGATCTTTAAATAATTGGCCAACGTAGGAGCTATATCAGTTATGTTTGCTTCCTGATTTGTAGTTCCCGCAACAATACCTTTTCCCAAAATAATAAACGGAACATGTGTATCGTATGCATAGGAACTACCATGTGTTGTTCCGCCTTTCATGGCATTGTCATCATCAACCCATTGTGGTTCCAAAACGATCATTACATCTCCACTCCTATCGTAATCATATCCACGCTGGATCTTTTGGAACATTAGATTTCCCAATGCAGAAACCGACATTTGGTAAGCCGGAATTACGTCTGAAACTCCTTCATACATCCTGGTAAATTCAACCACCTTGTCCTGAATTTCATTTAAATTCAATTTATTTGCTTTGATCAAATCACGATTTAGATAAACCTGTTGATTTTCATAAGCGGAAATCCAACTATCATTTCCCAATTCTGTATTTAAAAACACTTTAAGATCAGCTTCATATTTTGTTCTTTGAAAAGCTCCCGTATGAATTCCTTGATCAGCTAAATATGCTGGGGCATTTACAACTCCATGATCGGCCGTTAAAAAAACAACGAAATTACCTTTACCCACATTCTTTTCCAGATATTGAAAAAGTCTTTTTAGTTCGAGATCCAGTCGGATATAAGTATCCTCCGTTTCAATAGCGTTAATCCCAAATTGATGACCCACATAATCGGTGGAAGAATAGCTCAGTGCTAAAAAATCCGTGATCGCATCTTTTCCCATTTCCTCTTTTCGCAAAACTTCCAAGGCAAAATCGGTCGTAAACGTATTTCCATAAGGAGTTTTATTTAAAAGAGAAAAATCATATTTATCACGCATGGCTTTAAGGTCATGTGGAAATACCGGTTTGGCTTCTCCCTTGAATGAAAGCTCATAAGTGGTTTCATCAACTGTACTCTCGGTATATTGATCGATGGGTAATAAAGTATTCCATACTTGATTCAAATATGCATCGGGTATTTTTTTATCATTAAATGCTTTTACATATTCGGGTAATTGATCAATATAAAATGTACTAGAGATCCATGATCCTGTTGATTTATCGTACCAATAAGCGGCATCGGCCAAATTACCTGCAGGCAAAATTGCACCACGGTCTTTTAATGCTATGCCTATCACTTTTGATTTTTTATTGGTGAACATTTCAAGTTCATCCGTAATAGTTGTAGTAAGCAAATGGTCGGGTGACATTTTTCCTTGTTCAGAATTGCTCCCAACTGTATTTACATTTTGATCTTCCACCACATAAACCATTTTGTTCAGTTTCCTATCGAACCATTCATTAGAAACAATTCCATTGTATGTAGGCGAAGTGCCAGTATAAACTGCTGCATGTCCCGGACCGGTATACGTAGGTGTATAATTATAATGCATGTTTTCGAATGAGCGACCATTCTTCAAAAGATATTTGAAACCGCCTTCACCATATTTATTCCAATATCGATATAAAAAATCATAGCGCATTTGGTCGACAACAATACCAACAATTAATTTAGGTTGGGTTGATTTTTGGGCAGACACCCCAAAATGTACACCTAATAATAAAAGCAGAAAAATTTTTCTCATATAATGAATACACAGTCTAATTGAAACTGTTTACCAAAAGTATAATAAAACTACCGTTCCGTAAGTATCCATCAGGTAATTTGAAAGTTATTTTACCGTATTCACAAATTAAGCTTGAATATTAATTCCCGGAAGTGTCGGTAAAGATCCTGTAACAGTACCAAGCCCTATATTCTCCATCATAAATAAAAACCCTATCATTAGCAAAACCAATGCGGAACCATTCTATTACAGGGGCATCAAATGGCATTTGAAGTGATTGGGCATATACCCCTTTTGAGTTAAAGAAGAGAATCTTCATATTAACAATATCGTATAAGCCGAACTCATAGTTTTTATACCCTGTATACATCATTGCATAAGGATTAAAATAGTCAGCTTTTACTGGACTATTTTTTATCGGAATCTGTTTCTTCAATTTGTTGTTTTTTTGAGAGTAAACATAGATTACACCATTGTTGTAAGAATACATTTCTCCTTTTGCAACATTGCAAACTACTTGCGACTGATCGGTTGGTGGAACAAAATTCATTGAATTACTTTGTAAAATAGGATTGGTTGGATAACCATTTGCATCAACCAATTCCTTGAAGGTACCACCCATGTACATTGTGCCTTCAAAACATTTTGTTTTGCCATTGTACCAAAATCCACGTGTATCTCTCTTGGCAGATGTAGCATAAATAGCTTCACCATTCGCATTAAATACTTCGAGAGGGTAATCAGCATTACCTGCTTGTATGCAATAGTAATAGCCTTTATCAGGATTATAGGTTACAGTTAACCCATTTGCTCCACCTTCGCCCTGAACATAATAGGTAAAATCATAACGAGGAGATGACATTGGCTTTTTTTGTGCATTCGTTGAAAGTATCCCTACAAAAAATAAGATAAGCAAACTGATTTTTTTCATAGCGGCAATTGTTGATTTAATATATAAACCCTAAAACGGGTGAATAAAAGATCTACTTCAATTTTACAAATTAGAGTTGAAATTAAGATAGTTCCGAATTTATTTAATAGAAACCAATGATACAGTAAAATGCAAATTCATTTTAGCAATGATATGATGATTGCTAACTGGAAGAACGGTCATTTCTTTGGTTGAATTTTCTAGTTTTAGTAAATATACCTTTTGATATCCGGTGTTGCCCTTATAGGTAATCAACTTCTCATCAGCAGCTCCACTCCAAACACCTACATTACCCTCCCCCATGTCCATAGAGGTTTTATTTTTACTTACGATCTCATTAAAATTTGTTTCACTTATAAATATACATGTTTGGTCTTCCAACACTTTATCTTCTGCTTTAAAATAGTTAAAATAGGTAGTGGCTGTTTTTAAAGCATTTGCAGTAATGGTTATGCTACCGGTTTTATTTACGGGAGCCGACATAGTCCAAGTAAAAGCTATACCATTTGTTACTTCTGTTAAGGTAATATCAAAATTATACGACTGATCGCCCTTATCAACCAAATAGTTCAATTGATCACCTACTTTTAACGATGGTAAAGCCTGAGCGCTTAGGGTACTTGATAATCCTACAAATACTCCCAACAAATAAATAATTTTTTTCATGGTATATTTTTTTTCAAAGCTAAAATAATCCTGTTTCAATGTCAATACCTAATTACAAGTATTACTGTATCTGTAAAGTTACCAAGGTTTGTTTAGAATAACGGATACAAACGTATCCTTCTACTCCTAATTCGGTTGGAAAGGTAAATGTAATTGTATCATCCTTTACCTCAGAAGGTAAAGGAAAATCGATTTTTTCCTTTACATCAGTATATGTCCATGCTCCCGGCTTAATCTCTCCTACATACTCGAAAGAAACGGTGGGAGTTGTAGAGCCTGAATAATCAACAAATTTTGCTCCACACGGTTTGAAATAAAAATCTTTTGGAAAGTTTTTTGTAATGTATAATGGTGCTGCATGAAAACTCTCTAAAGACTGTGCAGAATATGCGATGTATTGAAATCCGGAATCAGGATGATGCGTTGTAGAAAATAATTCTTTGTTGGTTAAGAAATAATGTGCCTCAAGATTGTGTACAAATTCTCTGGTTTTTTTATCCATGTAACCGCTGGCCCAGGTACAATCAAGAGGTCGCCACATTCCATTTATTTTAACCATGTTCCATGCATGGTATGATTTCTTGTTAATGTGGTTGATATCCTTATGAGAAGACTTGCTCCAACCATAGATCATTCGGGTTTCTAATCCAACAAAATCCCCCAAATCACAAAATAACTGGGAGTATTGCCAGCAAACACCTAAGGCTTCCTGTGTAGCTTTTCCAAAACCCTCTTTAAGCATATCATAATCGTAATCGTAATAACTCGCCACAAAATCAAAAATGGCCCTTGCTTTTAATGAATCAGAATTCCATTTATCAGCTATTAAATGTGCTGTTGATTCCATATTTTTGGCGGTAAGTACAGGATGCTTAATGGTTTTTACATATTCATCCACCTCTTTATAGGATTGACGTTGTGCAAAAACGGATGTACTAAGCATTAACAAGAATAACGGGAGGAGTTTTCTCATGGTTAAGTGGGATTATGAATGCTAAAATAATTTTTTTTGAGAAATAAATAGCATCTTAATCGTCTTTTTAACGTAATATTGTAGTAAATCCTTAATTCTATCAATTATGAAACCCGCAATTGTTATCACTCTTTCGGTCCTGTTTGTAACAATAGGATTAAATGCACAAACCTCTACATTAGTTAATAACCATCAACTAATGGCTACACCCACTTATTCAGCCGATAAATTTTATTCAATCTCTAAAACGGATTTAGTAAACATTGATCTTTTGGCCAGCAATTTGGGAGAAATTAAAGAATATACGATAAGCTTTAAGATGATGTATGAAGGAAGTGAAAGCTATTTTTCTAAAAAAATTAAGAGTAATTCATTGGATAAATTTGTGAAAGAAAAACTGGATGTTTTGGAACCTGGAAGTAAATTTTATCTGGAAGATATTACGATTGCCAGTTATACACAAAAAAGTGAACTTACCTCAAAGGCACAGTTCGTAATAACTGAATGAATCACTTAAATTATTTATTAATAAAAAGCCAACAGCTATTATCTGTTGGCTTTTCTGTTGACCTGTAGGGCCCCGGGTGAAACGATATCTCCTGCTACTGCCGATTTAGAAGCGCTTGGTTTATAAAAGCGAACGGCAGCGAGCTCTTTATACACTTAGCGCTTTTTACCAACAGGGCGCAGGGATAAAGCGAAACACGATCCCTGGCGCTTGCAGTCGGGATCATTACAAGCTACTACGCGGCTTCATCATTGATAAGGCCCCAAAATCTAACTTTTGTTATTAAAATAACCTTTGGATAATTATTCCAAAAAGTTACTTTTGTGGGAATAGAAAAACGTTTTTTTAAATTTCTAAAATCCCTACACATGAACCAGGATATCTTTGGTGTTATTAGAGAACTTGACACAGCTCAAGGAAAAGTAAAGTATTACAGCTTAAAAGAATTACAAAAACAAGGCTTTAACATTAGCAAACTTCCCTTCTCTATTAGGATATTGGTTGAAAACGCATTGCGTAATCATGATGGTTTGCGTGTTACCGAAGAAAATGTAAGAACCATTTTAGGTTGGACAAGCAAAGAGGTCAGCGATAAGGACATTCCTTTTATGCCCGCCCGTGTTTTGTTGCAAGACTTTACAGGTGTGCCTTGTGTTGTTGATTTAGCTTCACTTAGAGCAGAAGCGGCCCGTAAAGGAAAAGATGTAAGTAAAATCAACCCATTAATTCCGGTTGATTTAGTTATTGACCATTCTGTGCAAGTTGAGTTTTATGGCACGAGTGGAGCATTAAAGAAAAATGTTGATTTAGAATATAAGAACAATGCCGAAAGATATATGCTCTTGAAATGGGCGCAAAAAGCTTTTAATAATTTCTCGGCTGTTCCTCCTGGAATGGGAATTTGCCACCAGGTAAATTTAGAATACTTAAGCAAAGCGGTGCTTACCAGAGATGGTATTGCTTTTCCCGATTCATGCTTTGGAACAGATAGTCATACACCTATGGTTAACGGTATTGGTGTTGTTGCATGGGGGGTTGGAGGTATTGAAGCGGAAGCTGCGATGCTTGGGCAACCATCTTATTTTATTATGCCCGAAGTAATCGGTTTAAAACTAAAAGGTAAATTACCTGAAGGTGCTACTGCCACTGATTTGGTTTTAGCAGTAACACAGTTGCTTCGTAAACAAGGTGTAGTTGGGAAATTTGTAGAAGTGTTTGGTGATGGATTAAATAATTTGGCGGTAACTGATAGAGCTACCATTTCTAACATGAGCCCTGAGTTTGGTTGCACCATAACCTACTTCCCTATTGATGATCAAACCATCAATTTTATGCGCAGAACAGCCCGCAGCGAAGAAACATTGAAACTAGTTGAATCTTATTGTAAAGAAAATATGTTATGGAGAGAAAATGAAGAAGAGATCGAATATTCTGTTGTAGTTGAACTTGATTTGAATACTATTGAGCCTGCAGTAGCCGGACCTAAACGGCCACAAGACAGAATATTATTAAAAGATTTAGATAAAACAGTAAGAAAAGTATTGGCCGAAACTTATCAACGTGAATATGTAGCTGATGCAGACCGATGGCTTGATGATGGAGGACATATTCTTGCCAACAATGGAAAACTAAGAAGTGTTCCTATTAAAGTGGGTGATATTAAATATCAATTAAGCGATGCTTCGGTTGTAATTGCAGCTATTACAAGTTGCACGAATACTTCAAATCCTAGCGTTATGATTGGGGCTGGATTGGTTGCTAAAAAAGCGGTTGAACGTGGGTTGAATGTAAAACCTTGGGTAAAAACATCGTTAGCGCCAGGAAGTAAAGTGGTAACAAAATATTTAGAAAAAGCAGGTCTTACCGAATATTTGGAAGCATTAAAGTTTCATACGGTAGGTTACGGCTGTACAAGTTGTATCGGTAATTCTGGCGCATTTCCACCACATATTGAAAAAGCCATTGTTGAAAATGATTTGGCTGTTTCATCGGTATTAAGTGGAAATAGAAATTTTGAAGCCCGTGTGCATCCATTGGTTAAAATGAATTTCCTAGCATCACCTATGTTGGTGGTTGTTTACGCCATTGCAGGAAGAACGGATATCGATATCTACAACGAACCCATTGGATTTGATGCCAACAGCGAACCTGTTTACATGAAAGACATTTGGCCAAGTGATAAAGAAATAGCCGATACCATGAACGCCGCTTTAGATCCTAAAGACTATGCCAGCAACTATTCTGCTGTGTTCGATGGTGATGAGGCATGGCAGGCTTTAAATGCCCCTACCGGACAATTATTTGAATGGGATGCACAATCTACCTATGTAAAAGAAGCTCCATTCTTCCAAAATATTTCGGAAACAGTAGATGAACCAAAAAATATTGTGGATGCAAAAACATTGTTGGTATTAGGTGATTCAATTACTACGGATCATATTTCGCCTGCAGGTTCGTTTAAGGAAACTACACCAGCTGGAAAATATTTAATTGAACGTGGTGTTACCAAATCGGAATTTAACAGTTATGGTGCTCGCCGTGGTAATCACGAAGTAATGATGAGAGGGACATTCGCCAATGTTCGTATCAAAAATAAATTAGCAATCAAAGAAGGTGGATATACTTTATATCATCCAACACAAGAGGAAACCACTGTGTTTGAAGCGGCTGAAAAATATATGCAAGCAAATATTCCAACCATTATTTTAGGTGGTAAGGAATATGGAAACGGAAGCAGCCGTGACTGGGCAGCAAAGGGTCCGAATTTGTTGGGTGTAAAAGCTGTAATCGTAGAATCATTCGAACGTATTCACCGATCTAATTTAGCGGGCATGGGTGTTCTTCCATTATTATATATGGATGGACAAAACGCTGAAAGTTTAGGGTTAACAGGTCATGAAACTTATACCATTACAGGTATTGAAGAAGGATTAAAACCTCAACAAATCATCAACGTAAAAGCGGTAAATGATAAAGGGGTGGTAACCGAATTCAAAACAAAATCAAGACTAGATTCGCAAATTGAAGTAGAATACTTCAAGAATGGTGGAATCTTGAATTATGTATTGAGACAATTCCTGAAAGCATAATGAAAAACGCACTACCTCTTATCATTTATTTGGTTGTAGTTGCAGGAGGAATGATTATGCTTAGTCAGTACCGTGAAAAACAACGTCTGGCTGATATTACTTATTCGAAAAATATTATTGGTGATTATTATTTCTATATGAAAACTCCGAAGCTATCATACATTTCAACCAAGGTTAAACAAAACAAATGGGGAGAGGAAGTGATTAAGCCAACCATTTATGAATTTGCTTTGTACAATGATTTTATTTTGGCTAAGACTCATCCCATTCAACAGGACTTCTCGAATCAAATAAAAGAAAACGGTTTGATGAACAGCATGGTAAAGGAGATGAAGATAGACTCTATAAGAAGTGTATATGCCATCTACAATGTAAAAACCCAAACCACGACTACAGCTAATGAATGGGCCTTGTTCGAAAAAGATTTAACCACTAATTTAATTCCATTAAACATTCAATTTACCTTGGTAAAAGATTTAAAGTAGGGATAAATTATGATTGGTAAAACTGGGGGTATTATTGAAAGATATTACCCCCAATTTTGTTTTTCGTTATATTTTCGATGCAGCATTTTAAAAATACGATTGTCTACTGTTCAAAATCGATATATGAAATTATTTAAAAATGGATTAATAGCAGGGGTGGTATTTATGCTTCTGCTGGCTGGCTGCAGTCAACGTAGTACCACTCATTTAACGTATTACGAAACTCAATGTGCCGATGCTTACGGTCATGGTTCTAATGACAACGAACACATCACCAATATCAATCAGTATTTAACGGCCAACGGAGTTAATTCTTTGAATACTGAACTAGAAATTGACAATGATTCAATTATGGCTTGTTTGGCCTGCCAGTGTCCGTCAGGAATGAAAGTAACCATTGAAGTAGATGATACTGATGTTGCAGAGGCTCAGGCGTTAGGTTTCAATTAAAATAAAGAAGCTCTCTCGGGAGCTTCTTTCATCATACTACAATAGAATCATGCAATTTGAGTTATACATAAGTAAAATCAGCTAGCATGAAATATTTCCTCTTCATTAGTTTGTGTCTTCTTTTGGCAAGTTGCAGTAGCTACACCAAAATGAAATATGTAGAAACCCAGTGCGCTGATGAATGGAATTATGATCCTGATGTGAATGTCCACAAAAATAACATCAAGCATTATTTACAATCTAAGAGTATTGAAGCTGTAGAAATTCAGGTTGTAACAACACCAAATACAGAAATGATTTGTCAGGCATGTACATGTCCAAGTGACCGTACTATTTATATAACCGTTACCCCGAACGATAAGGCCAAAGCAATCGCTGCTGGTTTTATAGAGTATTGATAGGTGTTTAATCCCCTACTCTCTATTTTTTGCCATTCCTTTTTTCATCAATCTCTTTACAATCTGCTCCATTGGCTGAAGAATCGCAGCTAGAATAATGTTCATCACCAATTGAAACACTGGAATTCCATTAGTTAATGGATTTATAAATGCCGATAAATAAAATATTGCAGATTCAAAGAGAATAATAATGGTAAGAAATGTCATCACCTGACCAAACCGATTGCTTGAAGAACGTGAAGAAAACGTAAAACTTAGGAATACAATGATTCCAAAAATCGCAATCTCCAATATGTAGAACCAAACTTTTTCCCAAAATGGCTTTTCTATATGGATGAAAGCAGAAATTGTATTGGTTTCATAACCGTCAGAATCAATTGCCTTCGCAATAAATTCGTAATCACCTCCAGGAAGATTTGTATAACCGGCCTCATTCGAAAAAGTATAGGGCATAAAATCCTTGTCATACCCCTTAAGCATCCAGGAATATTGAACATTTTGAGAATTCACAAAATCAAGTCCGCATAATTTGATCTGAAAATTATTCTCGTCATAATCCAAGTCAACTGAAATAATAGAATCCTGAAAATAATTTTCCTTGAAATATATATCATTTCTTGAACTAATCTCCTGTAATCTTAAGCGAGTATGCTTATTCTTGGGTATTAGATTCAAGATATCAATGTTGTACATATAATGTGCCGAACCAACCCATAATTCACCTTTATCATTTGCCTCAATCGACTTTAAATTAGCCGAAATCGTTTTGAATCCCTGGTCATGAGAAATGTATTTGATCTCTTTTTTTGAAACATCAATACAGCTAAGTCCCTTGTCATGACCAACCCATATTCTGTTCCATTTATCTTGAGTAATTGAAACCGGAAGATCAGAATTCAATCCGTTCTTCGAGTGTAAAACAATTGAATGAAGGCCATCCCAAACAATTAATCCAGAATTTGTACAAAACCAATATAGATCATTCACCGCATCATAGTATCCTTCCAAGAAATTATATCTCTCCGGATTGATAAGGTCATGCATTTCTTCAACATTGCCTGCATTCCATTTAAAGACCTCTCCTTTATCCCCTAAGATCCATGAATTACCTTTATTATCTCTAAAAACCGATCTGCAAAAAACTTCAGGAATCTCTTTCATCCTTTCCATTTTTTTCATACCCAGTGACAATGTATAACATCCATCATCAGATAAAACCATGAGTTTTAAACTGTCGATAAAATCTATTCCGTAAGCAATTTTTACATCAACTTTATCCGGTTCATAGGAATGAATCAATTGATTGTTTTTCAACCAGTAAATTCCACCAGTAGTACTTGTTAAGGCTAAGGTGCCGGATTTTCTATCATATCCTGTTGAATAAGAAGAAAGAATTTTGCTAATCGTAGGATCTTCATATTTCTTGAATTGGCCATTTTCAAAATAGAAATATCCGTTAAGCTCTGTGCTAAAAATAATTCTTCCATCATTACTTTCAACAATATCCAAGATCATCGACTCAAAACTTATATCATTCTGTCGATCATAAATGGCAACTCCTCTCTTGTCGTATTTTACGACCCCTCCTCCCCCACTACTTAACCAAATCTCGTTATTCTCATCCTTATAAATATCCCAGAACTGATGATTTGCAACACCGTTTGATTTATCGAAAAAACTAAGTGTATCATTTTTGATCGTGATCAACCCTCCGACACTGGCTAAATAAATTTTATCACTGTCAGCCAGCATATCGAGTACGATGGTTCCTGACGGAAGTAAATATCCATAATCAATAATGGTGTCGGAAGATATTCTTGCAAAAGAATATGCACCAGCAGCCCAAATAAATCCTTTTGGATCTTCAGAAACAGAAGTAATAGTAAAGCCTGTATTATATATTAATACGGGTTTATAATTATTTATTTTTTCGAAACACAGAACACCATCAATACCAGCAGTCCAAATATTTCCAATTTTATCTTCAATTAAGCTCCATGTATTAAAATAAGTAGATCCATCTTTTTTATACAATACTTCGGGCAATTCATTATGTTTCTTTCTAATGATTCCCATGTCTTCGGTTGCAGCCCATACCTCACCAAAGCTGGTAAATAATGTACTTCTAACATAGTTTGCAGGAAAGCCATTGGTTGTGTTGTACGAGTGAAAACGAGTTCCATCGAACCATGCAACACCTCCACCATAGGTAGATAACCATAATCTGTTTTGGTTATCTATATCAATATCTAAAACATAATTTCCCGAAAATCCGTCTCTAAAAGAATAGTAATTAAAAATTTCACCGTCATACCTTACAACCGAAGCATCCGAGGCAAGCCACATATAACCCTGCTTATCCTTAATTACCTCGTAAATTGATGAACGGGCTAATCCATCATTATAATCGATGATAGTTAACGGGTACTGTTGGGAAAATAAAGCAAAAGGGGTGGTCCAAGCGAGCAGAAGAAATAGATTTTTCATCAATTCGAACAGACTGGTTCTAACAAATATACTAATTATTATAACCGGTATACCCTCAAGCTTGAGATGCTGGGTTATTTGTATATTCGTCTATCAAAAAAAATCATGCCTGATAAAGTAGAAGTCACCGTTGCCATTGAAGAATACCGTTTAGAAATGGAAGATTTTATTAGAAAATACAAAGCTTATTAAAATGACCCGGGAGAATATAAAAAAACGTATGGAAGATTTTGAATTTGAGATGCAGGAATTTCACAGATATACTCCGTACCCTTCACCAACTTCTCTTTTTTTATTGGATCGCTGTACTACATAATAATCGGAAGAAAAAGAAAAGACATGATCCAATGTATCTTCAGTTGCTAATGGATATTGAATCTACAAATTCTCCTTTAGACCAAATTGAAAAACTGGGATGGAAAAAAAGAATAGAATCAGTCTATAAGAGCTAATTCATTAACCGATCATTAACAACATTTCTATTCTCTTTACAAAACAAAGCTAAAAATTGGGGAACGTTAAGACTTCTTGACTTTTCAGTTTTCATAACCTCCGTATAATTGTGCTCATAAACCAAGATCCGGTTAAACAACTAAACCCCGGGTTTATTAAACACAAGCGTTATGAGTCAAAAACCATCACCGGCCTTTATTGCTTCCTCATGGGTTGCACTGGCAATTGGAATTGTTTGTTACAACGTTGGATTATGGACCGCAAAAAACATAGAGCTAAATGAGAAAGGCTACTACTTTACTATCCTCATGTTTGGATTATTCGCTTCCGTATCCCTTCAAAAAGCAGTACGTGATAAAATGGAAAACATTCCTGTAACACCACTTTATTTTGGTATTGCATGGACAGCCACTATTTTATCACTCTTACTCCTCGTGATCGGATTATGGAATGCCAGCGTTCCTTTAAGTGAAAGAGGGTTTTATGGAATCGCATTCGTATTAAGTCTGTTCGCGGCAATCGCAGTGCAGAAAAATACACGTGACCTTAAAAAAGCAGAGCAAATTTCTCTGCAAATGAAGAATACAAGTACTACACTTTAAACTAAAAAAAAGACGGAAGCCCGAAGTTGGAAGAAATTTGTGAGATCATCTTCCAACTTCGGGCTTCCGTCTTTTTTGTCTTCTTATTTAATCTCTAACAATTCAACAATAAAGATCAAAGTTGCATAAGGAGGAATAGATCCACCTGCTCCTTTATCACCATAAGCAAGATCGTAAGGAATATACAATTCCCATTTACTTCCCTGTGGCATCATCAACAATGCTTCTACCCAACCTTTAATAACTCCCGTTACGGCAAATTCAATAGGTTCTTCTCTATCGTATGAGCTATCAAATGCAGTTCCATCTATCAAAGTACCTTTATAATGAACTTTTACAGTATTTTTTTCGGTCGGTACTGGACCCGTTCCTGCAGTAATCACTTTGTATTGTAGTCCACTGGCTGTAACTTTTACTCCGTCTTTCTTTTTATTTTCTACCAACCATTCTGTTTGTTTCGATTTATCTTTCTCTGATTTCAACGCAAATTGCTTATAGAAATAATCATTAACGTATTGATTGGCGGCATCAGCAGTTATAGCCGTATTTTTAGCCAAACCGTCCTTAAATCCTTGCATGATTGCATCCATGTTAAGAGTCTCTACTCCTTGATCAGAGATATTTTTCATTACCGCCACTCCGATACAGTAGCTTAATGAGTCAGTAGAATTTTTTAATACTACTTTTTTACCTTTTGTTTTTTTGGTGTTGTCTTTTTGAGCATGCAAGCTTGTTCCTCCAAAAACGAAAATAGCTGCTAATACTAATACTATCGAATATTTCATATCTATTGTTTATAGAACAAAGCTATTAAAATTATGCCAAAAACCGAGTTGGTACCTTTTCTTAACCTGCATTAATATTTTATAGTAAGGATAGGCCTATATTTGAAGCATGATGACCAGGAAGAAATTCATTGAAAATTTAACGGCATCTATTGGATTTATGAGTATTGTAAACTTAAAAACATTGGCTGGATCGTTGCATGAAACCGGCAGTACAATGCCCGTATTGTTCATTGGTCATGGTAACCCCATGAATGGAATAGAAGAAAACGAATTTACTCTCAGTTGGAAAAATATTGCTAAAGGAATTGACAAACCCAAAGCCATATTATTTGTGTCGGCCCATTGGTTAACAAAAGGCACCTTTGTTTCATCCACAATGAATCCCGAAACTATCCATGATTTTGGCAGATTCCCCGAAGAATTATTTGCGGTATAATACCCGGCTCCAGGAGACCCCGAATTAGCAAATGATGTTGTTTCTCTCTTTGATAAAAAAGAAGTTCTGCTGGATGATAAATGGGGATTAGATCACGGTGCTTGGTCTGTTGCAAGACCCATGTATCCGGATGCAACGATTCCAACTTTACAATTAAGTATTGATTACTACAAGCCAGCTCAATACCATTATGATCTTGCCAAGCAATTATCATCCCTTCGTAAAAAAGGGGTCCTTATCATTGGAAGTGGAAACATGGTTCATAATCTTGGGAGAACAGACTTCTCAAAACCCGACCAGGGAGAAGATTGGGCTCTTGAATTAAATGAAATTTTCAAAACGAAGATTCTCAATGGAGATCATAAGGCTTTAATCGAATATGAAAAACTACATGCCTCAGCTAAATTGGCTGTTCCAACGCCCGATCATTATTACCCTTTATTGTACAGCTGAGCACTTCAGGAATCAAAAGACGAAATAAGCATATTCAATGATAAAGCAATTTATGGATCACTTACTATGACATCAATAAAAATTGGTTAGTTTTAGTAC